>Ga0126381_100007110_pt1 | contig 12427 bp, 7 predicted proteins | sample PanSoiMetPlot_28_FD_96465 | JGI IMG/M metagenome (GOLD analysis project Ga0126381, IMG submission 96465) | Tropical forest soil microbial communities from Panama - MetaG Plot_28 | ecosystem: Environmental > Terrestrial > Soil > Tropical forest > Bulk soil | place: Panama | collected 2016-02-17
CGCACCTGGAGACTTGGGACCCGAAGCCGCTGCTGAACCAGCTCGACGGGCAAAAACGCCCGGCTGAGTTTGGAGACGTGAAGTATCAGAACGTCAATTCGGAGTCGCGCATTCTCGGGTGCAAACGGACGTTCCGGAAGTACGGCACGGCGGGGATCGAAGTCTCGGATCTGTTTCCGCATCAGGCTGAGGCAGTGGATGAGCTGTGCATCCTGCGCTCGATGCATGGCGACATGGTGGTGCATTCGGCCGCGCAATACCAGATGATGACCGGGCGGGTTGTGCCCGGTTTTCCGGCGATGGGAAGTTGGGTCGTTTACGGGCTCGGGTCGGAAGCGGAGTCGCTGCCCGCCTACGTGGTGATGCCGGATTCGGCCGGTGCGCAGGAGGCGGGCCTGCCGATGTACCAGCACGGATTTCTGCCCTCGGTATATCAGCCGACGTTCCTGCGCCCGGGCAGCAAGCCGGTGTTGAACCTCGATTTACCGAAAGGTGTTTCGCTTGGGGAGCGGCGCAAGACCATCGACCTGATCCGGCGCCTGAACGAGGCCTACCTGCCAGGCGAGGACCCGGAGTTCGCAGCGCGCATCTCGGCGTACGACACCGCCTTCAAGATGCAGACCGAAGCCCCAGAAGTGTTCGACATTCAGAAGGAGCCGAAGGAGACGTTGGAGCTCTACGGCGTCGGCGATCCGAAGACGGATGACTACGGGCGCCGATGTCTGCTGGCGCGGCGGATGGTGGAGAAAGGCGTGCGGTTTGTCTGCGTGGTCTCCGGCGGAGGCGCTGCCAATACGGAGTGGGACGCGCACAGCGATATCGAAGAGAACCATATTCGCATGGCCTCGATGACGGATAAGCCTGTTGCCGCTCTCATAAAGGATTTGAAACGGCGCGGCATGCTCGATTCCACCATTGTGCTCTGGGGCGGCGAATTCGGCCGGTCGCCCGAATCGGAGAAAAGCAAGGGCCGGGATCATCACAATACCGGCTTCAGTATGTGGGTGGCCGGCGGTGGGTTCAAGGGTGGGTTGGTCTATGGCGCGACGGATGCCATAGGGCTGAAAGCGATTGACAAGCCGGTACACTTCCGCGATCTACACGCGACGCTGCTCTATCAGATGGGGCTCGACCAGGACGCCCTAAGCTATATGTACCTGGGCCGCAAGGAGCGGCTGACGGAAGTGCGTGGCGAAATCGTGAACGAGATCATCACCTAATCGGGGGATCGGCTTGGCGCCTACAGAGCTTTTGTAATCGCTTCGCGATAAAGCATCTCCCCAACCGCGCGGTGAGCGGCGGTTGACGGGTGCCCCTCGTGGTAGTAGAAGTGGGCCTCGGGGTTGGTGCAGGTCGTTGTCCTCTGTGGTCCAAACGGGCGGTCGGAGCACGGCGTTGCTGCGTCCGTCAGGCCATATTTTGCAGGATTTGCGATGACTTCGTCGAAGAAAGCTCCCCACTGCGAATTGGCGATGCGGATATCCGGATGCTTTAGCCGCTCCTCGCCCGGGATCCTCTCAAGCTCCGGATTCGCTCGCCTGCCGGCGGCGCCGAACGCAGGAATTTTGACAGGGAGAATTGCGACCATGAAGCGGCGTGCGCCAAGATCGTAGAGCGTGTCGATCTCGGATTCGATATTGTCGCGGACGAATCCATCAGGCCGACGGCCATCGTTGAGGCCGCCAGCGAAAAAGAACATCGTTTTCGCTGCATCGACCTTCGGGATGGCTCCGTCCTTCAGGTACCGGATAAAGGTTTCGATCTGATTCTTCATACCGAAGCCGAGCGTGCCGCCGCTTGGCAGCGGGCGCGCTGCGCCCTCGCCCGTTGAGGCTCCGCTGACCGCAAAGTTCAGACCCTTGCCCACGCTTCCCGCATCGCCGTTATAGGTGAATGGAATGCCTAGCCGTTGGGCGAGATACACAACGGCGGTGGGGCCGTCGGCGTCCACATAGCCTGCGCCGGAATCGGAATAGCTGTCGCCGAATACGTAAAGCATTGTGTAAGGATGCGAATTCGTTGCCGGTTCCGGCGCCACCTGGGCAGGTAGAATGCCGGCACAAAGCAGGAGTAATGTTGGCTGAAAATAATGCATGCGTGTTGTTTCCTTTGCCACATTCTTAGGCGCCACGGTCCATGGCAACAGGTTAGCCGATTTGCGGCCGTCAAGGACATGCGATGTCCGCTACTCGAACAGAGGTCAAGCCCAGGCGTACGCCTTTTCCGGATCGTGCCGTACTCGGCATGGCCTGGTAGGCCAACGCCGTATCCTGGCAGATGTGGCGATGCGCAAAGCAGCCGATGCCAGCTAATAGCTCACCAGCTCAGCTCATAGCTGCCTTACACAACTCTTCCAGCTTCTCCAGCGTTCCCTCTGGGTCCGGCGTCCCTTCCGGCGGCGTCCACGTCAGCGGCGACCCCGCCGCAATCAGCACTCGCGCTACACCGACGTGATCGGCGCCGTCCGGTGGATGCCTCCACCCTTCCGTCGCCCACACCAGCGGCGACGCTGCGAACATCCCATCGAGATCGTTCAACGATGCCCCGTGCGCCAGCAGCACGCGAACCGCCTCCAAGCGCCCCGCCATCGCGGCGCGATGCAGCGGCGTCACCTTGTCTTTATCCTTGGCGTTCGGGTCGAACCCGCACGCCAGCATCGTCTCCAGCACCCGCGTGTCGCCGCGCTCAGCCGGCACGTTCAGCATCAGGTGGTGCTCCGCCGTCAGCTCGCCCGGCAATGTTGGCCGCGCGTGTAGCATCGACTCCGCCGCCGCCCGGTCCCCAGCCGCGCAGGCCGAAACGAACCGCTCCAGCGGCGACCGCTCGTCCTTCGCGCCGTGCGCCAGCAGCCACTCCGCAATTTCGCGATTCCCGTGCAGTTCCGCAACAGTATGCGCAGTGCGACCATCCGCGCGGCGCTGGTGAATGTCCGCGCCATGCCGCACCAGCAACTCCACCATCGCTATATCCCACCGCTCCGCCGCCACGTGCAATGGGGCATCCTCGAGCTCGCCCCACGCCAGGTTCGGGTCCGCGCCATGGGCCAGCAGCCATCGCGGACCGTCCGGGTTCCGTCCCCAGGTGAGAATATACCGCAGCGGCGGCACGCCACCCGGTACACCGTTCACATTCATTCCGAAGCGGTGCAGCAGCTCCAGCGCCGCCAGGTTGCCACCGCCGGCATTGATGTGCGTCGAAACGCCGTCCGTCGGATTCGCGCCCGCCTGCAACAGCGCCTCCGCCAGCGGCAGGGAATTCACGGCGCACAACGTACCCCACAACGCCGTCCGCGGGAGCTCAGGATGCCAGTTCCAATGGTATTCGGCGTTCGGATTCGCGCCCCGCCGCAGCAGTCCACGCGCGGTCGCAACCAGCCCCTCCACCTTCGATCGCTCGGCCACGCACGTGTGGCAGACATACAGGATCGGCTCCCAATTCTGTACCCCGCCCGGCCGTACCGCCGCCTCGGCATCTTCCTTCAGGCGCACCTCCACCGCTGCGGCGTCGCCCAGTACCAGCTCACTGAACAGGCTGGCGTGCGCAACGCCCGGGAAGTGTTCCACCACGCGCATCGCGCGGTCCTTTGCTCCGCCGGTGGCGCACCGCACGAACTCGTCGGCCGCCGCCGCGAACGACAGCGACTGCATCTCCACCTGATCCCGCAATCCCTTCCACGAGGCGAATCCATACTCGCGTGCGACCACCGACTGGGCATCGTGCAGTGCCAGGGCCGCGGGATCCGATCCGGCAGCGAATGCCGGCAGCGACCGAAACCGCTCCAGCGCGGCCGTATCGCCCCGCTGCGCGGCGTGAAGTAAGTTCTTGGCTTGTTTCTTGAGCTGCTCCAGGTTGGGGCGCTCGGGTAAGTTCTGCGACGTCATGTTCCCTCCATGCTTCAGCCTGCGGTTCGCAATCAGGCAGCACGGATTCTGGACGTGCAGCGATTTTTTCGGACGACAGTGGGCTTAGCCCTTCGCGCGAACCCGCCGGCGCCTGCGGCGCACGTTTACGGGATACCATGCCCTCCGCGCGTCTGTCAACATCGGTATGTAAACTCAGACCTGCATCTACCCACGCCCTCGCTTGGGGCCAAGATCCCCGTCCAGCTTTGCGGCCGCAAGCTCAGTGGTTGGTCGGCAACTCGTAAGAAGGGGTCTTATGGGCCCGGTTAAGTCGATGACAACCGCGCGCCACCGATTCTAAGGGAGACTCTCCGAGCCGCGATTTGCGACACGTTGTCGGATTTCCGCTTGTAGCTCGTTGATCCTTCGTGAGAGTGCCCGAGGACTTATCGCACCTCGACATCCCGCTGAGGTTCCTTACGTCTGGAATGTGTAGCCGAGTTTTTCGAGATATGCCTTTGTGATTGTCGCCGTTTCTCTGGCCGACATAGGCGCTTTCGCCGAGCGATCCAGCTCGACCATGATGTTCGCCGGATGGCCGGACTTCTCCATCGTATCGAGCACGCTCACCAGATCGACCTTGCCCTGCCCCAGTGGGCAGTAACCGGCGTAATACTGGTTCGCAATATCGCTTCCAACCCAATCCTTCAGGTGCATGTGAACCGTGATCGGGGCAAAATCCTTGATCACCTTGGCAGCATCCGCCCCGCCCTTTTGCAACTGGCCAACATCAGGCGCAAATTTCAGATATTTCGTGTCCACCGAGTCCATCAGCGCATACACCTCGTCGCGCGATTCGACGGCAGTGCCTGTATGCTGGTGGAAACCTGTCCCGATACCGGCATCCACCGCCGCTTTCGCGTACTCATTGAGCGCGTCCACCACATTCTGTTTGTGTTCGGCAAAACTGTACTCGGAGCGCTTTACGCCGTTCGCCGCAAGCACCATGAAGGTTCCGTTATACTTCTTGATCACTCGGGCGAGCCGCGACACCTTCTCCAGCGTCTCTTTGCGCTGCGCGGGATCGACCACGTTGGTCGTGAAGTATCCCGACCGGAGCGGAACCTTGTACTTTTCCATTAGGGGCGCGAGCGTGCCTTTGCCGTCCCACGAATCGAGAACTTCAGCAAAGGTCTCCCAACACCAGTAGCCCAACTCCGAAACATCCTTGACTGCCTCTTCCAGATTCTCCGGCGTCCGCGGCGCCGAATTCCAGGTAAGGCACGTGTGGCCGATTTTCAGCTTGCGAGGCGTGGCTGCGCGCAATCCGGAACAGGCAGACGCTGCGATCCCACCCGCGATTGTCTGAGCAAAATGTCGTCGATTCATGGTTACCCTCTCTACCGCTCGAGCGGCTCAATGGCATCGGGTCCCGCGCCCGATGGAGTGTCGAAGACGCGCAGGAGTTTCCTCTGCGGGATAGACACGACCGCAACTTTGTCGCGATCCTGAATTCCCATATAGGCGGTCTCGCCGTCCTCGGATAGTGAGACCGACAGCGGCTGCCCCGGAAGTGGAACCTGGCCCGTCTCCTTCGAGCTCGCGAGATCGGCAAACCCCAGTGCCTCTCCGTTCTGCAGAATATAAACAAGAGTCTTGCCGTCGCGAGAGAGGCACACGCGCGCCGGCCCGTTTCCGGTCTTGATCTTCCCGGTAATCCGCCGATGCGCCACGTCCAAGATCGCGATGGTGTTGTCTTCCATCGCGGTCACGTAAATCTGCTTCGCATCAGGAGATATGACGCCGCCTTGCGGGTTGCCGCCCACCCGAATGGTGTTCTCCACAACGCCGGACGCCAAATTTACAACCGCCACGGTGCCGGAACCCGAATTGCTCACCCATGCAGTCTTTGCTTCCGGACCCAACAGCACCATGTGAGGGCTGTCGCCGCCGGAATCGTATCGGCGAACTATTTTCCGCGCGGCCGGATCGAGCCGCAGCAGGCCAAAGGGATTTTCAATTGTGAGGACGACTTGCCCATCCGGCATCACCGCAATGCCATGCGGGCGGCGAAAGTCGCTCAAGTCGATGACGCCAGTCTTGCGGCGCTGGCGGACGTCAATGATCGAGATCGTGTTTCCGCCGGCGCCCTTGTCCGTCATCCAGAGCATTCCGTTGTCCGTGACGTAAAGGAAGCGGCGGTCGGGCGAGAACGCCATCTCATGCGGATGCGATCCCACCGCAGCCTCGCCGACCCGCCGGCCGTCCATGCTGTAGAATCCCACCTTGCCGGCCTTCTTTTCGACGATGGCAAGCGCGGATTGCGCCATCAGCGAAATTGCCAGCAGGCTGCCGCAGATGGTGAATCGCAGAAGCATCGGGCTGATCCTATACGCCGGCCTGTGCTCGCCGGACAATTTCGCTGGTCCCCTGGCGTGTGGAAGAGGTGTGCCCTTTCAGCGGAAGGATGCGCTCGTGAATCGTATCCAGAATCCACGAGGGCTGTGGGAAAAACAGCGCCTCTAATTCCGCGGCAGGTGTGATCCAATTTCGCGACCCGATCACGGCGGGCGGCCCATCCAGGTCATCGAAACAGAGCTGCGTAAGATTGCTGGCGACCGTGTGCATCAACGAACCGCGTTCGACTGCATCGCTCACCAGTACGACCTTACCAGTCTTGTGGACCGACTCGGCAAGCACACCGTAGTGGAGCGGATTGGCCGCGCGAAGGTCGATTACTTCCGCGGACACACCGAACCGGGACTCGAGTTCGGCTGCCGCCGTGATCGCCGTGTAGAGGGCCGGACCGAGGGTAACAATCGTCACGTCCGACCCGGTGCGCTTGACCGAAGGTTCGCCGATTTCGATTTCGTAATAGCCTTCCGGGACGCCTTCGGAGATGAACATTTCACCGTAGTCGTACACTTTCTGGCTTTCGAAGAAGATCACGGGATCGGTACCCGAAAGCGCCCGATTCATCATTCCCTTAGCGTCGTAAGGAGTGACGGGGTAGGCGACTTTCAACCCCGGAATGTGATGCACCAATGCGGCCCAATCCTGCGAATGTTGCGCGCCGTACTTCGAACCGACCGAGATGCGCAGCACTACGGGCATGGGAAGCTGGGCCGCGGACATCGCTTGCCATTTGGAAAGCTGATTGAAAATCTCGTCGCCGGCGCGTCCCATGAAATCGGCGTACATCAACTCCGCAACTACACGGCCGCCCTCGAGCGCGTATCCGACGGCTGCGCCGACAATGGCCGCTTCGGAGATGGGGGAATTGAAGAGGCGATGGTACGGCAGGGCTTCGGTAAGACCGCGATACACGGCGAATGCGCCACCCCAGTCTCGATTCTCTTCGCCGAACGCCACCATGGTGGGATCGATAGAAAAGCGATGCAGCAGTGCTTCGAAGATACCGTCGCGCACGTTGTACGCCTTCACCTTTGGGACGGGTTTGCCGTCGAGCAACGGGGTGCGCACCTTGCCGCGAATCTGCTGTACACGTGGGTTCTCCGCCAGATCTTGCAGCAGCTCAGGTTGCGTCGTATCGAACGCCTCCACCCGGCCATTGGAAAACATCGCTTCGCCCACCATTTCGGAATCGGCGGAAATGCGCGGGCTGGCCTGGAGATCGCAGGCCAGTTGGAATATCTCGAAGACAACCGATTCGACGGAATCGCGCGCATCGTCCAGCGTGCATACGGGGACCACGTGGTTGTCGAGCAGCTTGGCGCGGAACGACGCGATAGGATCTGCCTCGCGCCATCGCTCGATCTCTTCCTTCGAGCGGTAGCTCGAGGCATCGGACGGCGAGTGGCCGCTGATGCGGTAAGCGACGGTATCGAGCAGAACTGGACCGCGGCCCGCATCGAGTATCTCTCTCTTGCGGCGGAAGGCGTCGATGACCGGAAGGGGGTCGTAGCCATTCACGCGTTCGGCGTGCATCTGGTCGGGGTTGACGCCCGCGCCGACGCGCGCCACATACTGCAGCCCCATCGTCTCGCCGAACGGCTGCCCGCCCATGCCGTAAAAATTGTTCATGCAGTTGAAGACGATGGGCAATCCGCCGCCGAGTTCCCGGTCCCAAAGGCAACGGTACTGGTCCATGGCGGAGAAGGTGATGCCTTCCCATACGGGCCCGCAGCCGAAGGAGGCGTCGCCGATGTTCGCCACGACGATGCCCCGCTTGCGATTCACGCGTTTGAACAAAGCAGCGCCGGGCGCGATGGAGCCGGAGCCTCCCACGATTGCGTTATTCGGATAGATGCCGAAGGGCGCGAAGAAGGCGTGCATCGATCCGCCGAGTCCCCGATTGAAGCCGGTCTCGCGCGCGAAGATTTCACTGAATGCACCATAAATAAAGAAGCGCAGGGCGAGGCTGGGTACCGTTCCCTGGTGGCCGCGCTCCACCGGAGCGAGGAGTGCGCCATCGCGGTAGGAACGCATGATCTCTACGAGCTCGGCGTCTTCCAGTTTGCGGATGGCGGAGAACCCCTTGGCAAGGATCTCTCCGTGGCTGCGATGCGATCCGAAGATGTGGTCCTCGGGCGCCAGCGAGAACGCCATGCCGACGGCGGCGGCCTCCTGACCGATCGAAAGATGAGCAGGGCCGGCGTGATTGTAGGTGAATCCTTTGTAAACGCCCTTCGTTTTAATTTCGTTGAGAATCGTTTCGAATTCGCGGATGGCACACAGGTCACGCCAGATGTTCAGCAGATCCTCGCGTGAGTACTCCTCAAGTTCCTCGGGCACACTCTTGGAATAGGCGTTCACGGGAATCGGAGCGAACTCGATGGTTTCGCTGGCGAACATCCGTTTCGGTTCGATGATGATGGACTTGGGCATTCCTCTCCTAAGGAATCGCGCACCACGATTCCACGCTTTCGATATTCTTCTTCAGCGCCTGCAGGAACCTCGCCCCGGGGGCGCCATCGATGACCTGGTGATCGCAGGTAAGCGACAGCCCGATGACGTCCATGAACTCGACGTGGCCGCCGCGCCGCACCGGTTTCAGATGAACCGCGCCGACGCCCAGGATCGCGACCTGCGGCGGGTTGAGCAGCGGCGTGAAGGCCTCGATCCCTAGCGCACCCAGATTGCTGATCGTGAAAGTAGCGCCGCTCAGGTCATCCGCTGTGAGTGTGCCGGCGGAGGCTTGTCCGGCCAGTTCGTTCATGCGCACCGCCAATTCGTCCAGATGAAGCTCCTCGGCATTTCGTACGACCGGAGCCAGCAGGCCTCGCGGCGTATCGCACGCAAAGCCGAGGTGTACGCTCGCGTGCGTGTAGATGCGCCCCTCACGGAACTCGGCATTCAGAGCCGGGATTTCGAGAAGCGTCTCCACCGTGCAGAGTGCCACCAGGTGATTGAGATTGATCTCCTTGGGAAGCCGCGACCGCAGCGCTAGCAGTCCCGCCGCACCCGCGGAGGCGTGCAGAGTATACTGCGCCGTTGTGGCGAGCGAATCGCGCATGCGCCGCGCGATCTTTTCGCGAATCGTGGAGATAGGCGTGCCAGGGGTGAGCTCAGGCCGCGGCTCGACTTTCAGCGACCGAAGGTCCCGTTCCAGAATTCGCCCGTTCGGACCGGAGCCTTTGACGCCGTCCGGATGAAGATTCTGCTCACACGCGAATCGTCTTGCGCGCGGACTCATGCGGCCGCCACGGCCATTGGTCGTGGCTGGAGTAGCAGGTACGCTGGAGACGGTAATGCGAAGCGCTTCCGGTTCTGGGGCCGGTGCGGGAGTCGCCTGCTCGGAAACGGCTTCCCCAGGCTCTCCGATCACGAACAACCTGGCGAAGACCGGCGCCACACCGCCTTCTTCGAAGAACCGCTCCAGGAGGGTGCCGGCAGCGGGCGCCGTCACCTCGAACGTGGCCTTGTCGGTTTCGATTTCCGCCACCACGTCGCCCGCGGCGACAAGCTCGCCCGGCCGTTTACACCACCGGGAGATAATGCATTCTTCCACCGTATTGCCGAGTTTCGGCACTTCCACGGAAATGGCCATCTATCGGTAGCCTTCCATCGGCTTCCAGCCGGTCTCGCTGAATTGGCTCAGAGTACGCTGCGTCAAACCGAACGCCATAAATTCACGCGGCTCCATACCGTCCGGTTCGTAGGATCGCACGAACTCCGGTATGGCGCGAAGGCGGTCTAGCGCGTCCGCCGGTACGGCGCAATCGATGCGTTCCTGGCAGGGCAGATCTACCGAAACAAAATTGCCTTGCTGCGACGGATGAATCGACATGACCACGCCGGCGCCCGCGAGTTCGGTCAGATGATACTTACCGCGCAATGCCGCTACCAGCAACACCGCCTCGTATCCGCGTTCGCGGTACAGTGTATACGCCCGTTTGGTTACTGCCAGCCCGGCCTGCTGGATATCGGATTCCTGCACCGCCGGGAAGCTGTCGTGCGCGATTTCGCGAAGGTAATCGTCCAGCCGGCCGATCATGATGACGGCGAAGCAGCAGCCGGGTTCGATTCCAGCCTCGCGCGCGCGAATGCTTCCAGCCCGGTGGCGCTCCGCGATGGCGATCACCTGCGGCACGGTGAAGCTGACGGTGGCAGTGACGGTGATGCCCTGAGCGACACACTCTTCGAGGACGTCGAGGCCGGCCGCGGTCGCCGGAAGCTTCACTGCAATGTTCGGTGCCCACGCATGGAAGCGCTGTGCCATGGCAAACATGCAATCGCGGTCGCCGGCCCGCGCAGGGTTTACCTGAGCGCACACGAAACCGGGCCGCCCGTGTAGCTTGGCGGCCGCTTTGCAAACCGGAATGCGCATTAAAGCCTCGGCCTGTTGTTCGGGCGGAAGGCGTCGGGCAACCACTTCGTCGATTTCTTCGGCCCACAGCGTGCGGGAGCTTTTCAATGCCGCGCTGGAAAGCACGGGGTTGGTAGTAGCTCCGATCGCTCCGCGTTCGATGCCGACATCGAGTTCGCCCGCGTCGGCAGAGTCGTGCCACCATCGAGTGGGAGTTTGGCTGATCAACCAGGAAAGGTAAGTCATGTTGTCCCCTCACGCGCGTTGCGCAGTATGCAACGCGCTCATCGCGAGCAGCGGAGGAATCGTATCAAGCGCGCGGCCGCGAAGTCAAGGCGCTGGTCCTCACCGAATCATGTGTTTCCGCCCGCGCTTCTTGACTTCGCTTCGATGGCCTGATAGCATTCCCGTGCCGTAAGGTGCAGCTTGCATTGCGCAATATGCATCACGGGCAAGTAAGTCTTCGGGAGGGAAAATGCGCGGCATTCTGGCTGTCGCAGCCATCGGCGTATGTATCTGCGCCGCCCAGGAACGTCCGGGGGTTGCGACATCGCGCCCGGCCGATTCGCGGCGGATTCGAACCGCGGTAGCAGGGCTGCTGGGCTGGCAAGCAGCCATTTCCGGCGCCGCGGCCCGCAACCTGACCTTTCTGGATGCGGCGGCGAAGAACGACGCGCTTGGTTTGGCGTACGCGGAGGGTTTCCGCACACAAAAGGTGAGCGCGGATATTCCAAGGGACCTCGGTCCGGGCCTTTCTTCCTCCGATATCGCCACCGTGAAGAATCGGTTGGCGGCGTTGAAGATGAAGGTGTCCGCCTATCACGTGAGCCGTATCGGGCCGGACGAGGATGGCCGCCACATTTTCGCGTTCGCCAAAGAGCTTGGGGCTGAAACCATCGTGGCGGATGTCGAACCGGCGTCGCTGGCCGGTGTGGATCGGTTGGCCGGAGAGTTCGGAGTCAACGTCGCGCTGGACTCGCCCGACCCCACTGCGCTTGCAGCAAGCATTCAGAACAGCAGTCCGCGCATTGGCGCCACTATAGATCTGGCGGCTTGGGCGAAAAAGGGAATCAAGCTGTCCGCCGGCTTCAGCGCTTTGCGAGATCGCGTGATGATGGTGGATGTGGATGGGAACTCCGCCGCGTGGAAGGATGCGTTCCTGGAAATCGCGCATCTGATGCCGGCTCCCGTGGAAGATCCGAATAAGTGCAGCAACTGTTCGCGGCGGACTGGCTCACTTCAGCCCGTTGCCTTGGGTGTGGAAGCCGACGCCTCGGCCATCGAGCGATTCGAAAAAGCTGCCCGCTTCGCGATGGGCTATCGCGTCGAACAGATTTCCGCACTGATTCCTATCGCCGGCGCCGATAAGGTTCCGGCAGAGGATCGCGCGAAAATTGAAGCGGCGGCTCCGAAAAAGGCCATCGCCGCTCCCAAGAAGGCGCGCAAGCTTCTGGTGGTGGACCTGTGCCCGGCGGGAGGTTACTATCACGCCACGATTGCGAACGCCAATTTCGCCCTGGAAGTAATGGCGAAGAACACGGGCGCGTACCAGCCGGTTTTCAGCAATGACCTGAATAACCTCAAGTACCCCAAGATCAAGGAATATGACGCCGTGTTCCTGAACAGCGTGGTGGGTGAAGTCTTTCCCGATCCGGATGTGCTCGACGGTCTGCTGCGCTTCGTGCGCGAGGGCGGCGGAGTCGCCGGAGTGCACGGCGCCACCTACGCGTCCATGGACCTTCGCGAATATGGCGACATGATGGGCGCCGAAGACGGCCCGCACCACGTCGAGCCGGCCGTGTTGCGGGTGGAAGAC
>Ga0126381_100007111_pt1 | contig 12426 bp, 13 predicted proteins | sample PanSoiMetPlot_28_FD_96465 | JGI IMG/M metagenome (GOLD analysis project Ga0126381, IMG submission 96465) | Tropical forest soil microbial communities from Panama - MetaG Plot_28 | ecosystem: Environmental > Terrestrial > Soil > Tropical forest > Bulk soil | place: Panama | collected 2016-02-17
AACGGGCTGCGTCCGGATATCAGCACCGGTATGATCGAACCCCGCGTCCGCGGCTTTTCAACACTGTTTTCGCGTCCAGCTGGGTGCCAGTTCAACAGCGCCATGAGACTTCCGGCATCGTTGGAGGCGATCCATGTGCCTCCGCCGAGTTCTCGTGGAAAAATCGCCTCCGTGCCATCGACGTCAAACGTCCGCGGAGGCAACGCTGTCGTTCTGGTGCGTAGCTCGTCGCGATTCATCCCCACGAGGAACTCGTCGTTCGACGGGATGAAGGATAAAGTGCACATCAGTTAATCCGCGACCGGGTACTCGCACACCTGGCGCGAGAACGCGCGCCAGTCCCGCCATAGCGTCCACAGCGTGACGGGCGAGGCGCCGGCGGCCCTGTTCGCCGCGCCGATGGCATAGACGATGCACCACTGTTTGTAGAGCATCGCGTACGCCCGCCGAAGCGAATAGCGAGAGTCGTAGATATTGGTCGCTTCTGATGCGGCCCCATTCAACTCGACAATTTTGAATCCCACGCCGTTTCGCAAATCGGCGTCGCGCTCGTAGCGGATGTCGAAGCGGCCAACGTAGAACCCGTCCAGCTTCTGGCTGATTTCATCGATTGCGCGTACGAGGGCGCCGGAATAGAGGTCGCTGCCGTCCTCAAAAATGCAGCCCTGGCAGTGATTGCCGGCTTCAACCAGTCGCACCTTCTCACCACGTCGCGGGATGCGTTCCAACTGTTCGTTGAGCCGGGCGAAATAAGCGGCTGAGACGATTCGGGCTCGTGGATCGCGGTCGATTAATTTGTGCAGTGTGCTCTGCCCGTCTCCGATGACGAGCGGAAAGCGCTTCCGCGTGATTCCAAAAATGTGCCCCTGCGTTTCGTGTGGGAACCGGTAGTAGAAGATCCCCACCTCGAGAGGCCCAGGCACGTAGCGCTGTAGAACTACCGATGACGAGACGCGTGCGACGTAAGCGTAGGCCTCTTCCAGCGAGGCGATCTTGCGGAAACCCGCGCCTCGTTGTCCTGTGTCTGGTTTCAATACGAACGGGAGCGAGATCTGGCGATCGCGGCAGATCACGGCGATTCGTTCGGCACGAGCAGATGCCGGGCCCGGCTCGATGAGGTACGCATCCGCCGTCGCTTCAGGGGACGTCGCCATCAGCTGCTGCAAAATATCGAACTTCGATTCGCCGACGATCCCCCCATTCTTTTGATTGAGGTTCGCGATGGTCGGCAGCGAAAACCTCCGAAAACGAATCCCCAGCCAGCCGCAAAAAAGGACAACGGGAGTATAGAAAAGCCACCCAGGCCAGAATTCCCAGCGGATCAACCGCGCCAGCGCAATGCTCACGCGCCGGTATGTTCGCGGTCCCCAAATGCGAGCGACGGTTAGGGTCCCAAAGAGCGAGAGACCGATGATACTGAGAAGGGCGAGGCTGTGCTTCGCACCCGCAGCTCTCGCAGGGCTGGCGTGGATTGCAGCGAAGACCAGAATTGTCCAGACAGTCGCCGAAACCGCCGTAACGGCGGAAAACAATCGTAGAGGCATGCGGCCAAAACCGGCAGCCAGATACGCGGGGAGCCGCGTGCCCGGAAGGAAACGGCTCGCCGCCAATTTCCAGGGGCCACTCGCATCGGTAGTGTGGAGGGTGGGAGATCTTCCGCCAAGGAGCAAGCGCGAACCCCACCAATTCGACGCGACGCCAGCTCGAGCGCTCCGAGCCGCGACGTATACAGCTAAATCACCGATCCAAAGGCCGGCGATTGCGCTAGCCAGAGCCATTCGGACGTCGAGCATGTTGGAAGCGGCTAGCGTGGCCGCCGTGATCGTGGCTCCATCTTCCGAGAGAAATCCTGACAGAATGATCGTGGCGACCAGGGCCAACATCTCTGCGGTTTGTGGCGGGAGAGTGTACATCGTCGCCGTGTCAATCCGCCGCCGAATTGGCGATGTGCTTGAGTGTTGCCGGTGCATATCCGAATTCATCGGGAATCGCGACGTTCAGTTCGGCGCAGATCAGCCGGATGATCGCGTAGTGGTGAATGGCGTGCGCCGTGCAATCAGCAACCTCGCGCGCAAAATTCGATTGCAGCCGGGAAGGACCACTGGAGCCGTAGCCGAAACTGGCGACTACCTCGCATCGCTTCTCCAAATCCTCATGCGTCAGGCGATTGAGAGCGCGGAGAATTTCGCAGGTGACCACCCTTGCGCAGCTCACCTCGTTTTCGATCCGCGGATTCCGCGCGCGGGCATCATGGTTGATCTCGCCCGACCCGATGCCCCAAATCAACGACTGGAAGTGCTCGATGATATGGCGGTAGTGCTGTCCCACGGACGCGCGAAATGGTTCGCGCGCGAGGACGCTGTAGCGGGTGTTGTCGAGCTGGATGAGCAGATCGAGTCCCTGGTTCAGCACCGCCTTCGCCGCCTGCACGATTTCTGGAGGTTCTGGAGCGGCGGCCTTCGGTCGGGTGAATTCGCGGACAGTGGCAACGGCTCGCTGCGCGCTCATGCCAGCCTCCGTCCGACGATCGGAATCTCGGCCCGATGCAGCACCAGATTCGCGGAAGACGCTGCGAAGACGACGATAGCAAGGCTGAACAACAAGCCCCCGTCTCCCATCACTTCGATCCCGAGCACCGTTAGATGGCTGGCGATCGCGCCGAGCATCATTCCCATCGCGAGAATCGAGCCCAGCCACGAGTAGCGCGGGGTCAGCAGCAGGATTGAGGCGATCAGCTCGATGATGCCTGATCCGATCCGGCCCCATGGTTCGGCGCCGACCTTGGTGAAAATGTAGACCGACTCCGGTGCCGCAGTGAACTTGAAGAAAAGAGTCTGCAGCAGAATGACTGCCGCTATGATTCTCAAACCCCAACTCAGATATCTCACGTTGCCCCTCACCACCGCTAAATTTTGCGTCGCTCATTAGCGGGCTTGCAGTGACTGCTGGGTTCTGCCGGATGGGAGTCCTTCGATGCTCAAAAGTTTCACGTTTCCTGTGGGATTCCCGAGCGATCTCGCTGTTTCTTTTCGGCGTATTCCGTATCAAATCCATGACGGTGGGAGCTAACGGACCATGCCTGTCGGAGCTTTGCGAACCGTTCGCGGTGATCGTCCTAAGCCACAGCGGGAATATGACCTTACGTGTGGTGGATATGGGCTGCGGATGGCCAGTTCTCATGAGGATCTGCTCGCGGCCTGCCGGCTGCGCTTTCTGGTCTTCAACATCGAGCTGAACGAAGGGCTCGATTCGGCCTACGGCGACGGATGCGACAGCGATCAGTTCGATCCGTTTTGCGATCACTTGCTGGTCGAGCGGATTTCGAGTGGCCAGGCTGTCGGCACGTATCGCATGCAGACCGGCGTGCGAGCGTCGGTGCACTTGGGCTATTACAGCGCACGGGAATTCGATTTCGCTCCATACGAGCGCCTTAGGGGCTCGTTGGTCGAGCTGGGGCGCGCGGCGATTCACTGCGACCACCGGTCGTTCCAAGTGCTGACCCTACTCTGGCGGGGAATCATTGCGTATGCGCGATTGCACCAAGCGCGTTACCTGATCGGCTGCTCGTCGCTCACATCTCAGTGCCCCCAAGAAGCCTCCGATATGAATTGGAGGCTTCGCGAATTTCAGGTACAGCCCGAACTACGGACGAATCCTTTGCCGAAGTTCGCGTGCCCAGCATGCGAGCCGAGCCCGCAGGCGGATGCCGCGAAGCCACCGAAACTTCTTCGCGCCTATCTCTCGGTGGGTGCGCGCATTTGCGGGCCTCCTGCAATCGACCGGGAATTCAGAACCATCGACTTCCTTACGCTGCTTGATTTGGAACAGCTCGGATCAACACCGCTGTTCCGATTTCTTCGGTGAATATGACGCTAGTTTCGCGTGCAATCTACAGACTTCTCGCGCTCGCGTTGACTATCCTGGAAGCTGGATTGGACTTTCTGCTCCTGGTAATCAACCACCGCGGATCGCCATCGCCCACCACGCGAGCTTCGTGGCTGCACCGCTGGTCGCGGGTGCTACTGCGAAGGTGGAAGATAAGCGTCGAATCAGTGGGCACGATGCCCATGTCGGGGCTCATTGTTTCGAATCACCTCAGCTACCTGGACGTGCTCGCGTTCAGCGCGCTCGGTCCTTGCATCTTCGTATCGAAGATGGAAGTCAGACGATGGCCGGTCTTTGGGTCCCTTGCGCGTTTCGCGGGAACGATTTTCGTCAATCGCAAATGCACGAAGTCGACCGCCGAGGCAAATGGCCAGATCGGAATGGCACTCCGAGAGAACGTTGCGGTTGTACTTTTCCCGGAAGGAACTAGTTCCGACGGGTCGAACCTACTTCCCTTTCGTTCGTCTCTCTTTGAGGCAACGATTCAAAATGGGGAGCCGATCATGCCGGCGAGTATTCGGTACGAAGCGCAAGGCGGTTTTGTGAACTGCGATGTGTGTTACTGGGGAGACATGACCTTCGTTCCGCATTTGCTGACGCTATTGTCTCTTAGAGGAATATCGGCGAGCATTCGATTCGGCGAACAGATTCAGGGGCAACAGAGCCGAAAGAGCGCAGCCCGCCTTGCGCACCTAGCTGTGGCGCAGCTGATGTAAGCGGTCGACTGCGACTAGAAATCGGCGATCAAACCGAGCCCTGCCGAAAAACGATTCGCCAGAGCGTACGCGGATGTGACCATCACGGTGTCCAGGATCGCTGCGTCGCTCCAGCCCGCTTCGCGCAACTTGTCTACATCCGACTTCTCCATTTCGCCAGGGCGCTTGGTCAGCTTCTCGGCAAACTCAAACAGCTTCATCACCTTAGGCTCGACCGGCGCGTTGTGGAAGTCGAGCGACAACTTGCGGCCCATCTTCTTGTCGACGCCGAGACGGCTCAAAATCTCCATGTGTGCCGGCAGACAGTAGCTCGACACGTTGATTCCGCTGACCACAATCGCGAGCTGTTCCTTGACGATTCTCGGCAGGCCGCGCTCCTCGAACATGAGATTCGTGAACAGGTTCGTTTGATCCTCCAACAATTGAGCGTCGAGCCCGAGGGCCCGGAAGTAGTTAGGCACGAAACTCCACCGATTCGCGATGTAATCGTAGACCTTCTTCACTTGCGGCGAAGCTTGGTCGTCAGAAACAGTAGGCAACCAGGACATGCAGATACCCCCTGCGAACAGGGCGCCCAAGGTAGTTCACCGCTTGAACGCCAAAAGCCAGATGTGCGTGGCCACTATCGTAGCAGAATGCCGTACCGCATCAACTTCATCCATCGCTCGACGAACATTCCGATCGACATCCGCAATCAGATGGCAAATGGGATTGGATGGAACAGGTCGGCCTAGAGATTCGCGAGGCGGGAATATAGACGCTGACTGAAGCCAGCGGGCAGTTCGATCACTTTGGTGTTTCCGATTATCCGAATCACTCTCCGAACGCCGTCGTAGTAGAGCCAGCAACCCGTGCACCCTGCCAGATGCGACTCAATGCGCGTCCTGAGCTCGTGGGTTACGTCATTCTCGAGATAGCCCGTCAACTCTTGCAGAACTTCCCTGCAAGAGATCTCCAGAAAAAAGCCGCTTGTCGAAACCACGTAGTCTTCTCCGCTTCATGAGATACGAATGCGCGGCGGAAGTGACAAAGCTCTGTCGGCTCACTCACGACTTTCTCGTTAGGGCCTGAAACCTTCCTGACACTCCTGTATCCCACCCAGCACATGGCGAGATTTGAAGACGAGTTGGCAGCCATGAAAATCTCAAGAGAAGAGGACGTGGATGAATATGAATCGCATTCTGAAACTTGTTGTCGTTGCTCTAGTGGCCACGATTGTCGCCGCAGGTTATCCGCACGTGTTTGCCCAATCTGGGCCGATGAAGTCCTCTCAGTTTCAGGGTCCGAAGGCGAACAAGGGGACTGTGACGTTCAGTCACAAGGACGGGAAGAGCGTCCTAACGCTCTCGGACGACTTCGTTGTGCCCGATACACCCGATCCGCACTGGCAGGTCGTCGACTCCGATGGAAACGTCTACCTGCTGGACAAGCTCAAGACCAAGGCGTTCATCGGCGAAAACTACAAGAAAGAAATCACGCTACCGAAGTACGTGAAGAATGTCGCGAAAGTACAGATCTGGTGCGCGTTCGCGGAAGTCAATCTCGGCCAGGCATCTTTCAGCTCGCCGCAGATGTAAATCGACGGCCTCTCAGAACTTGAGCCGCTTCACGTTGCTGAAGCGGCTCTGCCTGAGAATCGCCAGGAGGAACAGATGCGAAGGAAGAACATAATCAGAACTCTCACGCTGTCCGCTGTGCTGGCCGGCTTCGCTTCAATGGCTCCAGCTCAAACGGCGGAGAAGAGGACTCTGACCCTCGATGGCGCAGAACACCTGATTGCTGTAGCCAAGGCGCACGCGGCCCAGGTCAACGCGCCCGGCGGCGTAATCGCGGTAGTGGATGCCGGCGGCAACCTAATGGCGCTCGAGCGGCTGGACGGGACGTTCGCCGCTGGCGCGAATATCTCGATTGGCAAGGCCCGCACGGCCGTGCTCTTCCAGAAGCCGACCAAAGTATTCGAAGACATTATCAATGAGGGGCGGACCGCGATGGCCGCGCTTCCCGACTCGTTTTTCACGCCACTCCAGGGCGGCATCCCCGTAATCGTCGATGGCCAGATCATTGGCGGAATCGGCGTGAGCGGGGCTTCCAGTGCAGCCCAGGATGAAGAAACCGCGATCGCTGGAGCTGATTCGGCCAAAGATTTCGGCCGTGAGTCGGGAAAGACGTCGGATTTGCCGGTCAGCTTCTTCACCCGCGACGACGTCGACGCCGCTTTCTCAAAAGGAGCGGTCCTGTTCGACGGCAGTGGCAGCCGCAACTACATGGTCCACGCAAGCCGTCGCGAAGGACCGGGTATGGTGGAAGTCCACACGAAGGACACGGACATCGTCTACATTCTGAAAGGATCCGCCACCATCGTCACCGGCGGAACGATGGTCGACGGCAAGACGACTGGCCCCAACGAGATCCGCGGCCGTCAAATCAATGGTGGCGATACACGCAGTCTGGTTCCCGGCGACGTCATCATCATTCCCAACGGCGTGCCGCATTGGTTCAAGGAAGTTCAGGCTCCGTTCCTCTATTACGTGGTCAAGGTGCGGTGATGAGTCTCGCAGAGAATCTTCCTCGGAATATTGCAGCGGTCTGCGGTTCGTTGATTCTTTTGGCGAGCAGCGCACTCGCGCAGAACTGGGCGGCTCAAGCGCCGCCCTATGGTCGGCCAGACGCGACTGTCGATCTCCGAACGGCCGCGGGCGTCAAGCTGGTCAACGGCCAGTGGCGCTATAGCGACGTGAGGATCAAGGAAGTGGATTCGCGCGCTCCAGGGCCTGACCTCAAACCATCAGGCGATCCGAACAAAACGTACGACTATTCGCCGCACGGGGGCGCGGCCGACTTCGACGATTCGAATTGGCAAATCCTCGACCCCACCACACTCGACGCACGGCGCGGCGGTGGCAAGGTTTGTTTCAGCTGGTACCGGATCAACCTAACCGTCCCTAAGAAGGTCGCCAATTTCAGTGTCGCGGGCTCCACGGTTTCGTTCGAAATCGTAATCGACGACTACGCCGAAATCTGGGTGAACGGCAAGCTCCCGATCGTTCTAGGTCAGAGCGGGGGACCTGTCGTGAAGGGCTTCAACGCACCGAACAAGGTGATACTCACGCGCAATGCTCAACCCGGCCAGAGGTTTCAGATCGCCGTGTTCGGTTTCAACGGCCCCATTTCACGTAGCCCCGAGAACTTCGTTTGGGTGAAGTCAGCCACACTCGACTTCTATGCGCCCGGCCACGGCACGGGAATCCAGCAGGTAGAAACGAAGATCCTAGGCCATGACGCGGCGCTCGACACGCTCGTCACGCCCGGCACAAAGATAGAGAAACTCGCCGGCGGGTTCATGTTCACCGAGGGGCCCGTTTGGGTGCGCGAGGGAAACTATCTCCTGTTTAGCGACCCGAACAACAATTTGATCTATCGCTGGTCGCCCGACGATGGCGTTTCCGTTTACCGAACCCACAGCGGTTATTCGGGAATGGACATCGGCGAATACGGCCAGCCCGGCTCCAACGGCCTCACGCTCGATTCGCAAGGCCGCGTCACGATCAACGAACACGGCAACCGGCGTGTCACGCGTCTGGAGAGGAATGGCCAGCTGACAGTGCTTGCCGATCGATATCAAGGCAAGCGGCTCAACAGCCCAAACGATCTTGTGTACCGTTCTGACGGTGCCCTCTATTTCACCGATCCACCGTTCGGACTACCTAGGTTCTTCGACGATGCACGCAAGGAGCTGCGCTATAGCGGCGTGTTCTGCCTCATCAACGGCGAACTCAAGCTCGTGACCACCGACCTTTCCGGACCCAATGGTCTCGCGTTTTCGCCTGACGAAAAGTATCTCTATGTCGACAATTGGGACGTGAAGCGCAAAGTGATTATGCGTTACGAAGTTCATCCGGACGGAACGCTCTCCGATGGCCAAGTCTTCTTCGACGCGACCAGCGAGTCCGGCGAAGACGCTTGGGATGGCATGAAGGTTGACCAGCAGGGCAATCTCTATTTGTCAGGTCCCGGAGGCCTCTGGATCATCTCACCGGAAGGAAAACATCTCGGGACAATCGTTGGACCGGAGCATCCTCACAACCTAGCCTGGGGCGGCGACGATCACCGCACGTTGTACTTGGCTGCGCAAACCGGAATTTACCGAATCACTGTAAACATTCCCGGCGCGGGGCTGCCGAAATGAGTCGGCCAGCATCGGCTGTCGAACCTAAGGCCGCGTCAGCCTCTAAGACCGAACTCTCCCCCGCGACAAACCCCTCTTCCGTCGAATTCGGCCGCGAAGTCTGCGGCTTTCTCGAAATCGCCGAATCACGCGAATGGATTGTCACGAACGGAATCGGCGGCTTCGCTTCCGGAACGGTCAGTGGCAATCTCACGCGCCGATATCACGGTCTGTTAATCGCCGCACTTAAGCCACCGGTCGGACGCAGGCAACTTGTCGCGAAGATCGACGAAGTCGTCCGCTATGACGGAGTCGACTACGACCTCGCGACGAATCGGTGGGTGAGCGGTGCTGTTGAGCCGAAAGGCTACTTGAATATTGAAAGTTTTCGGCTGGATGGAACGAGCCCTGTTTGGCAGTTTGCCTTCGGAGATGCATTGCTCGAAAAGCGCGTTTGGATGCCGCAGGGAGAAAACACTACGTACGTTCAGTACACCTTGGTGCGCAGCTCCCGTCCTGCCCAGCTGGAGTTGAAAGCGCTTGTGAATTACCGCGATTTTCACTCGTCAACGCACGCGGGCGATTGGCAGATGCATTCGGAGCCAGTGGAGCGCGGTGTCAAGATCACAGCGTTCGAAGGTGCCGTCCCGTTTTTTCTCCTAAGTGATAGTGCGTCGGCCGAGCTTCACCACGATTGGCATCGCGATTGTTTCTTGGCCGCTGAACGGTATCGTGGCTTAGACGATCGCGAAGATCATTTATTCGCGGCCGTATTTCGCATCGATCTGCAGCCACAACAGAGCGTCACGATTGCCTTGACCATCTGCGCCGACGCTGAGCTTGATGGCACGAAGAGGTGGCGGGAGCACTCGGAACGAAATCGAGAACTGCTTTCGACGTGGTCGACCGCCGACCCGCCGGCTGCAGCAGGCGCGCCCGATTGGATTCGTCAACTCGTGCTCGCCGCGGATCAATTCATCGTCAAGCGCAGCCTTCCCGATGAGCCGGAAGGGCGCTCCGTCATCGCGGGCTACCACTGGTTTGGCGATTGGGGGCGCGACACCATGATTGCCCTACCCGGCCTCACGCTCGCCACAGGGCGTCCGGAAATCGCGAAGAAGATTCTGCTGGCGTTCGCGCGCTATGTGGACCGCGGCATGCTGCCCAACAACTTTCCAGATGCGGGTGGTCGGCCCGAGTACAACACCGTCGATGCCGCGCTTTGGTACTTTGAAGCGGTTCGGCAGTATTTCGACGTTACCAGGGACAAATCTACCCTAGCGACGCTGTATCCAGTTCTAGCGCAAATCATCAACGCCCACCTCAACGGCACGCGTTACCAAATCCACGCGGACGAAGCGGATGGGCTTCTCTATGCCGGAGAACCCGGCGTGCAGCTCACTTGGATGGATGCCAAAGTCGGCGACTGGGTCGTCACGCCTAGAATTGGAAAGCCGGTTGAAGTGAACGCTCTGTGGTACAACGCGCTCGAGACTATGGCCGCGCTCGCGCCTGTAGTCGGGAAATCGGGGGTCCCTTTCGCCAAGATGGCTGCGAGCGTGAACCAAAACTTTGGAAAGTTCTGGAACGAGGATGCCGGCCGCTGCTACGACGTGATCGATTCGCTCGGCGTCGGCAATGACGTATCGCTGCGCCCAAATCAGATCTTCACAGTATCGCTGCCCAAAAGTCCGCTGACCCGCGAACAACAGAAGGCGGTCGTGGACACCTGCGCACGCCACCTTCTCACTTCGCACGGGCTTCGCAGTCTCGCGCAAGCCGAGTCAGGCTACCAACCCCATTACGGCGGCAGCCCCGGGGAACGGGATGGTGCCTACCATCAGGGTACTGTGTGGGGGTGGCTCTTGGGACCCTTCGTCCTCGCCCATCTCCGCGTGTATGGCGACCGCGAAGCAGCCCTGAGGTTCCTTGAGCCGCTCGGCAAACAGATCGTCTCGCACGGCCTGGGCACGCTCAGCGAGATCTTCGACGCAGAGCCGCCATTCACGCCTCGCGGCTGCATCGCGCAGGCTTGGACCGTTGCCGAGGTCCTGCGCGTTTGGCGCGCCACACTCAGGTAAATCTCGGGATGCCACCCGCAGAATTTTGAATCCGACCGTCCCGTTGGGCATCCAACAGGCGCCCCGTTGCGGGACGGAAGTCACTCGGTGAGTTTCCTATTCGACGGAAGGGAGATACACTTTCACCTCTGAAAGCCCTGGATGAGCGTGAGCGCGCCGAACCCACATCGCCTTCGGTCGGAGATCGTCCGTGATGATGAGCATCTGCTCGTTGCGGCAGCAAAATCCGGCGATAACGCAGCCTTCGAGGAGCTTGTCACGCGCTACGAGGGGAAGATATTTGGCCTGACGATGAGCATAACCGGCAACCGCGCCGACGCCGAGGACGCCACCCAAGAGGCCTTCCTGAAGTCCTATGCGCATCTCGACACGTTCCAGGGCGACTCCCGTTTTTACACCTGGCTCGTCCGCATTGCCGCCAACGAAGCCCTCATGCGACTCCGCAAGCGGCGTCCCGGCGAGTTCTCGATCGACGAGCCGGTCATGAGCGACGAAGATCTGATGCCCCGCGACCTGGAGGAGTGGAGACCCAATCCCGAGCAAAATTACGCGCAGGCTGAAATCGAGCAGATACTAAACGAGGCTATCGAGAAGCTAGACGCGGACTTTCGAATCGTATTCTTGTTGCGCGATGTCGAGGAGATGTCAACGGGGGAAACCGCCGAGGCTCTCGGCATGTCCATCCCCGCCGTCAAGTCGCGCCTCTTGCGCGCCCGCCTCAAGTTGCGGCAGAAACTGAACCGGCATTTTCGTCTGGAGGACTCGAATTGAACTGCAGGGGCGTCATTCGCGAGCTTTCGAACTACATCGACGGTGCGCTCGACCCGCTAATCGTGCAGGAACTCGAACGCCATCTCAGCCATTGCGATGACTGCAAGATGCTCCTCGACCAGACGCGAAAAACGATCGACATCTTCTGCGACTCGAAGAGAGTGGAGCTCACCAACAAAGCGCGTGCCCGAATTCACGCTGCGCTAAAAGCCAAAATGGGCGAGAAACCGAGCTAGAAATTCTGGCTCGTGCATTCCCCATCGCCTAGTGAGGCGCGTCTACCGCGATTGACAGTTACGCCTCATGTCGCGCCGCGACTGGTGTGTACTCCAGACTTTCTGTACTTATGTACATATACCGAGTTTTTGATACGCCCGCTCTAATTGCTAAAGCCCACTTTGTCCTGAAGTTGCACACCTCGACAAGGTGCGCCACCTACTCCCTCCAATCCGGTCAACTGAACCCCGGTTGTGCAGCAGAAAAGCGCCGCGGGTGGCTGCTTGTAGGCCAGCAGATCCTCGCTGCAGGGGGCGCCGGTCTGCACCAAAGGAACTCTTTTGATACTCCGCGAAAGCGCAAGTTCTCGTCACTGATAACTCGTGCCGGCTCAACCGGTCGTCGCAACACCCTCTAATCAGCAGTTCCGATGATACTTTTCAGAAGAAACCGAACCTTTGGGCTGCCTTCAATTAGACGCAATATAAAAGGGCGCCCCTTTCGGAGTAGGGTTTGGGTGGTTACCTCAATCCCTACAGAAAGGAACGCCCTCAATGGATAGCACGAAGTATATCGGCATGGATGTCCACAA
>Ga0126381_100007112_pt1 | contig 12426 bp, 14 predicted proteins | sample PanSoiMetPlot_28_FD_96465 | JGI IMG/M metagenome (GOLD analysis project Ga0126381, IMG submission 96465) | Tropical forest soil microbial communities from Panama - MetaG Plot_28 | ecosystem: Environmental > Terrestrial > Soil > Tropical forest > Bulk soil | place: Panama | collected 2016-02-17
AGCACGACCAGGATGAAAAGCTTGCGCACGGCTCCCACGTTGTAGATCCGTTCCCAAATCGACAGCGGCTTCTCTACGACGCCGAACTGGGATGCGTCGACCGGGTCGCGATACAGTTCGGGCCGCAGTGCCTGAGTTTCAGCCATGGAGATGCTCCCCTTCTTCCTCAACTTCGTCGGCGAACAACATGGTGTGAATCTTCTGCTCCAGAGCCTTGGCGGCGTCGCCGTCCGCCTTCTGCCGCGGCAGGCTGTTGATCTCCGCCTTCACCTGTCCGGGATGCGGCGACAGCAGCAAGATCCGGCTGCCGATCTTGATTGCCTCGGGAATCGAATGGGTGACGAACAGGACCGTGAAACGCGTGTCGTCCCACAGCTGCAGCAGCTCGTCCTGCATCTTGCGCCGGGTCAGCGCATCGAGCGCTGCGAACGGCTCGTCCATGAGGAGAATGTCGGGTTCCATCGCCATGCCGCGGGCGATCGCGACGCGCTGCTTCATGCCTCCGGAGAGCGTGTGTGGAAAACTGTCTGCAAACTTGGTGAGGTTGACCTTGGCGATGTATTCGAGCGCCTTGTCCTCGGCGGCCTGACCGTTGAGCCTCCCGGTCGAGGTGAGCGCGAACATGACGTTCTCCTTCACCGTCTTCCAGGGAAGCAGCTGATCGAACTCCTGGAACACCATCATGCGGTCGGGACCAGGACGTGTGACTTCGTGACCCTTCAAGCGAATCTCGCCTTCGACCGGATTCAAGTATCCACCCACCGCCTTGAGCAGCGTCGACTTGCCGCACCCCGAGGGCCCTAGCACGACAAAGCGATCGGACTGGAATACTTTGAAGTCGACACGGTAGGTCGCTGTCACCAGATGATCCCGCGTCTTGTATTGCAAGGTGACGCCTCTCACGTCGAGCAACGGTTGGGTCGCGGTCACGCTCTCTCCTGCATCCTTGTGTGGATTGTCAGACGACCATCTCCAGCAACGCGTAGCTCAATGATTTGCCGTGGGCGTCGAGGCCGAGCGAGGTGGTGACGCCGCCGCCGAGCGAGTGTTCGCAGACAAACTGCAACGCCCACAGCTCGGGCAGCTCGTAGCGCCGCACTTCTCCTTCGACGATGCCTCGCAAGTGGCGCTTCACGGCCTCGATCGTCACCCGTTGTGCGAGCAGCGGATAATCTTCAGGGCGATAGGCAATGAGCGAGAGGATGGACGTATCGCCCTTGTCGCCGGCGCGGCAATGCGCAAGTTCATGCAGCTTCGGCATGCCCGTTCCATTCCTTGAACGTGATTCGGGTGGTGACGCGTTCGCGATCGATCAGCGTGGAGACGATGCCGATCTGCTCGTGCACGTATTTGCGCGTTCCGCCGCCTCCGCCCGGTCCGTTGGTATAGAGCGCTTCGACTTCCTCGCCGATGGTCATCGCCTGCTCGGCCGTTGCGGCGCGCCCGGCGACACGCAGGCGCACTTCGTAAGGCCTTTCCTCGGTGTCGAATGAGCGGCCATGGAGCGACGTGCTGCCGATCAAGTCGATACGCAATTTCGGAAATGCCGCTCCGAGACGCTCGCGAACGATATCTCCAGCGAGACGCGCCCTTGCCAGCGCGTTGACGCCAGCATAGCCGATCTCGCCCTCGCCGATATACCCGGCCAGATAGCCCACGCTGACTTTGAGCTTTGCCGGCCGAGGCCGCCCGCCGGCCCCGTCGATGGCGACGCGGTCAGGTGCAGTTTCCTTGAGCCTCACCGTCGCGAAGTTGGCGATGACGTCGGGCGTTACGTACCCGTGGGGGTCGATCACTTCGTAGAGCAACTGTTCCTTCGCTGTTGCCAGATTGATGCGGCCTCCGGTGCCGCTGACCTTGCCCAGCACAGCGTTGCCTTCGGCATCGACATCGGCAAAGGGAAATCCCAGATGCGCCATGTCAGGCACGTCTTTGCGTGCCGGCTCGGCAAAATAGCCGCCGCAGAGTTGCCCGGCGCATTCAAGCAAGTGTCCGACCGCGGTGCCGCGCGCCAAACGATCGAAGTCGTCCAAGGCCCAGCCGTAATGATGCACCATGGGTCCGAGGAACAGCGACGGGTCTGCGACACGACCGGAGATGATCACATCGGCGTTCGACGCGAGTGCCGGAAGGAGCGCCTCTGCGCCGAGATAGGCATTGGCCGAAACCAGCGAACCAGCTTCTGCGATCGGATTGCCAGTCTCCATGGTTGGTGAGTCGAGATCGATGCGATCGAGCACGTCGTCGCCGTGAACGACGGCCACCTTGAGCGGAACCCTCAGGCGCCGGGCGATGGCGATGAGTACATCGGCCGCGGCTTCTGGGTTGGCCGCGCCCATGTTGGTGACGATGCGGAAACGGCGCTTGCCAAGCAGTGGCAGCAATCCTTCCATTCGCCGCTCGAACAGCGGATCGTAGCCCTTGCTCGAGTCCTTGCGCTTGCGTAGCTGCGCCAGCGCAATGGTGCGCTCGGCGAGGCATTCGAAAACGTGAAAATCAAGCTCGCCCTGATCCGCCAGGACGAGCGCGGGATCGATGCGATCGCCGGAAAACGCGGCTCCCGTGCCGATGCGCAACGGAGTCTTCGGCATGGCTGCGGCTCGATCACCCGACGCTTTTCAGTCGCCCTGCAGGCCGTGTACCTCGGGAAAGAACAGGTCCTTCCACGACGCCGGCTTCGATTTGATCGTGCCGATCTTGTTCATGAACTCGGCGGTCTTGTACACCTTCTGCGGCGTGAGCGTATAGGCGTAGTCTCGCGCGCTGATCATCGCGTAGATGTCGTCGACGCTGTCCTTGGTGTCTTTGGCTTGCTCGAGGTAGATCTTGGCGGCGGCGCGCTTATCCTTGTTGATGGTGTCGATGGCTTCCTTGAGCGCGTCGAAAAACGCCTTGTAGGTCTTGGGATTGGCGTCGCGATATCGGGTCGACGCGGCGATCACCACCGCGGTCGCGGGGCCGCCGAGGATGTCGTACGAGGTCATCAAAAGCCGGATCCCCGGGACCTTCATCTCCTGCTCGTGAAACGGCGACGAAGTAAAGTGCGCGTCGACGCCGCCGGTATTGTTGGTGATCGCCAGCAACCCATCCGGGTGCGAGAGCCCGACCGTCCACGGATCGAGCCGCGCGTAATTGGCGTCTCCGAACACCTTGGCGGCTTCCATTTGCAGCAATATCGCCTGCGTCGAGACCTTGATCGAAGGCACCGCGATCTTGTCCTTGTCGCTGAAATCCTTGATCGACTTGACGTTGGGATTGCGCACGTTCAAGTACAGCGGGTAGGTGGTCATCGCCGAGACGCCCTTCACGCTCACGCTGTCCCTGGTCTTGTCCCAGAGTGTGATCAGCGACGGCGCGCCGACGGCAATGAACTGCAGCGCTCCGCTGACCACGCCGTCGTTCATCACGCTGGGACCCGCGACCTTCACCCAGCTCACTTTAACGTCGCCCAAGCCGGCGGCCTTGGCGTGCTTTTCCACCAGCTTCTCACGCTCCATCACCATCAACGGCAAGAAGCTCACGCCGTACTGCTGAGCGACGTTGACCTCGGGCGATTCGGCAGCCGCGGGAAAGACAACAGCAGCGAACAGCGCGGCAATCAGCGCCTGACGCGACGACATGGCAGATCCTCCGTTTTGCAGCGTGGTACGTCGAGCGTCCGCGCTGTGATTCACTCCGCAACTGGGTTGCTCATTGTATTACCTCGTCGGCGCGCTGCAGCAGCGGTGGGGGAACGATGATTCCAACCGAGTGCGCCGTTTTCAGGTTAATAGCGAGCTCGAATTTGGTCGGTCGCTCGATCGGCAGGTCGCCCGGCTTGTCGCCTTTCAGGATGCGATCGACGTAGCTGGCAGCGCGATAGTACATCTGTGGAAAACTGGGACCGTACGACAAGAATCCGCCGTCGCGCACATATTCCTTGGATTCGTTGAACGTTGGGAGGGCGTATTTGGCGGCCAGCTCGGCAATGCGAACGCGGTAACGGTTGAAGACCGGCGACGGCAGGACGATGACGCCATCGGCCCGCTTCCGTCTTGCCGTGCTCATGGCAACGTCGAGATTGTCCACATCGTTGATGTTCAATACGTCCGCGGCGAGCCCGAGAGTGCGCGCTGCTTTTTCCGTGGCAGATACGACAGAGTCTCCCATATCACGATTGTTTAGCAGAGCGATGCGCTTGGCTCGGGGGATTGCCTCCTTGAAAAGCTGCAATTGCTTAGGAGTTAGCTCCTCGAACAGATTCGTCAGCCCGGTTACATTTCCACCGGGCCGAGCGAGGCTCGCCGCGAACCCAAAAGCCACTGGGTCGGGCATGATCGTCGCGACGATCGGGATGGTCTTCGTTGCGTCGCGCGCGGCCCGTACCGCCGCGGGCCCCGCAGTGACGATTACGTCGACGTGCGCCTTGACCAGTTCACAAGCAAGAGCCGAGTGTCGATCCATGTTGCCGTCAGCCCATCGGTATTCGATCGTAAGGTTCTTCCCTTCGATCCACCCGAGTTCCCGCAGTCCCTGGATGAACGCTTCAGTGCTTGGTGCGGCAAGCTCGGCATTCGTATTATTGAGGAATCCAATGCGCGCATGTCTCGCCAGGGATTGCGCACGCGCGACACGAGGTGCGGCGAGGAGGCCAACAAATCCTAGACGAAGGAATGAACGACGCTCCATAGCCCGAATGCGGTCGGTTGCGCGGGTCGAGCGCTACGTCTGCCAGGGCAGCCGCTCGAGATCGACGTTGCCGCCGCTCAAAATGACGCCAACGCGCAATCCCTCGAGTGCGAACGCCCGGTCGAGCACAGCGGCCAGCGGAACCGCTCCTGAAGGCTCGATCACTACCTTGAGCTTCTCCCAAGCAAGCCGCATGGCATGCACGATGGCTTCCTCGGATACCGTGCCGATCCCCTCGACCAGCGACGAGATGACGGCAAAAGTCTTGTCGCCGAGCGAGGAACGCAGTCCGTCGGCAATCGTCCGCGGATTCAACTGCGGAACGATGTGACCGGCACGCAATGATTGCGCCGCATCGTCGGCCCCTGCCGGCTCCGCGCCATAAACCTTGATCGAAGGCTTGGTCGCCGTGGCTACGATCGCGGTCCCCGAGAGCAGCCCGCCGCCTCCTACCGGTGTGATGATCGCGTCGAGCTGAGGAAATTCGGTGAGAAGCTCCAGCGCAGCTGTCCCCTGCCCGGCGATGACTCGCCAATCGTTGTAGGGATGCACCAGGGTCGCGCCGCTCTCCGCCTGCACCGCTGCACATGCCTCCTCCCGCGCAGCGACGGTCGCCTCGCAAAAGCGTATGGTGCCGCCAAAACCGCGCACGGCATTTTGCTTGACCGTCGGAGCATTGGCCGGCATCACGATCCACGCCGGAATACCTCGGCGTTGCGCCGCCCATGCAAGGGCGGCGCCGTGGTTGCCCGAAGAATGGGTGACGACGCCGCGCGCAGCCTCTGCATCGGAAAGCGAGAGCACCGCGTTGCAGGCACCGCGCGCTTTGAAGGCTCCGACTCTCTGCAGATTCTCGCATTTGAAAAACAGCGTAGTGCCCGCGGCCCGGTCGAGTGCCGCATTGCTCAGGACCGGCGTGCGCTGAATGTGCGGCGCGATGCGCGCGTGCGCAGCGCGCACCACCGCGAGATCGACCGCGATGTGCCGTATCGCCTCTGCAATAGGCGTAGTCATGTTCGGCTAGCTCCCTGGAAGGTTGTGCGCGTTGGGAAAGAACAGGTCCTTCCACGAATCCGGGCGCACCTTGATCGCGCCGGTCTTGGCCATGAAGTCGACGTATTTCATCATGTTCTCAGGCGTGGTCGTGTAAACGATCGCGGGGTCGTTAAGCATGGCCTGGATCTCCTGCAGCGAATCCTTGTCCCTTGAGATCCGCAGATAAGCCTCGGCGGCTGCCTTTTTATCCTTGTTGATGATCGCGATCGCTTCGTCGAGCGCCTTGACGAAGGCGTCGTAGAGCTTGGGATTGTCGTTGCGGAACTTGGTCGTTGTCCACACCAGGTTGAAGGTCGCCGGGCCGCCGAGGACGTCGTAGGAGTTGAGTACCGTATGAAGCGCCGGATTCTTGAGCTGCTGATATTGGAACGGTGGCGAGCTGAAATGGGCGTCGATTTCCGACTGGCCAGAAAGAAGCGCCGCCTGCGCGTCGGGATGCGAAAGCGTGACGGTTAGCGGGTCGAGCTTGTTCTGCTGACCTTCGCCAAACGCCTTTTCGGCAGCCATCTGCAGCGTCACCGCCTGGATCGACACCTTGACCGCGGGCAGCGCGATCTTGTCCTTATCGCTGAAGTCCTTGATGGTCTTCACCGCCGGGTTGCGGGTGTTGAGCAACAGCGGCATCGAATTGATCGCTGCAACCGCCTTGACGTCGAGGTTGCCGCGAGTGCGCGCCCACATGGTGACCAGCGGTCCGACACCGCCCGACGCAAACTGGAGGCTCCCCGACAGCAGTGCGTCGTTCATCACGTTACCGCCGGCGAACTTCGCCCATCCGACGGTTACCTCGACGCCGTTGGCTTTGGCTTGTTTTTCGATCAGCTTCTGCTCCTCCATGATCATCAGCGGCAGGTAGCTGATCCCGTACTGTTGCGCAACCTTGATTTCGGCCATCTCGGCCAGCGCGGCCGTTGAGAACGCAAGAACCAGCCCGGCGCCGAGCGCTCGGCAGAGATTGCGGGTTGAGCAGGCGAACATGAGCGATCCAACGCGAACTAGGGCCTGTTAACGCTATGGGCGCATACCACCGCGATTATAGGAGAGCGCGGGCACGCGCTATCGCTAAACGGGCGCTCTCGCTTGCGCAACGCATTGTCGCCGCACGGAAGCCAACTCCGGCGTTCGGCAGGGCGATCGGTCAGGCGCTTTCGTAGAGCCGAGTCATCACGAATTCGCGGTGCCCCAGGGCTTCTGCGGCGGTCAAGCGACCGTTCGCGGTCCGAAACATCATGTCGAGCAGCTTATCGCCGGCCTGATCCATCGTGATTTCCCGTTGCAGCAGTCCGCTTGTATCGACGTCGATATGCTCGCTCATGGTTCGCACCGTGCGCGGATTGGCGCAGACCTTGATGACCGGCAGGATGGGATTGCCTATGACGTTTCCCTGGCCCGTGGGGAAGAAGTGCAGAACAAAGCCCGAAGCCGCGCACAGTGTCACCATCTCTGCGGCAGCGGATGAGCTGTCCATGAACCACAGGCCGCGACCCCTGGGCACCTCCGCCTTGTCGATGACACCGTCGACGACGCATTTCTTGCCGATCTTCTGGATGTTGCCCAGCGCCTTTTCTTCGATGGTCGTCAACCCGCCGGCGATGTTGCCTTTGGTCGGTTGCGAATCGGACAAGTCGCTGGTCTTGTGCCGGTTGATGACTTCCTGATAGCGGTCGAAAACGCGCATGAAGTCGCCGCGCACCTTGGCGTCGCGGCAGCGCGCCGCCACGATCTGCTCTCCGCCGGTGAGTTCGGTCGTTTCCCCGAACACCAGCGTGCAGCCGGCGGCGTAGAGCTTGTCGAACGCGTTGCCTACGGTTGGGTTGGATCCGCAACCGGAAGTCGTGTCCGACTCGCCGCACTTGCAGGAGATCCATAGATCGTCGAGATTGCACTCTTCGCGCGGTTTTTCGCTCGCCCATTGGAGGTACTCTCTGGCGGCCTTGGACGCGCGCATGATCGTGTCGTGATCGCCGTGCAACTCGATGCCGAAGCCCGTGACCGGCTTGCCGGTGGCGGCGATGCCATCGACCACCTTCTTAGTCCAGCCCTCCTCGATGCCGATGACGATGACGGCAGCGACGTTCGGATTGCTGCCGGCGCCGATCAGGGTGCGGAAGTGCAGCTCCAGATCGGCCCCGAATTGAAGGCGGCCGTAGGGGTGGGGAATCGCCAGCGTTCCCTTGACATTGTTGGCCACCGCTTCGCAGGCGGCGTTCGACAGGTCGTCCACCGGCAATACGAGCACATGGTTGCGCACGCCGACGCGGCCGTTCTCGCGCCTGTAACCTCTGAACCGAGTCTGCATGGTCACCACCGCTTGGTCTTGATGTTGTGAACGTGGGCGTGCTGTCCCGTCTTGATGGGTGCAACGACCTTCCCGATGTCGATGCCGTACTTGATGACCGTGTCGCCCACGTTCATGTCGCGCAAGGCAACCTTGTGTCCGAGAGGAATGTCCTGGGTGCAAGGCAAGCTGATGGTGCGGTCCTCGTCGAGAATCAGTCCGGTCAATGTCTGTCCGGCCTTGATGCCTTCGACGACGACGACGGCAACGGAATCCTCGGGGTCGTGCAGTACGCAGTGAATCATCGGCGGGAATTTGCTGCGGATTGGGGGAACGTTTCGAGCTTACGCGGCGCGCATGTCGGAGTCAATGACGGGAGTAATCCCCAAGTCGATGCCGCGCAACAAGAATTTTTGAACGACAGGCGGAAATGCGCGCTCTGCAGCAGCCTTATGCTCGCATCTGCCGCGCGAGGTCGATGAAGTCATCGGCATTGAAAGTGCAGCGCGGATCATCGGCGATATCGGACTGCGATCCCGGCCCGTGCTCGAGCGGGCGGCGAACGAACGCGGTCTTCAACCCGCATTTCCTCGCCGCCGCGAGATCATATTTGTGTGCGGCCACCAGCATCACCTCGCGTGGCGCCAGCCCCAGGAGATCCGCTGCTCCCCTGTAAACCTCGGGGTCCGGCTTGTAATGCTGAAATAGCTCTGCCGAAATGATGCAGTCCCAGGGCAGCCGGGCGTGCCGCGCCATGTCGACCAGTATGGCCACATTGCCGTTTGACAAGGTGCCGATGCAATAGTGGCGCTTGAGCCGCGTCAAGCCGCGGACCGCGTCTGGCCATGGCGCGAGTCGATGCCATACGAAATTGAGGTCTCGTTTCTCACGCTCGGACAGCCGCAGTCGAAACTTGAGCAGCAGCTCGTCCAGGATCATCCGATGCAGCCCGTCGAGTTTCGTCCAAGGCAGCTCGCCTCGGCGCACTCGATCCAACGCTGGGCGGTAACCGGCGTGCCAAGCGTCAGCGAATGCTGCCCAATCAGCGGATACGGCCTTGCTGCGCCCAATCCGTCGCGCCTCGCGAATAATGCTGCCGCGCCAGTCGACCACCGTGCCGAATACGTCGAACACCAGCGCTTTCGGGACGGGCATCGTTCAGGAGAAACTAGAAATCGAATCCGGGCTGCATCACCGGAGCGTAGTAGCGTCGGTGTGCCGGACACGGCCCGTGTGCAGCCAGCGCCGCCAAATGCTCCCGCGTCGAATACCCCTTGTGCTTGGCGAATCCGTAGGCCGGATAGGCGCGGTCGAGCTCGACCAGCGTCGCATCTCGGGTGGTCTTCGCCAGGATCGATGCGGCGGCAATTTCGGCGATAAGGCGGTCGCCGTCGACGATCGCGCGTGTCGGACAGTCCAGTTGCGGACAGCGCAAGCCGTCGATCCATACGACTTCCGGCACCGTCTTTAGAGCAGCCACTGCGCGACTCATCGCAAGCAGCGTCGCGTGAAGAATGTTGAGGCTGTCGATTTCGGCGACGCAGCTTTCGCCTACCGCCCATGCCAGCGCCCGGCTGCGGATTTCCATGGCCAGCTCCTCGCGCGCCGGCGCTTGAAGGAGTTTGGAATCGCGCAATCCCTTGATGCGCTTCTTCCCCGGATCGAGGATGACGGCGGCAGCAACCACCGGCCCCGCCAGCGGACCCACGCCCGCTTCGTCCACGCCGGCGATCAGCATGCGCCTGCTTGATGCAATTCGGCGGCAACGGCGTCGGCGGCCAGCGTGCCGGTGTCGGCCGACAGGCTGCGCGCCATGCCGGCGAACAGCACCTCGAGTCTGCGCCTTGTGACGCTGTCGTCGTAGAGGTTGAGCGCTGCCCGCGCCAGGTTGGCGGCGCTGGCTTCCTCCTGCAGAAACTCCGGGACCACGAAGCGACCGGCCAGGATGTTGGGTAGCCCGACATAGGGCAGCAAGAGCTTGCGTCTAACGATGCCTGCCGTCAACGGGTTGACGCGGTAGAAGATCAGGTGCGGGCATCGCGACATCGCCGCTTCGAGCGTTGCCGTACCCGAGGCCACGATTCCGACATCGGCGGCTCGCAATGCGTGGTCGGCGTGTCCATAGAGCAGCTTGAGCGGCAGCGCCTCCAGCTTGAGCCTGTAACACGCCCCCTCAAAGTACTCGCGCGTCTCGCGACTCACCAAAGGAACGACAAAGCGCGCTTCAGGCAGGGCCTCGAAGACTTCCGCCGCGGCACGCAAGACGAGCTCGCTGTGCATCTCGAGCTCGCCCATGCGGCTGCCCGGCAGCAGAGCGAACACCGGGCGACTCGCCTCCAGCTTGAGCATGTCGCGCGTCATGCGTCGGCTCGAAGCGGTGGCGGCATCCGCCGCCAGAGGATGGCCGACAAAGTCGACGCTGAGTCCGGTTCCTTGGTACAGCGACGGCTCGAAGGGAAACAGCGCAAGCAGGCGGTCCGCTGATTTGGCGATCGTGTTGACGCGCTCCGGCCGCCATGCCCAGACCGATGGGCTTACGTAGTGGATCGTGCGCACTCGGCGGTGCTTGAGCCGAGCCTCCAGACCTAGATTGAAGTCGGGTGCATCGACGCCGATGAACAGCGGCGCTTTTGCCCTGCGCAAGCGCCGATAAACATCGCGCCGAATGCGCATGAGCTCGGGGATGTGTCCCAGCACTTCGACCAGGCCGCGCAACGCCAGCTTGGCGAGCGGATACCACAACTCGCATCCGGCCGCTTCCATGCGTGGTCCGCCGATTCCGACAAAGCGGACACTCGGCATTCGCTCGACCACCGCGTGAATCAGCTGCGCGGCCAGCGCATCGCCCGACGCTTCCCCGGCCACGATGCCGATGGTGACCGGAGCGTCGGCAGACGACATCAAGATACTAGGGCCCGTTCAGCGGACCAGGCCGCGCCCCGGGCTTTCCAGGAACGCCGCCAGAGGCGTGAGCACCGGTGCCGAGAGCGCCTCCTCGATAATCTTGGCACGCGCCTGTTCCAGCGGCAGACCGGCGCGGTAGAGCGTCTTGTAAGCGCGCTTGATCGCGGCGAGATCGTCGGCGCTGAATCCACGGCGGCGCAGCCCTTCGCTGTTGGTGCCGTGAGGCTTGGCCGGGTAACCGGCAGCAGTGACAAAGGGCGGGACGTCCTGCAGCACGATCGAACCTGCGGCTACGAACGCGTGAGCGCCGACCCGGCAGAATTGATGGACACCGACAAAACCGCCGAGCACGGCGAAATCTTCGATCACGACGTGTCCGGCGAGCTGCGCGTTGTTGGAGAAAGTCGTCTCGTTGCCGACCACGCAGTCGTGCGCGATGTGCGAATAGGCGAGCAGCCAGTTGCTGTTGCCGACTGTGGTCACGCCGCGATCCTGCGCCGTGCCCGCGTGAATGGTGACGAACTCCCGGATCACGTTGCCGTCGCCGATAACGGTTCGAGTGGGAGCACCATCGTACTTACGGTCCTGGGGGATCTCGCCGATCGACGCAAACTGGAAGATACGGTTGTTGCGGCCGATGGCGGTACGCGTCGCGATGATGACGTGGGCGCCGATGACCGACCCCTCCCCAATCGACACATCGGTGCCGACCACCGAGTAAGGCCCGATCTCTACGCCGGGCGCGAGGCGGGCGTCGGCCGCAACGATCGCCGTGGGGTGCACGCTCGCCATGGGTCTATCGATCGCGAAGTGCCGCGAGCAGCTCGGCTTCGGCGACCAGGGCGTCGCCGACCGTGGCGCGCACGGAGAATTTGCCGACTCCGCGCACCAGCCGCCGTTCGATCGACTCCAGCAACAGCTGATCTCCGGGCAGGACCTGGCGCTTGAACCGCGCGTCGTCGATCCCGGCGAAGAAGATGATCGACTTGTCGTCGGGCAGTCGATCGATGGTCTCGTAGAACAGGATCAGCGACACCTGCGCCAGCGCCTCGATGATCAGCACGCCCGGCATCACCGGGTAGCCGGGAAAGTGTCCCTGGAAGAAAGGCTCGTTGACGGTAACGTTTTTCACGCCCCTGATGCGCTCGCCCGGAATGCATTCGAGGACGCGATCGACCAGCAGGAAGGGATAGCGGTGCGGCAGGTGCCGCATGATCTCGCCGATGTCCATCTCGCCCATTTATTCCTCCCCCCGGTGCCGGCCGCGCTCGAGCGCGCGTACCCGCTGCAAAAGCGCGCGCAGCTGGCGCATCACAGCGACCATGTGCTGCCACTCCCGATGCGGAAGCGATGGAAACGCGCCCGTGTAAATGCCCGGCTTGGTGATCGACTCGTCTATACCGCTCGCCGCCGAGATCACTGTCCCATCGGCGATCTCGATGTGGCCGTTGATCATCGCCGCACCGCCGATCTTGCAGTTGCGGCCGATGTGCGTGCTGCCGGCGATGCCGGCGCAGCCT
>Ga0126381_100007113_pt1 | contig 12425 bp, 22 predicted proteins | sample PanSoiMetPlot_28_FD_96465 | JGI IMG/M metagenome (GOLD analysis project Ga0126381, IMG submission 96465) | Tropical forest soil microbial communities from Panama - MetaG Plot_28 | ecosystem: Environmental > Terrestrial > Soil > Tropical forest > Bulk soil | place: Panama | collected 2016-02-17
CCGACGCAAGTTTGCTGGGTCAGTCCCAATTTTCGAACTTCCACTTCGAACTCAGTAGGGGCATAACGGATGTGCGGCAGCGGCTGTCCCCAGTTCGGATTTCCCCGTTTGCGGTGCGTAACTGGAAGGACGAATGGTTTCACCATGATGGCCTCAGGACTTTGGCGGCGGATCGAAACCAGTGGCTTTGCTTAACCCACCGAGCATACGCTTCCGCGGATGAACATGCCATAATCCTCAACCATGCCGATTCACATGGGCATCATGTGCGACGTATGCCAGACGGTACTTAGCGTTCTACTCTGCATTACCCTCGTCCTCATTTTGCCGCAGGTAGACCTTCCGGATACCGCCTTTCATAGTGGTACAGCACCGATTGTCGCAAAAGCCCGGTTTTCACGAGCACCCGCGATTTTGAAGGTTACCATTTCGAGGTTTTCTGAAATCGCAAGACAGTCGTCAGAATGTGATCACCAACAATCAGTTCTGCACGCCATACCGCTTGCCAACTTTCTTCCCACCTTTGTTTGTTGTCTCCTCCGCTAATCCGATGCGCGGCGCATATCCCTAAGTTCGCCTCGTAAACAGACGGGGCCGCGTGGGGCGGGGCCAATCCAGTCTTCGGGGGAGGAACTGGAGTGTCAGCCCCGGCGCTGCCCCATTTCGTAAGCACGTCGGATGATGCACAGGCGCACGCATCCGAAACCTATCGTTACAACCGAGAGACCTGGAGCCCGCCAGCTATAGCTTGGCGGGAACCGGGGCACTGGCCTCAGACTTCTCCAAGGGTTTGGTGATGCGCGACAAAATATCCACCGGTATGGGGAAAACGACGGTGGTGTTCTTTTCCACTCCGATTTCAGTCAGGGTCTGCAAGTAACGAAGCTGCAGGCTGACCGGTTCCGTGGCCAAGAGCTTGGCCGCATCTACCAACCGTTGAGCGGCAGAAAATTCGCCCTCAGCATGGATGATCTTGGAACGCTTTTCGCGTTCCGCTTCTGCTTGCTTGGCCATCGCGCGCAACATGGACTCAGGCATGTCCACCTGCTTAACCTCTACATTCGCCACTTTCACACCCCACGGGGCCGTGTGCGTATCGAGAATGGCCTGCAGGCGCATGTTGATCTTTTCCCGCCGGGCCAGCAATTCGTCCAACTCCACCTCGCCCAGGACTGAGCGCAGCGTAGTCTGCGCGAACTGCGAAGTCTGGTGGAGATAGTTGGAGACCTCGACCACGGCATGGTTCGGATCAGTGACGCGCAGAAAGATAACCGCGTTTACCTTCAGCGTGACGTTGTCGCGGGTGATGATGTCCTGCGGCGGTACCTCGAGTGCTTCCTGGCGCATCGAAATCCGCACCATGCGGTCGACCGGCACAAACACCAGGATGATTCCTGGTCCCTTGGCATTCGGCAGTAGCCGCCCCAGGCGGAAGATCACGCCACGCTCATACTCCCGCAGGATCTTGACCGAGCCAAGGATGTACAGAACGACAATAATTGCAGCGACAGCGGGAATGGGTATCATCGGCAGCCTCCGGCCTGGTTCTCCCATAGACTAATTACTCGCCGCCAAGGTGGCGGCGATGCTCCTGAATAAGCGTATTGAATCAATAGTCCGAAGCCTACTCCTGAGAGGCTGGACGCACCATAGAGAATCCGCTGTCCCTCGTCTCACGGGTCACGAATCCGCGCTCATACACTCTACTGCATTGAGTCTATGCCTCGGCGCTGGGAAATGGCTTCTGAGCCCCGAGTGTAAATGCGCCAACCCCCCGAGTGGCTGCCGGAACTGCCAGCGTGTAGTCGCTGCACTCCGTGTTCGCAGGACACGATCCGAGCGCTTGGGTCGTGAAATTCGCGGTGGCCGCCGATTGCGAAGCCAGCGGCGTGGTGATCTTCGGCTATATTCAGCCGCTTGACTTCTTCGGTGACGGGCCTCGCATTCCCCTCATCAATGTCACGCCCTTCACGCGTGGTGGCCATATCAACCACACCTACACCGACCATGTCTCCATCCTGAAGCTCATCGAGCGCAACTGGCAACTGCAGCCGTTGGCAACGCGGAGCCGGGACAATTTTCCAAACCCCATCTCCACATCCGACAATCCATACGTTCCTCTCAACAGCCCTGCGATTGGGGACCTATTCGACATGTTCCAGTTCGATTGAGAAGCGTTCACTAGGTTGGTTCCTTTAATGGTGTAAGGGCAGTAGAAATCAGCCGATTTGAATGCCTGGGTCAACTGATGCTGCCGACGGACAATTAGGGTCCTGTCTTCTGAGCGTTTCTGAGCGGACGGGACAGACGGGGCTTATGCAAGTCTCACCCCATTCTCTGGAGGCGAGGGAGCGAGGGCTGTAAGTGTTTCGTCAGATCCGGCGACGCGTCCTGGCGTAAGCAGGCTAACCACTCCAGTCACTGCAAAATTGAAACACAGCGCGATGAAGCCTTCATTCAAACCTCTGTACGGATCGCGCCCGGTCAACATCAGGAACGTGACAATAGTAATGCCGGTGGCCAGCCCGGCCAGCACCCCGGACGTAGTCACTCGTTTGGAAAAGAGGCCGAGTACAACTCCGGGGAAAAGCTGCGCAACCCCCGCGTACCCCAGCAAAAGCAGTGATACCAGAGTTGCTGAGCTGTGGATGGCAAGAAAGAGGGCTCCAATGGTGAGTACCAGCACCATGACCTTGGCGAGTTGGCCGACTTGCCGATCAGTCATGCCAGGTGCCAGGATTGGGCGACAAAGGTTCTTGGCAAACAACGTTGCTCCGGTCAGCAGTTGGATTGCCGCCGGGACCATCGCGGTAAGAGCTGCCGCCCCGCCAATCACGCCCAGGAACCACGGCGGAAAGTTTTTCGCACCATCGTCAGTAGAGCCAGATTGCTGTCGCGGAGTCCAGGTAAAACCAGAACCGCGCTAAGGCCAACGAAGAACATCAGCGGCATGGTTATGCTGTAAAGCGACATGACGACTGCATTACGCCGCAAGATGTTGCCGTTTCGCGCCGTAAAACTGGCGGCGAAAAATTGGGGCCACATATAAAAACCCAGTGACGTCAACAGCACCGATGATATGTACCACCCATGCCCAAGGTCATTAGTAGCGCCGGGCAGCGCCGTGCTGGGCGCAGATCCCGGCGCCATCCTTAGGGTGTGGCCCAACCGAACAGCTTCAATGCAGTTTTGGGTCGCTTTCGCTCATCCAGGTCAACCTACACGCCATCGAAATAATAATAATAAAGATAGCGCCCCAATCCGAAGCAGGCGCATGCCCGCTTGAATGCCTGGGCTTCGGTGCTAGTGCCGGCGTTGTCGTAATCGGTCCGCTCCTCGCCTGTGGCCGAATGCGAACCCAAACCGAAGATCGTCAGCTCAAACGTCACGAATCTTTGCTGCTGTCTTCTGGTCTGTGCTCCGCTGGAAGTTGGTATGAACAATATACTTCCAGGTCCGGCCGGCGGGAGTGAACAAGGAATTGAGGCGATCCGTATATGCCCTCGGGTTTGCATACGGAATAACCTGTCCCCGGAGTTTTCCGGACTTGGTGTTCGTCACGCCCCAGTCGATTAGCATGGGATCAAAGGGTACTTCGAGTTCCGCTATTAGCGAATACATCTCTATAGAATCGCACCGAAACGTCCATGTCAGCTACTTTCAGAGTGATGGCCGAAAGTTTTTCAATCCTCACCGTCATACTACCAGCAGTTTAGCGCGCTATGGTTGAATCTCCGCTCGGGAAGGAATACGTTGAAAGCAAGGAGGTGGCCTATGGCTTATGTGATTGCTGAACCCTGCATCGGGGTAAAGGACACCGCCTGCGTCGATGCCTGCCCGGTAGACTGCATCCACCCGAAGAAGAATACAACCTACGACGATGGCCGTCCCGGCTTTGATGAAGCCTCACAGCTTTACATTGATCCTGTGGAGTGCATCGACTGCGGCGCTTGCGTGCCCGTCTGCCCAGTGTCTGCGATTTTTGCGCTGGATGATCTGCCCGAGAAGTGGAAGCAGTACACGGAACTAAACGCAAGCTACGTGCAAGGCGGAAAATTTACGCCAGAAGAGTTTGCCAAACACCAAACCGCGAAATAATCCAGACGCCAGACTGCATGCAGACCTCTGTTGAGGAGGAGCCCCTCGATGAAACTGAGTGACACGGTTGACTTGCTATTGAAGCAGAAGGGCCACGACATCTGGTCGGTCTCTCCTAATCAGTCGGTCTACGAAGCAATTGAGAAGATGGCAGACAAGGGAGTAGGGGCGCTGCTGGTGATTTCCGAAGGCGGGCTTGTCGGCATAATCTCAGAGCGCGATTACGCCCGCAAAGTTATTCTCAAGGGGAAATCCTCAAAGGAGACCGAGGTGAAGGAGATCATGACGAGCCCGGTGTTCTACGTCACCCGGCAACACAGCGTGGACGAGTGCATGGCCATCATGACAAGTCGCCGCATACGGCACCTTCCAGTCGTGGAAAGCGAGCACGCTATCGGGATTGTGTCGATTGGCGACCTCGTGAAGTGGATCATCTCTCAGCAGGAGGTGGCCCTTCAGCAACTGGAGCGCTACATCACAGGAGAGTACCCCGCGTGACTTGTTAGGCCCGAGCGATAACGGCCCGCCTGCGTGCTTCAGTCGCTCGCGGAACGCGCGGTCGCAATGTAGCCACGTGCCTGCGTGGCAACTCAAGAAGAGGGGCCCTTTTTCCTCGCTCCTGAGCCACATGCGTGTGAGGCATGAGCAGGTGGACATTACTGTCGGGATATCCGTTTCACTATCGGGCAGGTTCCACTTCCTGGGACGACAGGCGTTGCAGGGCCTTCTCCTCTGGCAGTCCTACGTCAACGCTCAGGGTGGCGTTGCCGTCCGGAATGAGGAGAGAAGGTCTGTCCGCCTGATTTGGTACGACGATCGCAGCCAGGTCAATTGTGCGCGCCAGAACGTAATCAGGCTTCTGCGAGAGGACGAGATTGACATTCTTTTAGGGCCGTACTCCAGCAACTTGGTAATGGCGGTCGTGGAGGTTGCGGAGGAACACAAGAAGGTTCTCTGGAACCAAGGCGGCTCTTCTGATGAGATCTTCGGCCGTGGTTGCCGGTACGTGGTGGGCATCGCAAGCCCCGCCAGTGAATATTTGCGAGTGCTGCCGCGTTGGCTGGCGGATGAGCATTCGACGCTCACGCGAATCTGCGTTTTGTATTCGGGCAAAGGAACTTTCGGATGGCGAGTCGCCCGTGGGATTCTGGAATCCGCCCTTGGCGTGGACCACCACTCGGTGCATCTCGTGCCGATCAACGTTGCGTGGGACGATCACGAAACCATCCTTGGTGTCTTGTGCGGAATCGACCCAGAGGTCGTCGTGCTAGCTGGGAGTTTTCAAGACGAGCTACGATTCATGCGCAGGCGCGCTCGGTGGCCCAGTAACGTACGCGAGGTGGCGGGGGTTGCTGCGGGTATTCATGCTTTTTCCTCTGAACTTGGGCAGATGGCGGACGGCGTCCTGGGGCCAAGCCAGTGGGAGCCTAATGTGAACTTCACAAATATCAGAGGGCCAACTTCAGATTGGTTCATGGATAGTTTTCGACGGCAGTTCGGACAGTCACCCGACTACATGGCCGCCGGAAGCTTTGCTACCGGGTTGGTTTTAGCCGAATGTATTCGGGAGGCTGCTTCCCTGGATGACGAGAAGCTGCGAAACACAGCGTCTGACTTGGACTTCAATACGTTTTACGGGCGATTTCGCATCGATTCCCGGAGCGGAATACAAACAGGACACCGCGTGCTGCTCATCCGTTGGCAACGAGGCCACAAAGTGGTACTGGCTTCACCGTCCACGTAAAGCGGAATTGATGCCTACCCCACAATATCAGTGATTCACTTACAGAACAACGAAGAGGTGAGCCAGTGGCTCACCTCTAGAATGGCCAGACTGCCGCTAGGCAGCCTTGCCTGCGGCGACCCTGTGGGTCGTCGAAGTATGAACGTCAAACGTTCGAATAACCGGGGCGGTCTCGAGGAGATGAGAGAGCATCTCGTTGATTTTAGGATATTGCTCCCGGTGGTAGCGGTCGGCATCCTCTTTGGCATTCCAGAAGCTGAGCGCCAAAACACGATTCGATTCGGTGTCCGAGGCCAGAACGGTCTCATCCACGAAACCGGCCTGCTTCTTCAGAATAGGCAGGACCTTGTCGTCGATGGCAGCACAGAGTTCGCGTGCCTTTCCAGGTTTGGTTGTTAGTTCTACGACTCTCGTATACATGGGAAGCACTCCTTTCTCTTGGCAGCAAGTGAAAGGAACGTCGCGCAGCGAACGCGACAGTTACGTTAAGGGTGTGGAATAGCTATCAACGTACGCCCAGTCTCTTTCAAGGTCAACTGGTCAGGAACTGTGCAACCGCCGTGTGATTGGTCTGCCATCATGCCGTCGCCCGTTTTCCTTTCTCTTACCTTGTTGCCCGTCCTTGGCTTGAGCGAGGTGGCGTACTCCAGCATCCGATTGGCCGATTCCATGAGATGCTGACATTTCTGAATTTGTGGTTCGCACGCAATGATGCTGAAGAAGGGAAGGTGTGAAAATTTCTCGTGATGATAGAGCCGTACAGGGTTAGAGTTTCAAGTCAGCGCGCATGATTTCGGTCGTATTGCCAAGCGAATCGCATTGCGATAGCACTTTGCTTACCGTGACGAGCCTCTCTCCCGGTCCCAGCTTGCTCCCGCATTCCTCAGCGAAATTGACCAAACTGAAGCTGCGAAATGCGTTTTCCGCCTCATCTTCTGTCCCGCACTCAGTCATGGTTTGTGGATCGATCACAAACACTCCCGCAGACTCGAATCCGCACACTTTGCTCAGCAAGAAATAGGACCACCTGTTGGCCGCGGTTCTTCCCTCAGAAGGACCGCAGGTGTGGCCTAAGAACTCAATGCGGGCTCTGGCCACGGCATCAACATCCGTGAGGAAGACGTCCCGCTAGTATGACCACCCACATCGTGAACAGGTCCAACCGATCAGTTTGCCGTTCTGGTATTTGGGAACGAGATCGTTGAATGCCATTTTGGTAACCACAGCTTAGGTTTCTGTCATCGTACATAATAGAACCGGAGGGAGATGTCCCACGCGGACGGTGACGAGCTCGGAAGTGAGCATAGCCGCAATTGCTCGTGGGCGGCGCCTCAAGCGAGTCAACGCTGTGACAGCAATTTTGTGCGGGGGTGTACCTGCTATGCTGCTCGATATCCTTTTCCCCGCTGGCCCAGGAAAATGGCTCTTGAGTTTTGTAGCCGGGCTGCTCTGGGCCAACTTCTTTGAGTACGCGTATCACAGGTTCCTCCTCCACTTGCCTGGCACATTCCTTGCTCAGAGGCATCTGCGACACCATGCGACGGTCGGCACTCCAACCGAGGCAGACCATGTCAATTTGGGAGGATCACCAATCTGGGTCGCCTTGCTATTTGCGATCAACTGTATACCTGTGGTCATCGCGGACTTGCTCCTCAGGTCCCGAGTTGCTCCGGGAGTACTTGTTGCCTTTACCACCTACTTTATTGTGACTGAGGAGTTTCATTGGCGCATTCATTTGGGAGAATGGTTGCCACCAGGTTTCCATGCCACAAGGAGTCATCATCTGGCACACCACGAACGGCCGGATGCGCGCTTCAACATTTTCCTGCCGTTGTGGGATCAGCTGCTAAGAACTTCAGGTACGGAAGGAACTTTCCTCATCTAACGCACACGGGCAGGCAAACGCTTGGCGCAAGCTACGTCACTGCAGTTTGTCGACGAGCTAAGCAGCAACCCATGCAACGACGCGCAGTACACCTAAGACCGAGCGCAGCTTCGCGCGTGGCACGTGTCGTTCGCCCGGATAACCACACGCGACATTCTCGAATGGAATCCTAACGCCGAGGCTCTGCTTTCGCGGCACGTGAGGAAGCCTATCGTCAGAAGCGCTCATTGTGAACACTTCCTGGCAGGGTCTAGAATTGCCGTATGCGGGAGGTCAACCATGCCCCAATATGAGTTCTTCTGCCATTCTTGCAGTAGGCCTTTCTCGAAACGCCTCACGCCTACGGAATATGAGGAAGGTACAGTCACCTGTCCACACTGTGGCAGCAAGGAAGTAGGGCAGCGATGGTTCCATGAGGCCACCGCTAAGAAGAGCGCCTAAAGACTCCTCCTCTCTGGTGCCCTTGGCTTCAATCGTAGCCCGCGACAACAGGAATGTAGCCCGCGACAACAGGAATGAGGTCGGCCGACATGAAGAACATCTTTGTCGGGAATCTTCCTTCAAGTGCGAAACCAGTTGGGCTTCGTAAACTATTTGAAGTTTACGGGGAGGTTACACACATGAATGTCGTCGAGGATCGCGACACCGGTCTGACGCGGTTTGCATTTGTCGAGATGAGGAACACCAACGACGCAAGTCGAGCGATCTCAAGCCTGAATGGCGCAGCTTTTGGAGGAAAGACCTTGCATGTGGAAGAAGCCCGGCCCAGACTGGAACGCCGCCGAGACAGCGGGGCCGCTTGAGCAGCGCCGGGTTCGAGGATATTAGGAACTGGCAAGGCAAGCGGCAGGAATAGCCTCCAGGATAGCGGTGGCGCAGAGCTTGCGCTATTGACAACAAGCTGGCTTTGAGCAATTCCGTTGTTCAGCGACTGCGGTCAGCGGCGGATTGCTACAGAATAGGCTTCGCGGTTGGAACAGAGAAGCCAATTCTTCAAGCGTTCCGCCAAGTGAGAGGTCGACTACCGCCTGCGGAAATCTGAGCTATTGGCGAGCAGTTTTCTCCCCTTTCTTGGCTTCGGGACTGGGAATGCCCGTCTTGACTAGGACGCTTCCTTTCAGCTGCGCTCCGTCCTCGATAGCTATCCGTTGCGGACAGATGTCGCCCACAAGGTCAGCCGACTTCTTCAGCTCGACGCGCTCGATACCGTGCACGTTTCCGTTCACTCGACCCTCAACCGCGATGTTGCGGGCCCGCAGGTTTGCGCGAATGTCTCCGTTAGGTCCAACCGTAAGGTCGCCGTCGAGCAGCTCGATACTGCCTTCCAGTTCGCCGTCCAGATAGACATTCTCGTTTCCGAAAGTCGCCCTTGATCACGATCGATTTCCCGATGTGCGTTACATTCGGAGGGGAACCATCGACCGACTGCGGCGGCGGAATCCTCTGTAGAGGTTGTTGTGATGGAAGGTTGACCGCGGGAGGAGCAGCGCTTGGTCTCCCTGATGTCACGCCAGGAGGCTCGGGCTTGTTCTCATCTGCGAGTCCATTTCCACATGGCATCCCTATCTCCCGGAACCACTCATCTCTTCGCTGCCGAGTTGGGCTCAAGTGTCTGGGTGTTGCGTGTCTCCTGAGCGTGTGGCCCTCCGCGAAAACCACACCCTAGTCTTCGATCTTGTCGTTGGCGACTTCAACCTCCGCCAATATAACGCAAATGTGTTCTCATTTTGCTTGCCGGTTAAACAGGACTCTGCGGAGTGACGCAGACATCTCTGGAGGAGACAAGGGACACTTCCATCGCGCCCATAAACTGGCGAGTAGTATGCTCAATGGGAACGCCAGGACTCAGCCCAATGCCGGACGCGGTTCAGTTGGTCAGGCAAATTCGGTCGGACCTCAAACCCCTCGAGACGAAAGTCTCCCGTCATCCTTACCTAAGGGCACTCGAAGACGGCCACGTGCAACTTGACTCGCTCAGGGTCTTCGCCGGACAGCAACACCACATCATCAGCAGCGACCTACGCAGCATCGCCCTGATCCTTTCCCGGCAAGGGATGCTGCCCAGCTTCCGATTCCTGATGAACGTGCTCCAAGGGGAAGCGGAGGCGCTGGACCGGCTTCATGCCTTCGCAGGAGCATTGGGGCTGAAAAGCCCCGATCTCGAGCTTTTCGAGCCCTTACCAGAAGCACATGCCTACTGCACTTTTGTTGCTTGGCTCGCCCTCTACGGCTCCGATGCGGAATTGGTCGGCGCGTTTCTGGTCAACTTCCCCACTTGGGGAACCAACTGCGGACGAATGCGCAAGGCACTCCAGGAAAACTGCTCCATTGCGCCATCGTCGCTTGCCTTCTTCGACCTTTTCGCCAACATGCCTTCTTTCGAGCCGGAGGCATTAGGCATCATTCAAAACGGCCTTGATCGTGGTGTAGCCGCACGACTCATCCATCGAGCGACCCGTATGTTGCAAAGTTATGAGCTGATGTTTTGGGACGCCATGGCTGATGCCGCCGGAGTTCCGACGGACCGAGGAGAATGAAGTAATGGTGGAGCGTTTCACCGATCACCTGCGCTACAAAGCAGCCGGCATCTGGGAGGCACAGCATCAACACCCGTTTGTGAGAGGGATTGGCGACGGAACGCTGGGTCTGGAGAGATTCAAGTTTTGGCTGCGACAGGATTATGTGTTCCTTATCGAATATGCGCGACTTTTGGCTCTGGGCGCCGCACGCAGTCCGGACCTGCAAACGATGGTCCGCTTCGCCACGCTGCTCAAGGAAACCGTGGAAACTGAGATGAACCTCCACCGGGCCTACGCGGCCGAGTTCGAGATCAGCCCAGAGGACCTCGAGCGGGAAATACCTGCGGCCACCACTCTGGCCTACTCTGATTTCTTACTGCGTGTGGCCGCCACGAGTGACTTCGCCGAGTTGGTTGCAGCATTACTACCGTGCATGTGGGCCTTCAGCGACATTGGCCAGCGCTTGGCTGCGCAGCCCGCATCTAGCGAAAGACGCTATGCCAAGTGGATTGCCATGTACAGCTCAAGTGAATTCGCTGAATTGACGCAGTGGTGTCGGGACCTGCTCGACCGCCTCGCCGCCGGCCTGCCCGAGCGGGAATTACAGAAGCTGGAAGCGGCGTTTGTCACTAGCAGCCGCTATGAGTGGCAGTTCTGGGAAATGGCTTGGAAAATGGAGCGCTGGCAGGTATGACTCGCACCCAAGCCTTTGACAAATTTCGCGATCAGAGCGTGCCGAGGCAAGCGAGCACTCCTCGTGTCCTCATCATCGCGGGCTCGGATTCAGGAGGTGGGGCTGGGATTCAGGCCGACCTGAAAACGGTCTCGGCGCTGGGGGCGTTTGGCATGACCGCAATCACCGCTCTCACGGCACAAAATACGACCGGGGTATACGGAGTATTGGCGATCGAACCAAAGTTCGTGGTGCGCCAGATCGAAGCGTGCGTTAGCGACCTTGGCTGCGATGCGGTGAAGACAGGAATGCTCGCTAACGCCGAAATCATCCACGCGGTCGCCGCCGCAATCTCCGGGCACAGACTGCGCCCGCTGGTCGTGGATCCAGTCATGATCGCCAAGAGTGGCGCATCACTGCTGAACCCCGACACCATCGAGGCTCTCAAGACCCAATTCCTGTCGCTGGCGACAGTGGTCACACCCAACCTGCATGAGGCGGGAGCGCTCACCGGTCGTGACATCAAAACTGTTGCGCAAATGAAAGAGGCCGCCCGGGCAATCCACCAGCTTGGACCAGAAAATGTCGTCGTCAAAGGCGGTCATCTGGAGGGCATTGCCGCCGACATTCTCTACGACGGCGACCAGTTTACGGAGTTTCGGGTGCAACGCATCGACACCAAGAACACGCACGGGACCGGTTGTATCTTCGCCTCGGCCATTGCAGCTAGTTTGGCGCAAAAGAAAACGGTCCGAGAAAGTGTGGCTGCCGCAAGGAGCCTCATCACCGTAGCTATCCGCAACAGTTTGAGCATCGGGAAGGGTCATGGGCCCGCCGATCCGATGGCCTTATTGTTTCAGAAGGCGGGATTGGACAGTTGAAGCGAATACTCAGGTTTGAAACGGTCGAACCGCGATTTTACCCAGGGGGCCTGCTTTGCGGGTCGCTCTCGTGTTTGAGTAGCAAGAGTACAATGACGATTGCTGCGATCCTGCTGCTTTCCTGCGAAGGTTAGCCGCCTCATGGGTGCCAAGGTCACTGGGGCAGGCATTGCAGCAATGCCTTAGAACACTGGCATCGATTCCGGTGCGCGATAACCTGGCGGCCATCATCTAGGATCTCGAATTGTTGTAGTCTTACGGCACAATTTCAGCCTTTGCTCCATGAAAGATGGCGCTGAAACGGACTCGGCTTGGCTCTTCACGGCATCGCGAAACTCGTTGATGCGGGAAAAGAAAAGGGTTATCTCACCTACAACGAGGTGAATGACCTGATTCCGCGCGACGTCCATTCTGGAGATACATTGGACGACCTGTCTCGTCACTCGTTTGGTCAAATAATTCGAACGCGTCATGCCGCCTCGCGTTCGTAGTACTTGAGCAGACCACCGAGTCGTTCTCGGCGTCGAACCGTGCGCTGTTTCTGTTTTGCCGATCGCAACGTCGAAGGAAAAAGCAGCAAGTTGTTCTTCCCCTGATGATTTCGTTCCTGGTGATAGTGGAGCTC
>Ga0126381_100007114_pt1 | contig 12424 bp, 12 predicted proteins | sample PanSoiMetPlot_28_FD_96465 | JGI IMG/M metagenome (GOLD analysis project Ga0126381, IMG submission 96465) | Tropical forest soil microbial communities from Panama - MetaG Plot_28 | ecosystem: Environmental > Terrestrial > Soil > Tropical forest > Bulk soil | place: Panama | collected 2016-02-17
ACTAATCACCTAAAACGCACTAAAACCGCAGAATCTTTACTTAAGAAAAAGCGTAACCCTAAAACCAAAAGTGTTACCGATGTATTGACCCAAAAGTGTTACCGATGTCTATCCCGTTCCGAATGGCTGGATCACCGTTTACGGATTACGGATCACGGATTACGGATTACGGATCATGGATTACGGATCACGGATTACGTTATTGTTTCGGCGGCGGCTTGGATGAGGAGCCAGCTCGATGTTGCGCCGGGGTCCTGATGGCCGGCGCTGCGTTCGCCGAGATAGCTTGCGCGACCTTTTCGAGCGACGAGAGGAATCGTTGATTCGACACCTCGATGTGCGACTTCGCTGGCCTTGGAAAGCGCTTCGGATAAGGCTTCTCCGGCTTTCAGCGCGCTTTTTAACGTGTCAACGGCCGGTTCTAATGCATCGATCATCGTCTTATCCCCAACGACCGCTTTGCCCCGTTGAACGACTCCGCTTACTCCTTTCTCTAACATCGCGCCAAACTCTTCGGGGGAGACTTCCTTCTTGGCACCTGCAGCCATGCTTGCTTGAAGAAACAGGGTTCCGTATAGCGGCCCGCTTGCGCCGCCAACGGTAGAGATGAGTGTCATTGCGACGGCCTTGAGGATCGCACCGATGTCTTGATCGCTCATTGCAGCTGTCTTAGTAATTACATTCTGGAAACCACGGTGCATATTTGCGCCGTGGTCGGCGTCGCCGATCGCGGCGTCGAGTTGGGTCAGGAAATCTTTCTGTTTAGCGATCTCGTCGGCGTATCGCTGTAACCACGCTAGAATTTGGGCTGATGTAGGCATGAAGTTGGGTATCGGGTTCCGGGTTCCGCGTTCCGCGTTTTCGCGTTCCGCGATGAGGGAGTCGCGGAAGCCCGAACACCGGATACGGCTTACGGATAAAGGGTTACGCTTTTTCTATGCTCCCCAGCGCAGACCGGGGGTGACTAAGGGCGCATCCCAGAGTTGTGTTAATTGGTTATCCAGTTTGAGGACGGTGACCGAAGCACCGGCCATTTCGAGGCTGGTGATGTATGGGCCAACCAGGCTTCTGGTAACTTTAATACCGGCGTCCTTCAGCAATTCGTGCGCTTTTCGATACACGACGAACAGCTCCAGCAGTGGTGTTCCGCCCATGCTGTTGACGAACAACAGTACTTCGTCGCCCGATTTGAACGGAAGGTCCTCGATGATCGGTTTTGCCAACATTTCAGTGACTTCGTCGGCAGGTTTGATTTTCATTCGCTTACGGCCAGGTTCTCCGTGAATCCCGATTCCAATCTCCATTTCGTCATCACCGAGTTCAAAAGTCGGCTTGCCGACATGGGGCACAACGCAAGAGGTAAGCGCCATACCCATGCTCCGGCCTTGCGAATTCACCTTCTTGCAAAGACCTGCGACGTCCTTGAGCGATTGACCAGCTTCAGCGGCGGCACCGCAGATCTTTTCTGCCAGTACAGTGGTGCCAACGCCGCGCCTGCCCGCGGTATACAGACTGTCTTTTACGGCGACGTCATCGTCGATAACAACAGCTTCGACCTCGATCCCTTCTGATCGAGCCAGGTCCGCCGCCATCTCAAAATTCAAGACGTCACCCGTGTAATTCTTGACGATGTGCAGAACACCTTTTCCTCCATGAACCGCTTTAGTGGCCTCATGCATTTGATCTGGGGTAGGGCTGGTGAATACTGCGCCTGGACAAGCGGCATCTAACATACCACGTCCGACAAAGCCGCCATGCATCGGCTCGTGACCACTGCCGCCGCCAGAAACGATCGCGACTTTGCCCTGAACAGGCGCGTCTTTTCGAATTATGAAATTCGGATTGAAGCGAGCGGAGACGAGATCGGGAAAAGCGGCTTCAAGGCCGCGCATAGATTCATGAACAACGTTCTCAGCTGAGTTAATGAGTTTTTTCATGAGAGGAACTTTCTAGGGGAGCATTCATTGATAGCCTGTGGTGACGGTGTCGTCGAGTCCGGATGCAGAGAGACTTTCAGTCCTGGTATTCCGTCGACCGTCGACCGTCCACCGTTTCTCGCGGTGAACGGTCGACGATTGACGGTCGACGGAAAAGCCCGCCGTGAAACGGCGGGAATGATTGACGACGTCCGAATTTGCGAATAAGCGGTGAGTGATGCTATTCCACCTACTCGGCGCCTTAATCATAGGGCTGATTGTTGGCGCACTTGCGAAATTGATAGTGCCGGGAAGACAACCTGGCGGATGCCTCGTTACGAGCGCGATTGGGATCGCCGGCTCGATTACTGCTTTTTACATAGGAAGAGCTCTGCATTGGACGTCAGGACATCCGCAAAGCTTGACCCCGATGGGATTCCTACCGTCTCTTGGAGGTGCGATCATTTTGTTGCTCGTCTACCAACTGATTTTTAGCCGCCGCGGGTAGCCGCGCTTGCAGCGCGGCCATTAGCCGTTCACCGTCGACCGTTTTGCGATGGGCCTTCGGCTTTTGCTTTTGTGGAACACACGTATCCCGCGACCGCGACAATTCGCCTGGAGGCGGGACTCCGCGTCGTCGGCTCTCCACACGCACGAGTCCCCGCGGCCGCGGGATAAAGCTCAGCCTTGCCGATATCATGCTCCAAAACTGTGCCCACGCCCAGCGCCAAAACGGAAGACGGTCGACGGTCGACAGTTGACGGTCAACAGCCGCGCTGTAAGCGCGGCTAGTCGACGATCTGGATCGGGGTGCCGACGTCGACGTTGTTGAAGAATTTCTCGGCCATTTTTCCGGGCATCCGGATACAACCGTGGGAAGCTGGATAGCCGGGCAGATAGCCCTCATGCATGCCGACACCGCCGGTGATCCGCATGAAAAACGGCATCGGAGCTCCGCGGAAAATTGCGCCGGGCGGTTTCCGATCTTTCTTCAAATCGACATCTTTCTGAACGACGTTGCCGAGCGCGTCGACATAGTCGCCGTAGAGATTCGAAGCGTGATCTTTATCCTTCTGAACGAGTCTGTAGCTGCCTGAAGGCGTGTTGAAACCTTCGCGGCCGGCCGAGACTTGGGAGATACCGACAAGTTGGTCCCCTTTGTAGAAGTAAGCTCGCTGTTCCTTCAGATAGATCTTGATCGATGGCGGTCCTGGCACGCCATCGCCATCCCAGTAGGAGATAGAATCGTACTCACTTGGTTCCGGGCCGGGGCCACCGGCCAACGGAATATAACTAGTGTTTGGATTTGCTAACCGGGCTCGCTCGCCGCCGCCGCATCCCGCAAAAAGCAACGCTATCAGGATGATGGAATACCAACGAAAAAACATACTTTTACAGCGTCTCGCAATAAACCCGGTTGGCGGTTACGTCAAGCATCGCGCTTGCGGCAGACCACCCTATTTTTTTTTAGTTCGCTGTCGACACCAAAGTTGGTTGTGCTGCTGTTGGGCGGGTTGGGTATCGGCGGCAGGGTCAGCCTTCGCCGAGGCTGCGGCGCGACAAGCTCTGCCGCCCTATAGCGAACCTCGTTTGGCGGCCCACGAGGTCGTCCCGCACCAGTTTTAGGCTGCCTCATTGCCGGAGGCTACGTGCGGAACGTGAAACTGGTGCGGGGCGACCCTACCGTCGAGAGAGCTTCAGGCGTCGAACGCCAAACGCGAAACGTCAAACGACGCATGGTGGACGGTCGAGCAGGAACAGTGTATAGGGAGGCACGTTTACTATGCCGACTTACGAGTACCAGTGCCAGAAGTGTCAGCAGACCTTTGAGGCTTTCCAATCGATGAAGGATGCACCCTACACCGTCTGTCCGAAAGAATTGTGCCGGCAGGCCGCCTGGGGCGAAGGAAAGGTCAAGCGTCTTCTAGGCACTGGAGCGGGGTTAATTTTCAAAGGGTCCGGCTTTTACATCACCGATTACAGAAGTGCCGGTTACAAGGAGGCAGCGAAGAAGGAATCGGGCACATCGTCTCCTTCAACATCAGGGGCCAAAACCGAATCGGGCAAGTCACCTTCGACGCCCACGCCTTCGGGTTCTAAGTCGAAGGGAGGAACTGACGCTAAAGGATCCTCGCAGTGACAAATGCCTGGCGATGTCTATATTGCCACGGTGTTTCGATTGACGCGGAATGAGCAGATCCTCGTGATAGCGATCACTGTCGCATTCTTGGCGGGAGCAGTAATTAAGCGCGTTCGGGACAACTTGCCTCGGCAGCAGCAGCACGTTGAATCTAAATAGATGAGCATCTATGCAGAAGTCGTTTAACGAAGTGGTTGACCAAATTCTGGAAAAGGATCGGCGGTACGAAAAGGATGCTTACCTGTTTTTGAAAGAAGCTCTCGAATTCACCATCAAGCAAAAGAAGCGCGGCAAGAGCGAGGCTGGTTCACATGTGAACGCGGCTGAGCTGTTGGATGGATTCCGTCAGCTCGCTTTGAAAGAGTTTGGGCCGATGGTGATGACCGTATTGGAGTATTGGGGAATCCATGGTCCGGAAGATGTCGGGCAAATGGTTTACAGCTTGATCGAGCACGGGGTGTTCGGAAAAACCGAGTCGGACTCGATCGATGACTTTCGGCGGGCACTTGATTTTCGAGAGGCGTTTGTGACGCCGTTCGAGTCGCGCAATTCAAGACCGGCCAATTCCTGAATTTAAATCCTGTTGTTGAAGCAGGACAGTAGGAAGGATCCCAGATGGAGACAGTTCAGCCTTCGCTTTTCGATTTACCGCATGGATTGACTTTGATTGTTGCTGAGGAGCATTCCGCGCCTGTAGCAAGTGTGCAGGCGTGGTGCCAGACCGGCAGCGTACACGAAGGAAAATGGACTGGCGCGGGGCTGACGCATCTACTGGAGCACGTGTTATTCAACGGCACAGAGCGGCGCACATCTCAGCAGATCAATCAGGAGATCCACGCGGTCGGCGGCTATTTGAATGCCTATACGTCGTTCGATCGGACAGTATTCTGGGCAGACTGTCCGGGACCGGCTGTCCGGCTGGCAATTGATCTGCTGGCCGACATGATGTTTCGCTCCATCATTGAGCCATCGGCTCTGGCTCGAGAGATGGATGTGATTCGGCGGGAGTTCGAGATGGGATTGGACGATCCAGACAGAGTGCTGAACCATCTCACTTATTTCACCGCATTTCAGGTTCACCCGTGCCGGTTCCCCGTCATCGGCATCCGCGAAATTTTCGATCAACTCACGGAGAAAGATGTCCTGGGGTACTATCATCGGCGGTATGTGCCCAACAATCTGTTTCTGGTAGTAGCAGGCGACGTATCTACAGAGCAGGTTCGAAAAGATGCGGAGGAATTGTTCGGATTCGCCAAACGGTCGCCGATCGAACCAAGCGTGCTTCCAGAAGAACCGGTGCAGCTAGGGCGGCGGACAGCGAGTCTGGAGTTCAAGATCGATCTGAGTTTCTTTTCGCTGGCTTGGCATATTCCGGACGTTGCCCATAACGACGCTGCTGCACTGGACGTGTTGTCAACCGCGCTTGGAGGCGGGTTCAGTTCCCGACTTCATCGAGAGCTTCGCGAGAGAGAAGGGCTAGTCTACGGAATCGGAGCGTACGCGCATACGCCGAGTTTCCCGGGGCTGCTGAGCGTCTCAGGTACTTGTGCGGAATCATTGCTGGACTCCGTTATCGCACGAGTTGGGGAGTGCATTGATCGCGCTTACCGAGTCGGGTTCACTGTTGGCGAAGTCGGCAAAGCCAAGAGGATGATTACGGTCAGCACTCTGGAAAATCTCCAGACCGTCCGAGGGCTTGCTTCGGATCTGGGACTAAATTGGTTGTACGCACGTAATCTAGACTTCAGCAAAGAGTACCTGAATCGCATTCAAGAAGTGACGCCGAACGATCTGGAACGTGTGGCGGCCCAGTACGTTACCGACACAAATCTGACGGTCACAACGCTACAGCCTGAGAAGAAGGCTAAGAGAGCTGTTGCGGTGCGCAAAGGTAGAGAGGATCCCGAGCTGCACCGGCTCAACAATGGACATCGAGCAGTCCTGATTCCGGACAGCCGGTTGCCGATGATTTACGCGTCGTTGGCTGTTCACGGCGGTTCTCTGGCTGAGAATCGCGAGACGGAAGGGATCCACCGTCTGATGAGCATGGCGATGACAAAAGGGACCCGATCTCGATCGGCCGAAGAGATCGCAGAAGAGACGGAAGCGATGGGTGCGATGCTTTTTGCAGACTCAGGATATAACTCCGTCCGGCTTTCTGTCAGTTCCTTGGCAGCCGATTTTGGAGATATCTGCCAACTAATGACAGAGGTAGCCGCGGGCCCGGTATTCCGCGCCGAGCCAACGGAAAGGGAACGGGAGAGTCAGATCGCCGCAATTGTCGCGGAAAAGGCTCAACCGCATACCGTGGCTTACAATTTGCTTCGAGCAGAAATTTATGGTGATCACCCTTATGGGCTGAATCTATTTGGAAGAGAAGAAACGGTGCGCGGCTTTACTTTGGATCAGCTCGCTGAGCGACATCGTCGTTGCTTTACAGAGTCGGATGTAGTGATCGGTGTTTGCGGTGATTTCGACTCGAAAGAAATGCTGGCGCGCCTGGAGAAATTGCTCGGTCTTTTGCCGAGTTCGTCCGACCACAAAGGTCTCCAAGTCCCTGATGTAAATCCTTTCAAAGAGCGAACGGTGACTTCAGCGGAAGGCAGGAATCAGGCAGTTGTACATATCGGGTTTCTAGCGTGCACCATTCATGACCCTGAGAGATACGCCCTTGAATTGTTGGAAGAATCGACAGGGGACGCGAGTTCGCGATTCTTTGTAAAGATTCGTGAAGAACTAGGGCTGGCTTATTCGGTCGGAAGCGGGCTGTTTCTGGGGCTTGCTCCGGGTGTTTTTAGCGTCCACGCGGCGACAGCGCCCGAACGGGTAGACGAAGTGGCTTCGATTATTCGAACCGAGATCGAAAAAATTGCGGGACATGGTGTCAGTCCGGATGAATTCGAGAGGGCGAAAACTCGGATGTTAGCCCAGATGGCGTTTCAGGTTCAAAATATGGAGGCGTACGCGCATGCGCTTGCGCTCCACGAGTTATACGGGCTTGGAGTCGACTATCTGCGAGAAAGGGAGCGCCAGATTCGGGAGTTGACGTTGGAGAGAGTAAACGAAGTGATTCGCGAGTATCTGGAGGATAAGCCGGCGATTACGGTGATTGTAAAACCGTAGAGATATAGGATCGGGCGGTATCGAGCGGCATCGAGCGAGATCGAACGGCATCGAGCGGCATCGAGCGGCATCGAGCGAGATCGAGCGGCATCGAAACGGGATCGAGTGGGATCGAGCGGTAGCAGGCTGCAGATTTTGCGTTTGATGCAGGTAGGAGGTAAGGGAATCTTAGTGTTATGGCCGAATATCAGAATACGGTGGCTTCTTCGGGCGAAATGGCGCAACGGTTTATCGAGTTCGTGCTGATGCATGCCCAGAACGCGGCATTCATGCTGGGTCAAATTCCTCATCCGCAAACCGGCAGAGCGGAAGTAAATCTGGATATGGGTCGGATACTGATCGACCAGCTTGTGATGCTTCAGGAAAAGACGAAAGGGAACTTGAACGCTGACGAAGCGCGAATTCTAGGGGGGACAATCTCGAATTTGCAAATGCTCTTTGTTGAAGCTGCAAACCGGGGGAAAAGCGAGGGTGCGAAAGCAGCCGAAGCGCCAGAGGCTGCCGCACCATCAGAGCAAGCTGCCAAGCCGGATGTTTCTACTGGCCCAGAGCATGGCGGTGACGAAAAGAAGAAATTCGTCAAAAGCTATGGATCATAAGAGTGCGAGTGTGGGTGCAAGTGCGAGTAAAATCGAAAGAGTTAACCGCACTCAGTTCGTCACACTCGCACTTACACTCGTACTCATGTGAAGAGCTTCAGCTTGCGTGACGTCGCTATTGGAAGCGGACGTCCTTTTTACATACTTGGACCCTGCGTCATCGAGTCGGAAGATTTTGTAGTCTCAATTGCGAGAGATCTGAAAAAAATTTGCGACAACCTCGGAGTCGGCTGGATTTTCAAGGCATCGTACGACAAAGCGAATCGTACGTCGGTCAAGTCTTTCAGAGGTGTCGGTAGAGAAAGGGGGTGCCGGCTTCTGCGCCAGATTGGCGACGAGCTCGGCATTCCTGTCACTACCGATATCCATTCACCGGAAGATGCGGCCGTGGCAGCGGGATCGATCGATCTCCTCCAGATACCGGCGTTCTTGTCCAGGCAAACCGATCTACTGAAGGCGGCAGCGGAGACCGGCCGCGCAGTGAATGTGAAAAAAGGACAATTTCTTGCTCCCTGGGACGTCCGCAATATCGCAGAGAAACTTGAAACGTTCGGGTGCTCTAACTTCGTCTTTACAGAGCGAGGATCCTGCTTTGGTTACAATAATCTGGTCGCTGATATGCGGTCGTTGTTTTGGATGCGCGAACTTGGCTATCCGGTTATTTTTGACGCGACGCACTCCGTTCAAAGACCGGGTGGCGCCGGTGACCGAAGCAGCGGAGACGGGGTACTGGCTCCGGTGCTGGCCCGAGCGGCGGCCGCGGCTGGATGTGACGGTGTTTTCATCGAAACACATTATGATCCGACGAAGGCTCTTTCTGATGGACCAAACCAGATACCGTTGCGAGATTTGCCCAAACTGTTGGTAACGCTAAAGCAGATTCATGAGCTCGTACATTAAGCGGCGTGTTTCGAGACAAACAGCCATTAAAATCCTGATCATCGTCTGCGCCTCCGGCGGTTTGGCGTTAGGATTGAATGCGGACCAATCACCTGGAAAACGCAGAATCACAATTCCTGCGCCGGTCGGTCGCCCGGTGAAAGGGATGGAGTTGCCGCTGTACGACGCTCAGGGTAAATTGGAAGTCAAACTAGGCATCGAATCCGCGAAACTGTTGGATGAGCGAAATGCGGAGTTAAATACCGTTTCGATTCAGACCTTCAATCAGGAGAATGGCAAAGAGATAAAGGTCGACTTGAAGACAGCTCGGGTGAATCTGGATACCGAGGTTTTTACCAGCAAGGATCCTGTCGCAGTATCACGCGAGGATTTTCAGCTCACCGGAGACGGGATGGAATTCAATATCAAAACGCGACAAGGAAAGGTACTAGGAAACGTTCGAATGGTGATTTATGATCGGAGCGAGCTTCAAACGAAGAATCAGCCGGCAGCACAACAAGAGAATAAGGGGGAACCAGGGAATGGGGGGCAGCAATAAGTGAGCAGATTAGTGAACCGAGTGTTTTTGATCGCTGCTATGACTTTCAGCGGGCTTGTTCAAGCGCCTGGTCAACAGGCAGGTCAGCAACAAGCCGCGCAGCCAAAAGCATCGCCAGGAAAGTCTGCGCCGGCTGACGCAAAAACGGAGAAAACCGGAGGGACCGATCTCTTTGGAGGGGACAGCGGCGATCGGGGCAAAGGGCCGGTTGAGATCACGGCAAAACAATCGGCCGACTTTGACAGCCGCAACCGGACGGCGGTTTTCGTCGGCAGCGTCAAGGTGATTGATCCGCAGTTTACACTGACAGCCGACAAAGTGACCGCGTTGATGAATCGCTCACAAGACGGGGGCGGGCTGAATCAAGCTGATGCTGAAGGCAACGTTTTTATAGTGCACTTGAATGAGCCGAAACCGGCGGCGAGCCCTAGCCCGACACAGGCGGGGCGGCAGGGACAAGCGACGCCATCACCATCGCCTCAGCAGCCGGTCCGATCTACGGCCAAGGCAGAAAAGGCTGTCTATATCGCAAAAGATGGTTCAGTTACATTGACTGGCTGGCCAGAGGTAACACAGGGTAATAACACACATGTTGCTACCGAGCCGGGCGTCAAAATGGTTCTGTATCGAGATGGGCGAATGAAAACCTACGGTAGCACTCGAACCTTGATCCAGGATAGAACACAACCGAACCAACCTCAGACGACGAATGGTGCCCAGCAAACTAGAAATTGAGTTGCCAGTCAGGCAAACGCCAAAGAGCGTCGAAAAGCCGGTTTTGCGTACTGAGAAACTGGTCAAAATCTACGGCGGCCGTTCAGTTGTTAACGGGGTCGATATCCATGTCAACGAAGGGGAGGTGGTCGGATTACTTGGACCAAATGGTGCTGGCAAGACGACAACATTCTACCTTATAGTTGGACTTGTGCGCCCAAACGGTGGTCGGGTTTTCTTTCAGGATCGCGATGTGACCTCGTTCGCGATGCACCGAAGGGCGCGGATGGGTATGGGGTATCTGCCGCAAGAGGAATCAATCTTTCGCAAACTGACTGTTCAACAAAATCTCCTTGCGATTTTGGAGACGCAGCGACTCTCGCGCAAAGAACAAAGGCGACGTTGCGATGAATTGTTAAGACAGTTTGGGATTGAAAATCTGGCTAAAAATCAGGCGTTGACCTTGAGCGGTGGAGAGAAGCGACGACTGACGATCGCCCGATCGTTGGTAACGAATCCGAAGCTGATGATGCTAGATGAGCCGTTTAGCGGGGTCGATCCGATCGCTGTCTCCGAGATCCAGCAGCATATTCACAATCTCAAAAGAGCCGGCTTGGCGATCTTGATCACCGATCACAATGTCCGAGAAACATTGGAGATTGTAGACCGCGCGTATCTGGTTTTTGACGGAAGAATTGAAAGCCAGGGGACTCAACAGTTCCTGATTAATGACCCAATCAGTCGACAGCTCTATCTCGGCGAACGTTTTCGAATGTAACGCTCAAATCATGTTGCCGGTTTGCCAAACAAGCGATCAGCAGACCCAGGGGAGGGTTTTTATGTAGACCACTTGCTACTGATGGCCGGCAACCTATCCCAAGAAAGTGAAACTATGCAGATACGAAATGCAGATCCACCGATCCAAGTAACGGGAAGGCATGTAAGCGTGACCGAAGCGATGAAGGATTATTGCCGGCGTAAACTGGCGTGCCTTCACCTCGACTATCCGAAGATTATCGAGGCGCAGGTCATCCTTGACGTGCAAAAGTACCGTCACACGGCTGAGGTGATCCTGCACTGCAGCAATCACATTACGCTGGAGGCAAGCAGCGAGAGCGACGATATGTATGCCTCGATCGACCAGGTCTTGGATAAGATCGCGCGACAGATGCGGAAATATAAAACCCGGTTGATGCAGCGGCATCGACCGCGCAAACATGGTGTGCGGCATTTGGAAGAACAGGTTTTGCGATGGGAGTGGCTCGCGAGTCTCGAAGAGAGTCCGGAGCGAAACGGCGTGGCTGAACCGGTTGTGGAAGCGGAAGCCCCCGTGGAAGAATCAGGTCCGACTGTAATCCATACGGAAAAATATCCGATCAAGCCGATGTTTATCGATGAGGCGGTCCTGCAGATGGAGATGTCGACAAAACAGTTCCTCGTTTTCCTGAACGCAAAGACCGAGAAAGTAAACGTGCTATATCGGCGAAAAAACGGAGACTTCGGACTGATTGAACCGACGTTTGGATAAGACCGCAGGTGGAGAGATTCGGAGGATTTGAACAGATATGCGCAATCGGTCCGATAAGGTGGCAGAGCCCTGGGTTCGGGTCGCGCAGGCCTGTCCGCCGAAGCCTGAGCGAAGGAGGAAGCGCGGACTGTACCGATGTCGTGGCCGACGCGTTTTTTCGGTCAGGTCTGCGCTCCTGCGCGATTTGGAATCAACGCCCTTCTCATGAGACGCGGGAAATTGCCCTACGTCCAGGTAGGCGAATTCTATACTCGGCACGCCGAAGCGCTCGCGTTGAAGCTAGTTGGTCCGGCAGTTGGTTTTGAACGCAAAATACGGGAGCCGACTATTAACCGGCCCGGGCTAGCGCTCTCCGGATTTTTCACGTACTTTGCGGGTAAACGTATTCAAGTCCTTGGAAATGCTGAGGTAAGCTATCTTAAGAGTTTGGAGGCCGACGAGCAGAAAAGGCGTTGCGTCCGACTCTGTGACCAGCATATCCCGTGCATTGTCATATCTCGTAGTTTGCCTGTCCCAAAGGCACTGGCCGAGGCGGCCGCTCAATTGGAGATTGCGATTTTTCGTACCCCAATGGTGACAATGCGCTTCACGAACGCGGCGACCATCGCGCTGGAAATGGATTTCGCGCCGACAACCACAGAGCACGGCAGCATGGTGGATATCATGGGCACCGGCGTCTTGATTCGCGGCTCAAGCGGGATCGGCAAGAGTGAATGTGTGCTTGGTCTTATTGAACGGGGATACAGCCTGGTCAGCGACGATGTTACACGATTCCGGCTTCTCGATGGGCGTGAACTTGTGGGAACGGCTCCTGATTTGACAAGGTATCACATGGAGGTCCGTGGTCTCGGCATTATTAATGTTGCATCGATTTTTGGCGTCGGGAGTATCCGGATTGAGAAGCGGCTTGATCTCGTTGCAACGCTCAAGGACTGGCAAGAACTTGAAGAGGTTGATAGAATTGGA
>Ga0126381_100007115_pt1 | contig 12424 bp, 7 predicted proteins | sample PanSoiMetPlot_28_FD_96465 | JGI IMG/M metagenome (GOLD analysis project Ga0126381, IMG submission 96465) | Tropical forest soil microbial communities from Panama - MetaG Plot_28 | ecosystem: Environmental > Terrestrial > Soil > Tropical forest > Bulk soil | place: Panama | collected 2016-02-17
CCTTCTGCATGTTGTAAAACGCCATCGAATTTCCGCCGCCGTTATCGTCCACTTCGTTGGCCACTGGAAAGCTGAACGGATCCACCTCGCTCGTATACGTGGTGATCACAAAAGGGTACAAATCGCTCAGGCAGCCCGAAGGATTCTGCGGCGTGGCATTGCTGATATTGCAGTCGGACTGTTGCCACATCTCGAACAGCCGGTGCGTGGAGTCACCGGTGTAGGAATCGTACGGGAGAGTAGCTCCCTCGAGCGGGAACGGCCCGTTCGGCAGATTGCTGAAGTTCTTGATGCGCGAATCGAAATCCGGGAGCTCCGCAGTTTGTGCCGCCCCCGATGCGCCGGTTGTCAGCAAATGCAGATCGCCCGCTTCGAGCGATGGCTCGATTTCGGCCAGAAGAGTCGTGGAAGTTCCGGCAGGAAACGGTGGCGGCTCGCCAGTCGCGAGGCTGGGCGAGAAATTCAGAGTCGGCTCAGGCAGCGTGCTGTAGGGTGCCTTCTCGGTGCTGTCCAGGCTGATGAAATACTTCGTCTTGAACGGTGCGATAGCCTGAAATTGCGCCGCTTTGCCGAAATTCTTTCCGGGCGTTCCGTCTGCTTTGATGATCTCCTCGGAAAGCAGGTTCTTGATCGAATCCTTGCTTTGTGGAACGTATGTGGCGAACAAATGGTCGAAGGTGCGATTTTCTCCGATGAGTACGATCACGTGCTTGATGGGCGTTTCGGTCTCATGATGGTCTTTCTTGTCGTCGTCTTGGCCGGGGGTACGAGCGGAAACCGGACCCGCTGCGAACGGCGTAAGCGTGACGAAGAGCAGGCTCGCAATCGCGCGCTCTCGCCACGTCCTTCGAACAGACACACGTGCCATGTATTTCCTCCAATGTTGTAGTGAATGGGCAGGGCTGCTGCTAACGCTGCGCGAGAGACTGGCTGAAGGTTGTTACAATTCAATTACGGTACGGTAGAAGAATGATTTTTTTTGACGAGGTTTATCGCGAAACTTTGCGTGGGTCTCGCTCCGCTTTCGAAGTCTCCGAAATGTTGTAACCAAGGCACTTCGTGGTACCAACGTGCAACCTGAAACACCTTCCCGTAGTCAAAGCTTGCTGTACGCTGCATAGGCGATAAAATTGAAATGGTGACCACTACCAACTCTGGTTTGCGCGCAAATCCCTCTCGTCGTCGCCGCGGCCAAGTCTTGCGCGGCTGCTGCCCGCTGCTGCTTTTCTCCCTTTGCATCCCGCTCGGTTTCGTTCCGTCGATGGCGTTCGCCCAATCGCAGCCGCCCGCCGCGCATCAATCGGGCGACGGAAGCGGCGTGGATACTGTCGCGGCGCCCGGCACAATCAGCGGCCAGATCGCGGATAAAAGCGGCGCTGCCATTGTCGGCGCGCACGTGAGACTTACGCTCGACGGCCAGTCTCCCACACAAGTAGTCGTCGAAGTCGTCGCCGATAGTGATGGCCAGTTCACCTTCTCCAATATTCCTCCCGGCTCGTTTCAGCTCACAGTTTCCTCGCCCGGTTTCGCCACGCAAACGATTCCCGGCACCCTGCACGCAGGCGAAGTGGACGTCGTCCCCATGATCCGCTTGGAGCTCGCCACCGCCGTCACCGAAGTGCACGTGGCGGCTTCTACGGTAGAGGTAGCCGAAGCGCAGATTCAGGAACAGGAAAAGCAGCGCGTACTCGGCGTCTTCCCGAATTTCTACGTCAGCTACGATCCCAGCGCCGTCGCGCTGCGCCCCCGGCAAAAATTTGAGCTGGCCTGGAAGACCACCATCGATCCCGTAACGTTTGCATTGATCGGCGCGGTGGCTGGTATTCAGCAATCGCAAAATACGTTCGGCGGATACGGCCAGGGCGCACAGGGTTACGCAAAGCGCTACGGCGCCGGTTATGCCGACTACGTCACCAGCACCTTCATCGGTGGCGCCATTCTGCCTTCGCTCTTGAAACAGGATCCGCGCTACTTCTATAAAGGAACGGGCAGCAAGCGCTCGCGGGCTCTTTACGCGATCTCCATGGCCGTCGTCTGCAAGGGTGACAACGGCCGCTGGCAGCCTGCCTATTCCGCGATTCTAGGTAGCCTCATCGCCGCCGGCATCTCCAACGCCTACTACCCCTCGCATGATCGCGGCGCAGCACTCACCTTTGAAAACACAGCTCTCGGCATCGGGACCACCGCTGCCGCCAACTTGTTCCAGGAATTCGTGGTCAAAAAAATCACCCCCAATCTCCCCAAGCACGACCCCGCGAATTCGACCCCCGCCACACCGTAGTTGCTGAACCGCGAGTTCCCGCCCCGAGTTTTCCGCAGCCATGCGTAGTTACGGATTTACAGTCCCCTCGCACCCGCGCTACCATTTCCCGTTTTTATATGATGACGCGCACTTCACTATCGGCCGGAAGCACCCATCGGCACACGGGTGTGGCGCCCACCCGCCACGCCGACACCGCCGGATGGATGGCTAGCTAGAGATCCAACCAGTATCGTCGCCGTCAGCGAACGCGCAGCGTCGAAGAGCCTCTCTTTCGTGCGCTTTTAATTTACGGTTCTGCGATCAAATCTCCTCCCAACCTGCTCCTTTTCAATCACATGCGAATTTCTAATCGGCGGTTAGAGGGGGGGTATGCTAATCACTTCCAGCGCAATGCCCCAGAGCTCGGAATTGCTGTTAGAATGCGCCCCCGTGCGAATCCTTCTGCTCACCATTCTTTTTGTTTCACCCGCCGCCGCTCAATCCTGGACCATCGAAACCACCGGCTGGGATTCGAATCTCCGCGCCGTCTCCGCCACTTACGCCCGCGATCCCGAGCGCCATCCTGCGCCCGTGATCTGGGCCTCAGGTTCGAACGGCCGCACGCTTCGATCCAATGACGGCGGCCAGCACTACACGCGCGGACTCATCAACGCCGTTCGGGCGCATTCGCTCGACCTGCGCGGCATTCAGGCCTTTAATGAAAAGCTGGCTTACGTCATGTCCAGCGGCCCGGGCAACATGTCGCGCATCTACAAGACCCACAACGGCGGCGAAACCTGGAAGCTCGAATTTTCCGGCATCGGCTCGCAATTTTTTCTCGATGCGCTCGCTTGCATCTCCGAAACGGAGTGCTTCGCGCTCAGCGATCCGGTCGACGGGAAATTCGTCCTCATCAGCACCACCGATGGCGAGCACTGGAAAGAACTCCCGCGCGACGCGATGCCCGCCGCGCTTCCCAACGAAGGCGCTTTCGCCGCGAGCAATTCCTGCCTTTTGATTTACGAGAAACGCGAAATCTATTTCGTCACCGGCGGCCCCGCCGCGCGGATGTTTCATTCGCCCGATCTTGGCCGCACCTGGACGGTGACGGAAACGCCCATCGCAAAAGGCAATCCATCCTGGGGCGCGTTCTCGATCGCTCGGCTGGGAAATCTCCTTGTAGTCGTCGGCGGGGATTACAAAGATGATGAGGCCGCAAGACGCACCGCCGCTTACTCGCTCGACCAGGGCACCACCTGGAATCTCGCCACACGATCGCCGGGAGGCTTCCGCTCAGCGGTTGCGTTCCTGAATCGCGACACGCTTCTCACCGTCGGCACGGGCGGCGAGGACATCAGCACCGATCAGGGCGCGCACTGGACGCGGACCGACGACGTCAACCTCAATGCCATTGCTGTACTCGACGGCGCCGCCTGGGCCGTCGGCCCCAACGCCACCATCGTGCACCTGCCCGAGAAAGTGGGCGCAAACGGTGTCGGAACTGTGAAGGATGCGGGACGCGTTGCTCTAATCGGTGGGTGGGGTGGCGTGGGCGAGGGCGAGAACCACGCCGGCGAACAGGAGCGTGTCGAAGAAGTAGTTGATTCCCTCGATTTTCACCTGCGTGCTGGGATCGGCCAGGGTGGAGAACAGGATCGGCCCGTAGATAAAAATTACCAGCAGCACAATCCAGGCGCCGAGATAGGTAGCGGCAAGACGCGTCTTTTTGTTCAGCAGCATGGCCGCTCCGGCGAGTACAAGAATTGCGCCGGTGAGGTAGTTGATGAGCCGGGGGGCGGGAATCCAATCGGGCATTATTTTCTGGAGCGGAAGTCCGGGAACGCCCTGCGGATGCATGAAAAATTCGACGCCATAAAATATCGCGGTGGCGCCAACGACCACGCGGCCCAGGACTAGAAATATGCTTTTGGCGCGTCCCATCGTCTTGCCCGTCGTTGTACCTGTCGATGTGCCCGTCGATGTGACGGCCATCGCGCCCGCCGCGAGCAGCCAGGCGCCGGCGCCGAATGCCGTTTCGCGGACGGCCAGGATCCATCCAAACCTGTCCTTGGGATTTTCGAGAGCGCCGGGGATGTCCATCATCGCCACGAAACAAAACATGGCGATGCCGAACAGCAGCCCGGACCAGCGCACCAGAATCTTCGTGGCAATACTCAAAGACGCGGCGATCAACGCAAACCCGAAGAAATAAGCCCAAAACAGCGGCCAGGGCATGTAGGAGGGCACCATCGTCGCCAGGGCTTTTGCGGCCGCGAGATGCAGCGCCCCGAACACCGCCAAGGGCGCGGCAAAACACAAGTTGCCCAAGGCCACGACCTTGTCGAGGCCGCGAGCGTGCGCGATATCGTCGCGGGCAGCCCACAGCGCGACAAAGAAAATCAGGATGCCAGCCGCGCACATCGCGACCACTGTAGGAGAGGTGTCAAAGAGTGCAGCAAAGATAATCAGTTGCATCTGCATGGCAAGCATACCTTGACCCGCTCCTGGCACACGTCCCCCCGGCTTCAGACTATACAACCAAGAGTAGGTGAGCAGATTTTTCAAAGAGAGCGCGAAGAAGGAGGCACAGAGGGGAGCGCAAGAAAGAGTCTTTGAGCCGGGCTGACTGAAGGTGACCTCTTCTCGACATATCAACCGAAATTAATGGGAAACGGGAGATGCTTGAATTGATTGTGTGGGTGTCGCTAGGGTTTGGCGGTGGCGAGCGCGACGGTAATTGCCATTGATGAGGTGCGGCATCCGCAGGGGATGTGGGTGATGAATATTGTCTGGCCGCTGAGGGAGTTGCACTTGAGCTTCGCGGGAAGAGGGAGGGGGGCTTGTAGGGAAATGGGCGGTGGTGAAGAAAATTTGAGGTATGTGGGTTTTGGGGTGGTGGCGGTGGTGGTGTTGGCGGTGGCGTCGGCGTTGATTTACCGGAAATATTTGCAGCATGAAACTGGGGAGCAGCGGGCGATTCGGTCGGCGCAGGGGATTGAGAGCCTGGAGGCGGTGTCGATTGGGGGGATCCGGCAGTGGGTAGAGGTGTGCGGGGAGAATGTGGAGAATCCGATTCTGCTTTTTATTCATGGCGGGCCGGGGATCGGATTCATTCCCATGGGAGCGAGATTTCAGGGGCCTTGGGAAAAGACGTTTACGGTGGTGCAGTGGGACCAGCGCGGGGCGGGGAATCGACGACCGGGAGCTGCAGCGGCGGACGATGAACGTGGCGCAGATGGAGCAGGACGCGTTGGATGTGGCGAATTTTGGCAGCGGTTTCATCGCGACAAGATTTTCGTGGTGGGGCATTCGTAGGGAAGCTTTGGGGGCTCGAGCTGGCGCACGAGCATCCCGAGGTGGTGTACGCGTATGTGGAGACGGGACAAGTGGTGGACATGCAGAAGAATGAAGCAACGGCCTATCGCGACGCGGTGGAAGCGGCGCGCCGAGCGAATAACCAGGAAGCTTTGAAGGACCTTGAACCGCTCGCGCCTTATCCGGGGCCGAGCATGAACATGCAGAAAGTGGGCACGGTACATGGCTGGGCGAGCCGGTTGCTGGGGCCAGGGGCGGGAAGCTACGGGACTTCACGGACGTGCCAACGCTGCTGACGGCCGTGGTATCGGTGCCGGAATATTTGCTGGGCGATGACGTGGGGTTTATTCGCGGGATGAATTCGTCGGCAGAAATTCTGCTGCCGCAGATCATGCAGGTGGAACTGTCGAAGCTGGGGACGAAGTTCGAGGTGCCGGTGCTGTTCTTGGAGGGGAGGCATGATCCGTTTTGCAGGCCGGAGCCGGTGGAGGAGTACGAGCAGGCGATTGAGGGGCCGCGGAAGGAGATGGTGTGATTCGAGGAGGCCGGGCACTTTCCGTTTTTCGAGAAGCCGGAGGAGTTTACCCAGATGCTAAAGGAGAAGGTGCGGCCGCTGGCGCCGTAATTTTAGTGACGCGCGTGCTATTGTAACGTGCGGCTGGCGCGGAAATTCAGGCCACGAGAAGGATAGCGATGAAATTCCAGGGATTCGATTTTCGGGTAGGGGTTGCGGTTGTGTTGGGAGCCGCGCTGGGGTTTGCGGTGATGTGCGGAAGTGCGCGAGCGCAGTCGAGCGCTAAGGATGACACTCGGGTGAACGACATGGCGGCGCAGTGGAAGGCGCCGGATGTAAAGTTCGATTACGTGAAGCGCGTCGAGATGATACCGATGCGCGACCGAGTCAAACTGTACACGGTGATCGTGGTGCCGAAGGGCGCGTCGCACGCGCCAATGATTTTGACGCGCACACCGTACAACGCGGCCGGGCGGGCGCAGCGGCCGCATAATGCGGATTCGCCGTACATGGTGGACGAGTTGCCGCAGGGCGATGAGGTGTTCGTGAAGGCGGGGTACATTCGCGTGTTTCAGGACGTGCGCGGCAAGTATGGCTCAGAGGGAAATTACTTGATGACGCCGCCGCCGGTGGGCCTGTTGAATACGACTGGGACGGACGACACGACCGACGCGTACGACACGATTGACTGGCTGGTGAAAAACGTGCTGGAGTCAAATGGCAGAGTGGGGATGCTCGGCTCCTCATATGAAGGATTCACGGTGGTGATGGCGCTGATTCATCCGCATGCGGCGCTGAAGGTGGCTGCGCCGGAAAGTCCGATGGTGGACGGATGGATGGGCGATGACTGGTTTCACTACGGGGCGTTCCGGCAAAACAATCTCGATTACATGACACTCCAGACGACGAAACGCGGAGAAGGCCAGCCGATTCCGCGCATGACTAACGACGATTACACGAACCACCTGGCGCTCGGATCGGCGGGAGATTTCGGCGCCTATGGCGGATGCGATCAGCTTCCCTTCTGTAAGCTGATGGAGGCGCATCCGGCGTATGACGCGTTCTGGCAAGGGCAGGCGCTGGACAAGATCATGGCGAAGACGCCGCTGACAGTGCCGGTGATGTGGGAGCAGGGGCTCTGGGATCAGGAAGATATGTACGGCGGAATTCATGCATGGGCGGCGATGGAGCCGCAGGATAAGTTGAACGACAAGAATTTTCTGGTGATGGGCCCGTGGCGGCATAGCGGGGCGAACTACAACGGGTCGTCGCTGGGGCCGCTGATGTGGGACGGCGATACGGGGCTGCAATGGCGGCTGGACGTGCTGCTGCCATTTTTCAATCAGTATCTGGTTCCAGGCGCGCCGAAGGCGGATACGCCGCCTGTGTGGATTTACAACACAGGGGAAAATCATTGGGACAGATTCAAGTCATGGCCGCTCGCTTGCGAGGAGGGCTGCGCGAATAAATCGAAGCCGCTTTATTTGCGAGCCAGTGGGGAATTATCGTTTGACGCGCCGGGGGCCGGTGGCACGCAGGGACCGGGAGTGGCTGGTCGCGAGTTCGACGAATATGTTTCCGATCCGGCGAATCCGGTGCCGTACCGGATGCGACCGGTGGTGCCGGAAGACGGCGACGCGTGGCGGCACTGGCTCGTGGACGATCAGCGATTCGTGGACGGGCGCACGGACGTGTTGACGTACGAGACGCCGGTGCTGACGGCGCCATTGCGCGTGAGCGGCGCGCCGGTGGTGAATCTGTACGCGTCAACGAGCGGCACCGACAGCGATTGGGCGGTGAAGTTGATTGACGTGTATCCCGGAACGGTGGGCCCGCAACCGGCGATGGGCGGCTACGAGCTGGCGATTTCGCTCGACATTTTCCGCGGGCGGTATCGCTGGAGCTTCGAGCATCCGGAGGCAATCGTGTCGGATAAGCCGTTGCTTTATCAATTTGCGCTGCCCACGGTGAATCATGTGTTTCTGCCGGGGCATCGCGTGATGGTACAGGTGCAGTCGACCCTGTTTCCGTTGTACGACCGGAACCCGCAGAAATTCGTGCCAAATATTTTCCACGCGAAGGGCGAGGATTATCAGAAGGCGACGCAGCGCGTGTGGCACGCGCCGGGCACGGCAAGTTTCATCAGCTTGCCGGTGGTGCCGTCGAAAGGAGCCGGTGACGATGGGCGGTAGCGAGTGATGTGAACGAGTTGGTGCGTTGGCGCAGGCCACGAAGTGGAAAGGGGCAGAGACCCTTCAGACTTCAGGGCAAGCAAGAGTGTCTGTGCCACTTAGCGGCGACGGCCGCCGCCACCGCCACTGGATGATCCGGCGCCGCCGCCGAAGCGACCGCCACCTCCGCCTCCGCCACCGAATCTTCCTCCGCCGCCGCTGCGATTTTGCTGATCGAGTTGGTTGCCGCGGGCGCGGGAGTTCGCGTCGTTGTTGAGTTGATTGCCGAGATTCGAGTTGCCGGAGTTGCCGGCTTCGCCTTCGCCATTGCGGCCCTGGCGATTGTTCGCTTCGGGAGTTTGCTGCGTCTGGTTCAGGTTGCCGCCAGCGGCTCCGTTGTTGGCGTTGCTGCCGCGCGAATTGGCGCCGGGTTGCTGGGTGCCGCTTGAGCCGGATTGGTTCTTGTTCGTGGCGCCACTTAGATTATTGTTGCTGTTGTTGGCGTTCTTGTTGGTGGCGCCGCTTAGATTCTGGTTGTTGCTGTTCTTTGAGTTCTTCGTTTGCTGGATGCCGGTGGAGGGATCGACCGGTTGCCAGCCACCATCGCTCCACTTGCTCCAATCACCATTGGAATCTTTTTTGTAGACGTTGCCATCGGCGCCTGCGTAGACGTTATTGTTGTTCGCGTCTTTTGCGACGAAGCCGCTGTTGCCGTTCTTGGTGTTGAAGCCCGCGCCTTCGCTGCCCTTCGAGGTTTGAAATCCGGCGACAGTGCCGTTCGCGTTGGAGTAGTGGCCTGCCTGGGCCCAGTTGTTGCCGTTCTGCACGACGGTGTTGCCCCACTGCGCGTACTGATTGTGTCCCTGTGAGGTGGCCGCGTACGTGCCGGTCCATGGATTATAGGTTTGCGCGTAGGTGTGGCCGCCGTAGGCGTTCTGGTAGGTGACGGCGCGGCCGTAGTTTCCCGTGGTGGGGTTGTACCATGCGGCGGTGCCGGCGGAAGCATAAGGACCATAGACGGTGTGCGCGACGCCATACGTGCCGGTGTAGGGATTGTAAAAGCTCGCGGCTCCGTAGGTGTAAGGATACGGATAGTAGATCGGGTAGCGCGGGCCGTAATAAATGTAAGGTGGGTAGTAATAGCCGGTGCCGTAGACGACGCAGGCGCCGACGGCCATGCCCAGGACGAAGACGCCCAGGTAGCCGCTGGTGTAGCTGGTTTGCACGGTGGTTGGTGTGGGATTGGAGACGACGACATAGGTGACGTTGTAGACGGGCGAGGCGGGCGGAATCGTGTATATGACGGCGGGAATCGTGTCGGCCGTTTTCCACGGGCCGCTGGGAGAAACGGAAACGAACCAGATGGCCTGGTAGCAGAGGTAGTAGGCGTTGCCAACGCGAATCACTTTGTTCTGCGTGTTCACGGCGTAGTACATCGTGGTGCCTTCGATGGCGACGAATTGCGGCTCGCCTGCGTAGATGACTTTCACGCTGGATTCGGCGGCGGCGCGGTTCACGACGGCTGTCGTGGGAACTTGCGCGAGGAGCACGGCGTCACTTGCTTCCTGCGTTCCGGGAACGGCGACGAGAGCATTCGAGTAAGGCTTGCCGGGTGAGATTCGCGCAAAGTCGGCGGGTAGATCGTTGCCGGCGTAAACCCAGGGCGCGTTGATATTTCCGGCGCGGAACCAGCGGCCGGAAAGCAGCGCGTAGATCTGATTATCCGGCTTGTGGAGAAATACCTGGTCTTCGGTGTTGGTGGCGTAGGAGAGGCTGGTGCCGGGAATCGGCGACCAGACGGGAGCGCCGCGAAAGACGATGAGTTCGGAGGGCTTAGCGGTGAAAAAGACTTTGGGAGCGGCACCGGCGGCAGGCGGCGGCACGACTTTTTTCACGCCGCTCCAATTCTGATCGGCGGGAAGGTTCGACAAGTCCGCGGGAAGTTTCATGGTGCCGGTCCAAGGACCTTCGACATCTTTCGACTTCAGCCAGCTTTTGCCGCTTAGCAGGTAATAATCTGAACCGTCGTAGAAAAGATCCCAGTTTGTGTTGACGACATATTGCAGCTTGAGTCCCTGAATGGGCGCGAGGATGGGCTTGCCGTCAACCATCAGAACGATGGCAGGGCTGGTGCTGGCGAAAATGGAAGGGACTTGCGTGCTGAGCGCAGCGGAGGGCGCAGGCGAATTCACCTTTTCGAGGCTGGCGATCATGTGGTTGAGCGAAGTGTTGAAGGTGATCGTGGGATAGACGTGGCTGATTTTTTCCTGCACGGCGGCTTGTTGGGCGGGCTCGAGGGATGGGAAGCGAGAGCTGATGACGTGAATATCGCTGACGTAGACGGAGCGGGTGGCGACGTCGGCTTGCGTTTCCGCGCTCCAGGAAATTACACCGAGAAACTGTTTTCCGTCTTTCGGCGTAATCGCGACGGCCGTATCGGCGGTGAGGTTGCGGTATTTTTCCCAGGATTTGAGCTGAGGCTGATAGACGGTGATCTGTGTGCCGTCCTTTTCGAACGTTTTCGGCCAGGCGGTGCCGAGAGGCGCGGAGGCTTCCGCAGCCGCGGCCGCGGGAAGGGCGGGGGCAGCGTGGACGACGCCGGCGCCTGGAAGGGGCGCGATGGGAATCGTTCCCAGCAAGAGGCAGGTAATAGTCACAAAGACCAAAACCGCTTTCATGATTCGCATTTCATTTCCTCGCGGATAATTTTTTCGAGTTGCTGGGCGCGATGGGACGCGCGGAATCCTGCGCGTGCTTGTCGCTGGCCCATAATGTTGGATTGAATCGGCGGCATTCTACATCAAATGGCCAGCGGGTTAGGAGAATAGTGCCGGAGCGGGAGAGTGCAGCCCTCTAATTGCGCAGCGCACGAATGCAGGGGTGTTTGCCAGCTCTTTGAGTGGGCGAGCTGTGCCGGCGGTCGTTCGGGCACGGCGTGCCGTGCTCCTACTGAAGAAGCGAAATGGGTCGCGAGGTAGATGACAACTTACAGAGGCGTGTAGTAGCGGGCGCCAGCGCAGGAGCGGCAGAGGGTGCGGCCGTTGGCGGTGACTTCGCGTTTGAAATTGATGCCTTCGCCGCACTCGGCGCAGACGACACGCAGGCCTTTGAAGCCGGGGAGATCTTCGGAGGGGACTTCGACGCGAACCCACTGCTTGTCGAATAACTGCTCGTCCGGAATGACGCGATAGGCTTGCTGTTGTCCTTTTTCTTTTTCGAGAGCGGGGAACATTTCATTGGCGCGTTTTTTGGAATCTTCGCGGGCGACGATGCGGATGGCGCGGCCGGTTTCGAGGTCGACGAAGGTGGCGGCGACTTTTCCCCAGTCGAGGAATTTGAGAGCGCGCTTGCCGAGACGGCAATTGGCGACGAGCGCGACGGCGTCCGTCATGCAGCGATCGATTTCGACGTAAGTGACGATGCGCTTGCGCTCGCGGATGGGATCTTCGATGCCGAGTTCGCGAAGGCCGAGCATGGCGAGGCGGACGCCGAGGACCTGTCCGGCGCAGATGTGGCCGTGGGCGACGGTGGCGTCTTGGAGGTATTGGTCGAGGGTTTTCATGGGCGGCGGAGGATTGATTATAGACGAAAGGCGCACAGACAGGAGCGTCTGTGCCGGTGGGGGCTGGATGTTACCGCGTACGGCACGCACGAGTTTTCTTGTACGCTACGCTGGAAGAGAGATCCTTCGACTGCGCCGCGCGCTCGCCGGATTGCGGTGGGAAAATTCTGGCGCGCAGCTCCGCTCAGGAGGACAGGTAAGAGCGAAGGCGGCGGGCGAGGAAGAGAGATCCTTCAGGGCGGGCATCCTGATCGGATGCCTTCAGGATGACAGGGTGCGACAGCTAGCCAAGTGAAGCAGCTTGGGTGGCGCTACTTGGAGCGGAGGCGGTGTGGCGGCGGTGGAGCAGAAATGCCCCGACGGTGACTGCGATCGCTAAGGCCAGGAGTGAGCCGTCGCGGAGAAGCGTCATGGGTCCCAGGCGTTCGCCTGGGCCGAAGCAGCCGCAATTTATTTCGAGGCCGAGAAAATAGGAGCGGACCATTACAGCGAAGAACACTGTGAGAAGCAGAGTGGTGACCAGAGCTGCGTAGCGAAGAGCGATGCCGCTCAGGAGCCAGAGGCCGACGAAAAGTTCGAAGGGCGGGAGGAAGTGGGCGGCGGGGCTGACGATCGCGGGC
>Ga0126381_100007117_pt1 | contig 12423 bp, 10 predicted proteins | sample PanSoiMetPlot_28_FD_96465 | JGI IMG/M metagenome (GOLD analysis project Ga0126381, IMG submission 96465) | Tropical forest soil microbial communities from Panama - MetaG Plot_28 | ecosystem: Environmental > Terrestrial > Soil > Tropical forest > Bulk soil | place: Panama | collected 2016-02-17
ACTACATCGTCGTCGACAACGAGAAAGAAGCGCTCGCACTCGAAAACAATCTCATCAAACAAAAGAAGCCGCGCTACAACATTCTGCTGCGCGACGACAAAACGTATCCGTACATCAAGCTGACGCTGGGCGAGCGCTATCCGCGCGTGTATGTGACGCGCCGTCTGCGCAAAGACGGATCGCTTTACTATGGCCCGTACTTCCCTACCAGCCTGGCGTATCGGCTGGTCGATCTCATTCACCGGCACTTTCTGATTCCTTCGTGCAAACTCGATTTGAACCGCTATTATCCGCGGCCATGTTTGCAGTACTACATCGGACGCTGCCTGGGGCCGTGCGTCGAAGGATTGACGACTGCCGAACGCTATGCCGAAGCCGTGCACGACGTGAAGCTGTTTCTGGAAGGACGCGGCGGGGATTTGACGCGATCGCTGGGCGAACGCATGGCCACAGCGGCCGAGCACGAACAGTATGAGCTGGCGGCGAAGTATCGCGATTTGATTTCAACCGTCGAGCTGCAGGCATCGAAGCAGCGCATCCATGAAGTCGATGGCGATGATGCCGACGTGTTCGGCTATCACTACGAGAACGAAATGCTTGCGGTGAACCTGTTTCACATGCGCGGCGGCAAGATCATGGACAAGCGCGAGTTCTTCTGGGAGGACATGAATGAGGTCGTGGGCGAAGGAGGCTTTCATCCCGGTGACTTCTTCGCGGCGCTGCTAAAGCAGGTGTACCTCGATCAGCAGTACATTCCGCACAACATTTATGTGCCCGTCGATTTCGAAGAGCGCACCACCCTCGAGGAAGTGTTATCCGAGGGCCGCGAGCGCAAGGTACAGATTCACGTACCGCAGCGCGGAGAGAAGCGCTCGCTGGTTGATCTGGTGGGGCAGAACGCCAAGCAGGCTTACGACCAGCGCTTCCGCGTGATGAAGCCGACGACGAAGATCATCCAGGAGGCGCTACAGGATGCGTTGACCTTGCCGGAGCTGCCGCGGCGCATCGAGTGCTTCGACATCTCGCACCTTCAAGGCGCGGAGACCGTCGCGTCGATGGTGGTGTGGGAAGACGGCAAGATGAAGAAGTCGGATTACCGCAAGTTCATCATCAAAGGAGTGATCGGCGTAGACGATTTCGCCTCCATGCGCGAGGTGGTGACACGCCGCTATTCGCGGCTGCAGGCGGAAGAAAAGCCGCTGCCAAGCCTGATCCTGATCGACGGCGGGATTGGACAACTACACGCTGCGGCAGATGCACTGGCATCGATCGCCATCGCCAATCAGCCGCTCGCATCCATTGCGAAACGTGAAGAGATCATTTACGTGCACGGGCAGGAGAGCGATCCGATTGTGCTCGACCGACACTCGCCGGTGTTGCACCTGGTACAGCTCGTTCGCGATGAGGCCCATCGCTTCGCGGTGACGTTTCACCGCAAGCGGCGCGAGCTTCGCGACAAACAAACAGAGTTGCGCGAGATCCCGGGCATCGGCGAACAAACCACGCGCCGGTTATTGCAACACTTCGGCAGCCTCGAAGCCGTGAAGCATGCCGATTCCGCGGCACTGGCGGCGGTCGTGAGTAAGTCGCAGGCGGCAGCGATCCTCGAGCACTTTCAGCCGAAATCCGCAGCCGCAGGAAGGGCTTCGGGAAGCTCATAAATGCCATCCTGACAACAACTTTTTGCAAGAATTTGGCATTTTTGGGCTTTCCCGGTTTCGCGGCAGCCGCCTAAGTTCGATATAGTAGTGTGAGTCTTTTCGGGATATGAAGCCACCACAAACCATCGATCACCGGCTCAAGAAGTATGCCGCGGTGTTCTTTGTGGTGCTGATTGCCGCCTTCGGTTTCGTGCAGGCCGTGCATGTACACGACACGCTGGCGAAGCAATCGTCTCCGGCGTCACACTGTTCCTTGTGCGTGATCGCGCACAGTGCGGCAGTCGTCACTCCCGCTGGCACTTCTCTCGCCCCGATCGTTGAATCGGCGCCGCTCGCGGTTTCGGATCCGCAATTACGGTCGCAGCTTCAGGTCGCTTCCTCGTTTATTCGTCCCCCTCCGCAAAGCCTCTAAATCGCAGCTGAACTTGGTCGGATTGTGGGTCACCTCTTGAGAGTTGGCGCGCATAGACCTTCGATAGCCAAAAAGCCTTTTCGGGCGCCTTGGTCGTATTGGGTTGCCAACGGAAAACGGCATCAGCACTTGGAGGCAATGCTTTGGAAGCAATGATGTTAAATCAGCACGCAGCGCGAGGTGTCTCGCCCCTGTTCGCTCGATGTGGATTGCGACCTGCGGGCCCGAAAATGGCCTTCTGGCCAGGTAAAATATGGCGGCGACTTTCGATCCCGGCGGCGATTCTGCTGTGGAGCGCATCCCTCGCCGCGCAGGCTGCCGGCAACGCCGGCAGCCTTACCGGGACGGTAACCGACCCAACCGGTGCAGTAGTGCCTGGCGCCACGGTCGAAATTCATAACCCGGTCAGCGAATTCACTCGCAGCACGACCACCGACAGCTCGGGCAAGTTCAGTTTTCCGAATGTGCCCCTCAACCCGTATCACCTGACCGTGGCCAGTCAGGGATTCGCTCCCGCGGCGGAGGATGTCGAAGTCCGCTCCTCGTTGCCGGTTTCGGTGAAGGTCTCTCTCGAGATAACCGCGGCAGAGACCGTGAACGTCGAGAGCGAGGCGGGCGATTTGCTAGAGAACAATTCGATCTTCCACACCGACGTCGATCGCAAGCTATTCGACCGGTTGCCCCTAGAGAGCACGTCGTCTGAGTTGAGCTCGCTGGTGACGCTGGCGACACCGGGGATCGCCGCCGACTCCAACGGGCTGTTTCACGGCTTGGGCGATCATGCATCGAACTCCTTTTCGCTCGACGGGCAGCCTATTACCGATCAGCAGAGCAAAGTGTTCTCAAACCAGATTCCGCTGGACGCAGTCCAGTCGATGGAAGTCATCGGAGGCGCTCCTCCGGCGGAGTTCGGCGACAAGACCAGCCTGGTAATTGATGTCACGACACGATCCGGGCTGGGTTCGACGACCCCGCACGGCCAGTTCAGCGCGTCCTACGGGACCTTTGGCTCGTCCAACCTTGCCTTCAACTTGTCCTACGGCGGAAAGAATTGGGGCAATTTCATCGCCGCTAACGGAATGAATACTGGACGATTCCTCGATCCGCCAGAGTTCGTCGTTTTTCATGCGCACGGCAACATGCAAAACGTTTTCGATCGCTTTGACTACGTGCTCTCCGCGAATGACGCTCTGCACTTTAATTTTGGGTTCACGCGCTCGTGGTTTCAAACCCCCAATTCGTATGACCAGCAGTATCACGACGTAAACGGCAGGTTCGAGACGAATCCCATCACCGGCGTGAATCTGGGACCGACCGACCAGCGATCCAAGATCCTGACATTCAACATCGCACCTTCGTGGACACACACCATTAGTCCCAACGCGATCTTTACGCTGCTGGGCTACGTGCGGAGGGATGCGTTCAACTACTATCCCAGCCCCGACCCGTTCAACGACTTGAGTCCCTTGCAGCAGGCATCGATAGCACAGCAGCGCTCTTTGCTCAACGCCGGTGCGACCGCATACTTGACCTATGTTAAGGGCATTCAGAACATCAAAGCTGGTGCGATGTATGAGCAGACGTTCCTCGACGAAAACGATCAGATAGGTATCGTCGATCCTGGGTTCAATGCGCCCTGCATCGATCACAGCGGCAACCCCGTGAATGGATTGAATGACCCCTCGCAGTGCGCGGCGTCAGGTTATCAGCCCAATCCGAGCTATCTCCCGTTTGTGAGCTGTTACGACCTTACGCGACCAAACCCGTCGCCGACAGCGGGCTGCGCAGGAAGGGCCAGTGTCCCCTTTCGCTTTACCGGACACAGCGACGTCAAGGAACTCGCGCTGTACGTGCAGGACACGATCACCTACCGCCGTTGGACGTTCAATCTCGGTATTCGGGGAGACTTGTACAACGGACTCTCTGTGGCCAGTCAAGCCCAGCCACGACTGGGGGTGGCTTACAACATTCCGAAAACCAATACCGTCCTGCGCGTCTCCTATGCACGATCGCTGGAGACTCCCTTCAATGAGAACCTGGTGCTCTCCAACAACGGTTGCTTTAACCAGTTCATAGCTGCGATAGTGCCGTGTGTGCCGGCGAATCTGGATCCTGGTTGGCGCAATGAATTCCACGCCGGACTTCAGCAAGCGATTGGCAAGTACGTAGTGATCGACGGCGAATATATCTGGAAGTACACGCACAATGGATACGACTTCAGTGATTTGGGAAATACTCCAATCTTCTTCCCCATCGAGTGGCACAACTCGAAGATCACCGGGCCGGCGGTACGCGTTAGCGTGCCGGTTTACCACGGCTTCAGCGCCCTGGCGGTGATGTCCAGCGTGGCGGCGCGGTTCTTCCCGCCGCAAACCGGGGGACTCGGCGTAACCGTCGGGCAGAGCGGCTTCCCGTTCCGCATCGACCACGACGAAGCCTTCAACACGACACTGCACATGCAGTATCAGCCCAAGCATGATCTGCCGTGGATCGGCTTCAACTGGCGCTACGACAGCGGACTGGTGGCGGGAGCGGTTCCCTGCTACGGTGTGCTGCCACAGAATGACTGTCCCACTTCAACGACCTTGCCCAACGGGGCGCCGGCGGTCGAGCTCAGCGGCCTGAGTGCAGATCAGCAATTTCAGGCGGGGTTGTTCTGCGGCAGCGTGAAGGCAACGCCTTTCACTCCGCTGCCGACGCCCTGTCCAGTGGGACTATATGGTTCTAACTTGGTGTCGATACCCGCCCCGAACACCCAGAATGACGACCACAACCCGCAGCGCGTTACACCCCGGAGCCTGTTCGACCTGGCGATCGGCGACGACAATCTGTTCAAGGGTGACCGCTACCTGTGGAGCTTGCAGCTGAACGTCATCAACCTTACCAACAATTATGCCCTGTACAACTTCCTGTCGACCTTCAGCGGAACTCACTACGTGACCCCGCGAACCGTGACCGCGCAGTTGGCGTTTCACTTCTAACGCTAAACCGCATCTCATCCCACCCTGTCGTCCACCACCGGACGACAAGGGTGGACACCCAGTCGCGATCAGCAAAAAGCAGATCCAGCAGCTAGGCCCTCGCCAGCACGATGGTGTGCGGGCTCATTGGGATCGGGTGCTTGGTTACATCTTTGAAGCCCGCGCGGGTATGCATATCCGACAACTCGCCAAAGGTATAAGCATCGCCGCTGGCGGTTGTGGTCAGCATGGTCATGGCGAACGCCGCGGGCATGGGCGGCGACACGCGATCGTCGTTCGGCACGAAATCCAGTGTCGCGGCGCAGCCGCCGGGCGTAATGGAGCGGTGAACTTTCTCGAGCAGCCCGACACATGTATCGGTGTCAAAGTGGTGCAAGAAGTTCGTCAGCAATACGGCGTCGTATGGTCCGCCGAATTCCACCTCAAACGCACTGCCGGGAAGCATGTCATAACGGTCGCGAACACCCGCTTTCTCGGCGTTCTCCACAGCCACCCGCAGCACCGGCAACCAGTCCAGTCCGGTGACGTGTGCCTGAGGATTCTGTTTCGCGATCGCGATGCCGAAGAGTCCGTGCCCGGCCGCGATGTCGAGCACCCGCATCGGATCGCTCCGGCCCTCGAGCACTACCGCTCCCAGAGGTCCGGCTAGTGGCGCCATCATGGGAGCCATGCTTTGGGCGAACTCCACCCAGACCGGGTTCTCTGGTTCCACCGTGCCCTGACCAGGCAAAACGGTCCGTCCGTTGCGCACGATATCGGCGAGATGCTCAAAGGGGTCGCGCAGTTCCCGCAACGACAGGAAGCTCACAATCGACGCCAGACACGCCGGCGAACTGGGATCGAGGAACGCCGCGCTCGACGGCGTGTGCTGGTAGCGTCCGTCCTCTTTCTGAAGCAACCCGTTGACGACAAGGAAATCGCACAGGATGCGAATGCCGCGTTCCGAGGCGTTAGCGTGGCGGGCAATCGAGCCGACATCGCCGGGCCCCTGGCCGACGGCGCGAAAAATGTCCAGTTCAACCGCGGCTTTGAGCGCTGCTGTACGTTGGTGGGCTTGCAGGTTTTCGAACACAATAGTGGGCGTCAACGCAGCGGCGGCTCGATCGGTTGCTTGCATCTTGAAGCTTATCCTCTTGCGATATTAGGGTTTAGGTCCCGACAACTATAGCGCAATTGTGGCCCTGGTTGGAATGGCCGAGAGCGAAGATTCCGGGCTGCTTAGGGTTATAAAAAACCTCTTGACTGTTATATAAAACTAGTACACTATATTTCTAATGAATCGCGCAGTCAGCCAACCGAGGCCCTTCCAGTTCGCACTCGACCTGCGCAGCGGCGTGCCGGTATACCGGCAAATCATCGACCAGGTGACAGGTGGAATGGCTGCCGGTGGGTTAAGGGCGGGCGATCAGCTCCCCACCGTACGGCAGCTCGCGGTCGATCTGGAGATCAATCCCAACACCGTGATTCGCGCCTACCGTGAGCTGGAAATTCGGGGAGTACTGGAGACTCACCAGGGGACGGGGACATTCATAGGTACGCAAAAGCTGCAGCCTGACGATGCCGAGCGGCAGCGACGCCTAAATCAACTGGCGGGCGAGTTCGCGGCGCGCGCGGGCTCGTCCGGGTTCACGCTTGAGGAAATGCTGGAGGCCTTGCACGACATGCAGCGTGAAAGTGGAAAGAAACGGAGGTAAGTCATGACATCCCAGGTTCGCAGTGACACACAAATCAGCGGCGCCGCGGTCGCGGTGTTCCTTGTCTTTTTGGCAGCGGGACTCGCACTGGCCGCAGGATTCGGCAATCGGCTGCCCATTCTCGCCGGCGTACTCGCGGGCCTTTACTTCTTGTTGGCGATCAAGGTTGCAGACCAATGGGAAAAAGTCGCAGTGCTGCGGCTGGGGCGCTACATCGGCTTGCGTGGTCCCGGGATGTTTCTCATTGTTCCCATCGTCGACCGTCTCAGCCGGCGCGTCGATCAGCGCGTGCGGGTAGCGAGCGTAACGGCCGAGTCGACGCTAACCCGCGACACCGTGCCGGTCAACGTCGACGCCATCGTTTTCTGGATGGTGTGGAACGCCGAAAAGTCAATTCTGGAAGTCGAGGATTTTGTCCAAGCCATTACCATGAGCGCCCAGACTGGATTGCGCGAATCAATCGGGCGCCACGAGCTGGCGCAGATGATCACCGAGCGCGAGTCGATGGGCCGCGAGCTGCAGCGCATTCTCGACCAGAAGACGAATCCCTGGGGCATTACCGTCCAGTCGGTAGAAATTCGCGACGTGCGCATCCCGCAGGCGCTGGAGGACGCAATGTCGCGGCAGGCGCAGGCGGAGCGCGAACGCCAGGCCCGCAACATCCTTGGACAGGCGGAGACGGAGATCTCCGACAAGTTTTCCCAGGCGGCAAAGACCTACCAGGACAACCCGGTCGCGCTGCACCTGCGCGCCATGAACATGCTGTATGAAGCCATTAAAGAGCGCGGCTCGATGGTGATCGTGCCTTCGTCGGCGGTGGAGACGATGGGGCTGGGCGGGATGCTGGCTACGGCATCACTGTCCGGCAACAAGACTTAAACCAACCTGCGCCCCAAAGGAGTGATCGTCATGAAGAACGTACTCGGAGTCTGCCTTATTGCCTTAACCATGTGCCATGTTGTCGCGGCCCAGGATCCTACCGTGCCGGTGCTGCGGCCGGGAATCTCTGTACAATTGCCGGTCTCTCACCAGGCGACCGCGATGCCAGAAGCCGACCAGCAGGATGTAACGGTGGTAACCATAACCGTTGACGGCAATCTCTACGTTGGGACGCGACCGGTTGAGCCCGGCGAGCTTACTGGCTTAACTGCTTCCCCGGTTTACGTAAAGGCAGACGCGCGTGTGTCTTCTCAGCAGCTATTGACAGTGCTGTCTGCCTTGAGCAATCACCAGGTAGTCTTGCTCACGCTGCCAACAGTGACCCCCGCGCCCGGAAAGTTATTGCCCCCATATGGCGTGTCCTTAACGCTGGGAAGGCGATAGGATTTGACTTTTCGTCATTGATCGCGGCACACAACTCACGATAGCGACCAGCGAGAGGTGAACGGCAACCACAAAAAAGGCGGCCGTCCGGCCGCCTGATTCACAGTTCGAAGAAACTATTTCGGAGCCGGACTCGATCCGCCGTGACCAGCCGCATTTCCCCCTGCGTGCCCTGTGCCAGACCCGCTCGCCATGCCCGTACCACGTCCAAAGCCCGAGCCTGGCGCCGCCCCAAAGCCTTGCGAACCCCAACCCGGCGACATAGCCGGCGCGGCCGACTGCGGTGTCACGAACACATGGCCGCCAGAATTGTTATTGTGCGCAGCCGCACTCGCGAGCCCTCGCGCCTGAGGACTGGCAAACGTACCCCCGGTATTCGCAGACCTCATGCTTCGGGAATTTGCGACTCTTGCTCCACCTGCCCCGGCCGAGGTCGATCCACCGCCCCCTGGTGCTGTCATTCCCTTAATTCCCGAGTGGTCGATGATCACGCTTCTAAAATCCGGTGGCACAGGTCCGCCGGGAAGGTACGCCGGCATCCGCCCAATCGTTCCTACCAGCATGGTCGCGCGGTTTCCATTGGCTGGCGTTGGCGGCGCAGTCGGCAGCTTGTAACCGGCAGGCGGATTCACCACCGGCGCATTGCCCTGCCAGTTTGTCACCACGCCGCCACCATTCAGCGAATTCCCCGGATACCAGAACCAGCCGATGCCGCTCTGATATGCCCAGTTCCCGTAGTGATAGGGCAACCAGCCCCAGGGGTAGGCCGACGCCCACGCATATCCCAATCCCGGAGTGAACGCCCATGCACCCGACATATACGGGTCCCATCCTAACCACGTCGAAGCTCCATACGGTTGCCAGACCAGCCCATACCCGGGAAGCGTTGCAAACCCGCCGTAGTAGGCCAGGTCCGAATAGCCGAAGCCCGAGATGGCCTTGTTGCCATACCCGTTGTTGTTGTATGAGTATGCGGTCTGGTACGCCCCCCGCTCGCTGTTCCAGGCGTCCAGCGGCAGCTTGTCAAAACCCTTCGCCACTACAAACCCCGCAGGACTGTTCGCATCCATGGTCACCGTGTCGTTCTTCTTCAGCCGCACCAGCTGACCGTTGTTGTCGAACTGCGCCTCACCGTTGAGCACAGAGGCCTGCACCTGATCGCCGCTCATTATGAAGCGCATTTCCGAGTTGTGCCGCAAGACAAACGTCTGCCCGGCTGCGATCACGCGATAGATGTCGTCCTTGCCCGCGCGCGTATCGAAATACACTGTGCCGCGCGCCAGCTCAACTTCGTTCACCTTGTCGCCCGCATCGTTGATCAGCAACTGGCGGAACTTCACTTCGCTGGCTTCGCCCAATCGCACCGTACTGTTGTTTTCGAACTCAACTTCTGCCAGGCCGTCGGTGCCTGTCACCACCCGCGCCCCTTCGACCACCGGCGAATTCAAGATGGCCCGCTCCAGCCCTTGCCCAGGTCCCCGGTCCATCTGCACCTGTCCACTCTCATAACTCAAGCGAACGATCCGGACGTGTGACGTCGCCAGCGCCGATACGGCAGCCAGCAACATCCCAGCCATCACGATGAAGGCGAGATTCTTATTCTTTGCCATACATCCCCCTATGGAACCCAGGTAACGCGTCGTTCGAACGGTGGGAGAGTCTCCGAGCAACCACGACCAAAGTGCCTGTCCACCCTATTAAACACCCTTTCCGCCTGAAGTTGTCGAAAAATCATCCGACAACTGGCGACCGAGAACGGATAACTGCTTCAGGGCTGGCTGGTCGTCTGACTGTGGCCTCCGCCCGCACCGGCAGAATTCAGCAGCTGCTTCGCCGTCGTCCGGACCATGTTCATCAGGTTTGGGTCGGCCGCGATTTTTCGCAGGATAGGCTCGATTACCTGCAGCTCTTCCACGAAATGGCCGGCTTGCATGTCTTGCAGCGACCTCAGCCGTTGGTCCATGCCCAGCTTGTCGAAGCGATACTGGAACGCCAGTTTGCGTCCAAAGTCCAAAGTCAGGGCAATCGCCTGGAACAGGCGCGTCAACTCCTGAATGTCGCTGGCGGGCGAGTAATTATACGTGGTGCTGTGGCTCACCGCCTGACCGCCACCGTCAGCTTTGCCGTGATATTCCAGGGTTTTCTCGCCCGTCCGGGCGATGTTCTTTTGCTTGGCCTCGAAATTTCCCTGGAAGTAATTCGTCCTTTTGGCCAACTCGAAGATTTTGTGCCGGTTGGCGTCCGACACGATGAAGTCCTGGCTGAACGAATCGTTATCGCCGTTCTGGGCCGGACTGCCAACCCCTTCAAAGTGCGCATTACCGGAATCATCGACGGAGATGGTGTACTTTACCCAGGGCTGGCCCTGGTCCCAGTCGAACTTGAATGCGACATATGCGCCGGTTGGCTGTGGTACGGCCGTGACTTCATGCACCGCCTGAGCAGCGGCCCCCAACGAATAGAGAACTGCCGCAGTGACGACGGCGTACTTAAGGCCCGCAAATCGCATTCTGGCCAACGATTTTAACCGAACCCAGCACCCCATTGCTGTTTCCCTGGCCTTGGGCCCATTGCAGACACCGGATGTCCTGGGAGCCGCGGAGGCCCAAGTCGCATAAGCGATGGCGAGATTTCGTGGGCAGCGGCGGAACTGGTTTGTTCGACCGAAGACCTTCCTTGCTCTCGCGCAATGATCAGCTTGCGTCCGCACAACGATTAAACCGCGTGCAAGGTGTAATGTTGAATTCAGTTCAGCACCGCCAGTCAATGACTTCGGTTATGAACGTTGACGGCGGAGGCTTCGAGATCGTTGGCATCGGTATTCCGTGTTCTGATTGTTGATGATTTCGAACCCTGGCGACGCATGGTTCGATGGATGTTGCAGTACTTCGCCGAATGGCAGGTCGTAGGGGAAGCTTCAGACGGCGTCGAAGCGGTTCAAAAGACCGAAAAGTTACGGCCCGACATAATCCTGTTGGACATTGGGCTTCCCAAGATCAATGGCATTGACGCCGCCAAGCCAATTCTTAGCGTTGCCCCCCACTCCAAAATTGTTTTCGTCAGTGTCGAACTCTGCCCCGAGTTCGTGCAGGGGGCCTTACGCACGGGCGCACACGGCTACGTCGTGAAGTGCGATGCCGCCTCAGATCTCCTCTCCGCGATGAGCACAGTCATGCATGGTCAGCGGTTTGTCGGCAGTCGCTTCGCGAACTGCGACTTTATCCTGGCCAACGATTGGAATCGCACCTGATCCTTTGCGATCGGCGAAGAGCGGGTAGCGAGGATTTGACTTGCCCCCGGCCCGGCCCCGATAATCTGCGCCTACCCGGAAGATAGGTAAGACATGACACCGTCTGAGCTGGTCGCATTGATCAGGAAGCTAAGGCCCACGTTCTTGGAGAATTTAGCTCCGTCCGAGTTGAATGCCGTTCTGGCTGGCGCGCACCAACGTCGTTTCCTGGCTAACTCGGTGATCACCAACCAGGATCACCCCGCTTCCCATTTCTATCTGGTTCTTTCGGGCGGAGCCCGGAGCTTTTTCCTCACCCAGGCTGGCCAGAAACTCCACCTTCATTGGTACCCACCGGGAGATGTGTTTGGTGGAATGGCGCTGGTAAAACGATCCTCCCGATATATCGCAAACACCGAGACGTTTGCCGATAGCCGCGTGTTGGTATGGGACCGCAACGGCATCCGGGACCTAGCCGAGCAACATCCAAAACTGCTCGACAACGCCCTGTCGATTGCATCCCATTACATGAATCTCGCCATCGCCACGCAGGTCTCCCTCACCAGCCATACCGCTCGGCAACGGCTGGCATTAGTGCTTCTCAATCTGGCCAGCGGAATTGGCCACGAGGTCTCGGGAGGCATCGAGCTTAAGGTTGGGAACGAGGAACTGGCGTCGGCCGCCAACATTACCACCTTCACTGCCAGCCGCATCCTGAGCGAATGGGAGCGCGCCCGCATGGTCCGAAAGAGCCGTGGCCGGGTCTTCCTCCCTTCTCCCCAACGGCTCCTCTTAGAGGACGTGGGATAGCACCCCTTGTCATGCCGATTAGCGTCTGGCCGCGGGCCTTTCCTTCAACCCTGCCGAAGACACACCTTCCGGGATAACCATCCATGGTCCGACGAGGTACACCGTCCGGGTCCTGGCGACGAAATCCCGGCGCAATGGGGCGAGAAAAGCCATCACCACAGTCACTGGGATTCCCTGCTGTCTGGTACAGGAGCCTGGCGAAAATGAGTTGAGTGCTTTCTTACTTCACTACCGCCTGTTGCCGCTCGAGCGTCGCAGCCGTATGCAGATGACAGATCGCAATCGCCAGCGCATCGGCCACATCCGGCGGCTC
>Ga0126381_100007118_pt1 | contig 12423 bp, 13 predicted proteins | sample PanSoiMetPlot_28_FD_96465 | JGI IMG/M metagenome (GOLD analysis project Ga0126381, IMG submission 96465) | Tropical forest soil microbial communities from Panama - MetaG Plot_28 | ecosystem: Environmental > Terrestrial > Soil > Tropical forest > Bulk soil | place: Panama | collected 2016-02-17
GATACCGAAGAGAAAGCCGCCGAAAGCCCAGCCCAACAGCCCCGCCATGCTGAGCAGACCACCCCATGCCCGACCTCCCTCGTTGTCGGCTTGGTGTTTGGGAATGGATGGCGTCTACTATGGGGCGAAGTCCCGGGTCAAGCACCATCCCAGGATGCGGCGGCCCAGCGAGCCGCGCGAGCAATCGGGTTCCGCGAGAATACTTGGTAAGTGGCGCGCCGCGTCAGTTGCGCGGCGCGTGCTTCGACAAGATGCGCTGCAAGGTGCGGCGGTGCATTTTGAGGCGGCGGGCAGTTTCCGAGACGTTGCGGTCGCACAACTCGAAGACGCGCTGGATGTGCTCCCAGCGCACTCGGTCGGCCGACATCGGGTCCTCGGGTGGCTCGGGCGTGCCGTCTTCCTGCGCCAGCAGAGCGCGCTCGACCGCGTCGGCATCGGCCGGCTTTGGCAAATAATCGATGGCGCCGGCTTTTACCGCGGCGACCGCGGTTGCGATATTGCCATAGCCCGTCAGCATGACGATGCGGGCGCCCGGGCGGGCCTGCCGCAACGCAGCCACGACGTCAAAGCCACGACCGTCGCCGAGTCGCATATCGACTACCGCGAATGCCGGCGGCTGCTCCATCGCCGCGCTGATGCCGCCGGCGACGCTGTCGGCTGTCGTGACGACAAAGCCGCGGCGTTCCATCGCCCGGGCGAGGCGTTGACACAGCGGCGCATCGTCGTCGACGATCAGCAGCGTACGCTCCGATTCGGGGAGGCCCCGCAGCTCAGTCGGAAGCGTATCTGCGGCGGGGCGGGTCGGTCGATCGCTAGCATCCATGGCCTTGCCTTTGACGCCGCCACCGGCTCGGCTTCGGCAAGCGCGACGCTTGAGCCTGTTCCGCGGGCGGACCAATTTTCTCCACGGCCTCCAGATTGGCACGATTCCAGAAAATCGCAACACGTGCGCCGCCCTCGGGGAGATTATCGAACGCCAGCCTTGCGCCGCTGCGCTCGAGAAGGCTCTGTGCGATGAAGATCCCGAGACCCATATGGTCGGCCGCACCCGCGCGTGTCGAAATGTACGGCTCGCCCAGTCGCCCGAGCAGATGGAGGGGAAATCCGGGGCCGTCATCGGCCACCTCGACGGTGACCGTCCCGTTGTCCCAGAACGTCGTGACGCTAACTTCGCGGCGCGCAAACTGGACCGCGTTTTGGATCAGATTATTGAGCCCATGCATAATCTCGGGACTGCGCCGGACCAAGGGTTCCTCCGGACCGGGCTGCCCCGCAGTCGCGAGGATGAGCTTGATCCGATGATCGCCATGGAGCGTCCCTGCTGCCTCGACCAGAGCCGAAATTGGCAGCCGACTATAGGGCGAGCCACCATCCTGCTCCGGCTGTTGCCCGAGCTCGGCGAGGATCCTGCGGCAGCGCTCGGATTGGCTCAGCAACAGCGCCGCGTCTTCGGCATGCGGGCTATCGTCGGGCAAATCACGGACCAGCTCCTTTGCGACGACTGCGATCGTCGCGAGCGGGCTGCCCAGCTCGTGCGCTGCCGCCGCAGCGAGCGCGCCGACAGCCGACACCCGCTGCTCGCGGGCGAGCGCGAGCTGTGTCGCCGCGACGGCATCGCGCAGGCGCCGCGCCTCCTGAGCGACGCTCCAGGTATAACCGCCGATGAATACCGTCGCGAGCACGAGCGCCACCCAGATCCCGAGCACCAGCTCCGGCGGAAACACCAAAGGTTCCGTGCGCCAGGGCAATGGCTGGTGCCACAACGCGAGCACACTGATCGCGATGACGGCAAAAATCGAAAGCGCGATAACCGGCCGCCGCGACAGGATTGTTGCGGCAACCGTGACCGGCGCGAGGATCAGAATCGAAAACGGGTTCTGCAGCCCACCCGTAAGATAGAGCAGGATGGCGAGTTGCAGAATATCGTAGCCAAGGCACAGCGCGGCGTCCCGTGCACTCAGACGAACTGCGGCTTGGCGAAGTACGATCAACACCAGGTTCAGCAATACCGAGCCGGCGACGACGCCGAGCGCTGGCAACAACGGCAACCGGTAGCCGAGACCGTAATGGACCGTCAGCACCGTCAGCGCTTGCCCAGCGATCGCGACCCAGCGAATTGGAACGAGTGTGCGCAGGCTAATGCCGCCGAAGCCGGTGTCGGGATCGCTCGAAGTGATGAGGCTGGTGTCACTCACCTGCGGTCTCGGTTCTACCTGCAGAGCACACGATTGCCGGCGGATTGCCTAGCGAACGATAATATAAGGGGATGATTGTGTACGCCGTTAAGGTAGACAAGCTTGTCAAATGCTATCCGACCGCGGTGGCAGTGGACGGCATCACCTTCTCCGTCGGGCGCGGCACAACAACGGCGCTGCTCGGCGGGAATGGTGCGGGTAAGACGACAACGCTTTCGATTCTGCTGGGTCTACTGCTCCCGACCACCGGTGCGGTACGCGTCCTTGGCGAAGACATCCTCCGGCATCGCTATCGTGTCTTGCCGAAGATGAACTTCTCGTCACCCTTTGTCGACCTGCCTCATCGGCTAACCGTGCGCCAGAATCTGCTGATTTACGCCCGGCTTTATGGTTTGACCGACAGACGCGAGCGGATCGAGCGCCTTTCGAACGATCTGCAGATCTCGGCATTTCTCGAACGCCCGGCGGGAAAGCTATCGGCAGGGCAGAAGACGCGGGTGGCCCTGGCCAAGGCGCTCCTGAACGATCCCGAACTCTTGCTCCTCGACGAGCCGACCGCCTCTCTCGATCCGGATACCGGCGATTGGGTGCGCAGCTATCTTGAAGCATGGCGCGCGCGCACCGGCGCGACGATCCTGATGGCTTCGCATAACATGAGCGAAGTCGAACGCTTGTGCTCCGATGTAATGATGATGAGGGCCGGCCGCATCGTCGACCGAGGCAGCCCGCAGGCGCTCATCGACCGTTACGGACGCACTAATCTCGAGGAGGTGTTCCTGCACATCGCACGTGAATCGCGAGATGTTCTGGTACCGGTAAAATGAGCCGCGAGCTGCGTTTGTCGGCGGGCCGCGTGTGGGCGATGCTGTTGCGCTATCTTTATTTGTTGCGCAGCTCGTGGCCGCGCACGCTGGAGTTGTTGTACTGGCCGACCCTCCAGATGCTCATTTGGGGTTTCATGAGCCAGTTTCTTTATGCCAACAGCAGCTATGTCTTCCGCGCCTTTGGCGTACTACTCGCCGCTGTGATGTTGTGGGATGTGTTGTTTCGCGGCCAGCTTGGGCTGTCGATGTCGTTTCTCGAGGAGATGTGGGCGCGCAATCTCGGGCATCTGTTTGTCACGCCGCTACGCCCGTACGAGTGGGTGCTCTCGCTCCTGTCGATGAGCATGATCCGGGTCTTGCTCGGCATTTTGCCGGCAGCCCTGCTAGCGATCCCACTTTACCAGTATTCGATTTTCGCGATGGGCCTGCCGCTTGTCGCATTTTTTGCCGTCCTGTTGATCATGGGCTGGGCGCTCGGCCTTGCGATCTGCGGGCTCATTCTGCGCCAAGGGATGGGGGCGGAGGGGCTTGCCTGGACCGTCGTTTTCACGATTTCGCCGATCAGCGCCGTCTATTACCCGGTCTCGACCTTGCCGAGTTGGCTACAGCATGCCGCTTGGGCACTGCCTTCGACCTACGTTTTCGAGGGGATGCGTACGGTGCTGTTCTCGGGAATTTTCCGCGCCGACTATCTTCTCAGGGCGCTTGCGCTCGACCTCGTCTATCTTGCTCTCGGTACTACTGCATTTTTTGTCTCTTTTCATAACGCGCGCCGACGTGGGGCATTGCTGCAGATGGGCGAGTGAGGTCGCCTGTTCATGCCTCAACTCCGTCCGCTGACTCCGGCTTCCGCAAACGTCGCCATGCCATTGTGGCATGCGACAGCAGCCTTCAATACCGCAAATGCGAGGGTTGCCCCCGAGCCTTCGCCGAGCCGCATCCCGAGGTCGAAGAGGGGTCGCTGGCCGATCTTTTCGAGGAGCCGGCGATGACCCGGCTCGGCAGAAACATGCCCGACGACACAATGGTCGAGCGCATGCCGGTCGACCGCAAACAGCACCGCCGCGGCCGCAGTCGAAGCGAAGCCGTCGAGCACGACTGGTACCCGGCCGAGCCGTGCGGCGATGACGGCCCCGGTAATCGCGGCAAGTTCGAGACCGCCTACGCGGCGCAACATGTCGAACGGGTCGCGCGCCTCGGGACGATGTCGGGCCACGGCCTCCGCTATCGCGATGCGCTTTGCGTTGAGCGCTGTCCCCGCAACGCCTGTACCAGGGCCCGCCCACAGCTCTGCGACGCCGCCGAACAACCCGGCGCACAATGCTGCCGCAGAGGTCGTATTTCCTATACCCATCTCGCCTACTGCGAGTACGTCGATGCCGGGTTCGACCGCCATCATGCCGTAGGCCATCACCTTGGCGCATTCCTCCTCGCCCATCGCAGGCCCAACGACGATGTCGCCGGTCGGGGTATCAAGGTTCATCTCGTAGACTTTGAGACCTGCGTCGAAGACCCGGCACAGCTGGTTAACAGCGGCGCCGCCGGCGATGAAGTTCTGCACCATTTGTGCCGTGACCGCTGCAGGGTAGGCCGAGACGCCGCGCGCGGCGACCCCGTGGTTGCCGGCGAACACCAAGGTGCGCGGGTGATCGAGGCGCGGCGGGTGCCTTGCCTGCCACGTCGCGAGCCAAATCGCCAACTCTTCGAGGCGGCCGAGAGAACCGGGCGGCTTGGTCAATTGCGCCTGGCGGGCTGCCGCCGCGGTACCGGCCGCGAGATCGGGCCCTGGCAGATGCGTCAGCAGCGCACGGATCTCCTCCAGGTTGGTCGCCGGCTCGGGCATGGCACTTCCCTCGTCATGTCGTTTCAAGGAGTGGGTACTACGAATGATACCCGAGCCGCATCGCCGCGAAGCAAGCAGCACGAAACCGCGCTCCTGTTGGCTGATTGAGTAATCCTCGCAAGCTGACCGTGCACAGCGATCCCTTCCGCCCCTCCGCCTTGTTCGCCGGCTTCCTCGCGGCTGCGGCCTTTCTTACGGTCCTCCCGGTCGACCCGCGGGCAAGAAGCGACTGGCGGCTTGCCGATTCGGCATGGGCCTTTCCGCTGGTAGGCGCAGGCATCGGCGCCGTCGCCGGATTGGCGTTTCTGATGGCACAACTGCTCGGGCTTGGGACCCTGCCGGCGGCGCTGATGGCGGTGCTGGCGAGTCTCGCCCTCAGTGGCGCTTTGCACGAGGACGGTCTTGCCGACAGCGCCGACGGGTTCTGCGGCGGTCACGATAGCGAAGAAAAGCTTGCGATAATGCGTGACAGTCAGCACGGCACGTTCGGGGTGCTCGCGATCGCGTTGAGCGTGCTGCTGAGAGCCGCCGCCCTCGCGACCATCGGTGACGTGATTCATACCGGTCTTGCGCTGATCGCGGCGCATGCGGCCTCGCGCGCCACATTGCCAGTCGCAATGCGCGCAATGCACCCGGCGCGCGCAGGCGGACTTGGTGTCGCGGCCGGTGTCCCTCGCTTGCCAAGCGTTGTCGGAGCCGTAATGATTGGCATCCTGGTTGCGCTGAGCGCGCTCGGCCCGCTCCGAGGGCTTGTTCCGCTGTGCCTGGCCACCGCGGCGGACTTGGCAGTCGGGAGAGTTGCGCAGCGTCAGATCGGCGGCTACACCGGCGATGTTCTCGGTGCATTGCAACAAACCGCAGAGATCGTGATGCTGCTCGCGGCGTCGGCGCGATGAAAGGAGGCCCAGCACACGCCGACGAAGGCCGCGGTCTCCTCGGCCTCATCACTCAGCCGAGAGGTCAAGCGATCCCAGGCGCAGCGAGCAAGGTGACACGATTGTGGTGGGTGAGGCATGCTCCTGTGTCGCATGGTGGCCGCATCGTTGGGCAGACAGACCTCTCTTGCGACTGCTCAAATACGGCCCTCTTTACCGAGCTCTCCGAGAGATTGCCGCGTAGCGCTATCTGGGTGACCAGCAATCTCCGCCGCACGCGCGAGACGGCAGCGGCGATCATTCGCGCGGGTCTGCCCGAACCCGGCGCGGTTCCGGGCCCCGACGCGATCGAGCTCGCGGAGCTCGCCGAGCAGGATTTTGGCGCGTGGCAGGGCCTCACCTACGAGGAATTGGAAGCGTCTCATGGTGCGGACTTCGATCGCTTCCGGCGTGCCCCCGCCGACGAGACCCCGCCGAGTGGCGAAAGCTTCGCCGCTGTCATCGAACGGGTCTCGCGCGCAGTCCATCGGCTCCTCAAGGCGCATCCCGGGTGCGACATCATCTCGGTCGCGCATGGCGGGACAATACGTGCGGCCTTGGCGCTTGCACTAGGTCTCGACCCTGAAGCCGCGCTCGCCTTCACGATCGAGAATTACTCGATCACGCGCATCGACCACATAGACGGGCCCGGGATGGGCCGCGGCTGGCGCGTCGTCACGGTCAATCGCCCGCCCCGCTGACGGATTTAATGCGCCGTACGAGATGCAGGCAGTTGCGACCGCCCTCCCGATGGTAGTGTGCTTCGTCTACTAGTGAGCGGACAAGGTGGAGGCCCAGCCCGCCGATCGCTCGTTCATCTCCTGGCGCGTCTAAATTCGGCCCATCGACGCTGAGCGGATCGAACGGTGGTCCGTCATCTTCAAAATCAATCTCGATCAGAGAAGCGCTCAGCGCCAGTGCCACCGTGATACTGCCTCCTTCCGGACGGTAGCCATGCGTAACGGAGTTCGTAAAGAGTTCTTCGAGGATGATGGAGAGACGGGCTCGCTCATCTCGAGATAAAGAGCCCCGCTGCGCGAACTCGCTCGCAAAAGTCTGGAGGCTAGCAAGAGCCGCATGATCGCTCGGCAGCGTGATCGAAGCTCTCATCCTCGACGGACTGGACCAGGCAGGTGCAACGACGTGCTACGCTGGTGTATTAATTCCCGGGAATCAACCAGGGAGGAAATTGATTGCGCACAGTGCTGTGGGCGGCCGCGGCCCTATTGATAGCGACGGCGACACCGCACGCTGCTGAAATGCTGCCGATCGCGCAGGTGAAGAATTCAACCGGACAGGTGGTGATCTTACGATCGGGAGGGCGGCTGCCGGCGAAAGCGGGGGACGTGCTCTTTGTGAGCGACGTCATCGAAACAGGCCCGGATGGCGCCATCGGCATCACCTTCGTCGACAATACCGTGTTTTCGACGGGCCCGAATAGTCAACTCGCCCTCGACGCGTTCGAATTCGATTCGAATAATTTTCGAGGATCGATGCTCGCGGATATGCGTCAAGGAACCTTGGCCGTCGTGTCCGGGGACATACCCCGCAGTTCGCCTGGAGCACTCAAGATAAAGACGCCAACTGCAGTGCTGGGGGTGCGTGGAACGACCTTCGCGGTTCTAGTCTACGGCGAGCGCTAATCATGCGCAACTTGGCGCTTGCGCTGATTTGTGCAGTCCTCGCTGGGTGCACCCGAGAAGCCTTATTCGTCGTCTTGCCGAATGCCGAGGGTGGCGGCACGGGCGCAATCACTGTCGATGACGGGAAGACAGTGACGACGCTCGACCAGCCTTATGCGGCGGCTGAAGCGCGGTCCGGCAGTGCCGTGCCGGTAGAAGAAAGCCGTGGAAATATCAGCGTAATCTTTCGGCGTGCCTTAGCTGCGCAACCTGCCTTGCCGCATCACTTTCGCCTTTATTTCATTATCGGCACCGATCGTATGACCCCCGAATCAGCCGCGGCTTACCGTTCAATGTTCGACGACATCAAGCAGCGGCCGGTCTATCAGATTGAGGTGATCGGTCATACGGACACGCTTGGCGATGTCCGCTTCAACCAAACGCTATCGCTCGAACGTGCCGCGGCGGTCCACGAATTACTCGTTCGCGATGGCGCTGATCGCGCCGCCATTACCATCGCCGGCCGGGGGAAGCTAGACCCGGTCGTGCCGACTGCCGATCAGGTTGCAGAGCCGAGAAACCGCTGCGTCATCGTTACGGTGCGCTAACCTGTCTTTTGCTCGACAAGCCCAAGTGCCAATACGGTGATGTCATCGGCCTGTTCGGCGCCGCCCACAAAAGCGCGCACATCATCGATGACAACAGTAACTACGCTGCGAGCATCGACAGCCGCGGACTTCCCCAGCGCTGCCTTCAGCCGCTCGCGGCCGTAAAGGACGCCGTCGGCGTTCTCTGCTTCAGTCACTCCGTCCGTATAAAGCAGCAAGATCTCACCGGGCTCGAGTCGGGTATGGTCGACGGGATAAGGAAAGTCGTCGACGGCACCCAGAGGCGGGCCTCCGGCGGTTTCCAACTGTTGCAGGCTTTTGTTCCCGTCAAGCAGGAACGGGGATTCGTGCCCGGCGCTGGCATAGTCGAGTTCGCCGCTGGCAAGGTCGAGGATGCCCGCGAAGGCTGTTACGAGCACGCCGCCTTCACTCTCTAGATCGTCACTGACGATAGCGGTCTTTCGGTTCGCCTCTTCAAATATACCGCCGAGCGCCACGCCTGGTTTGGCTACGGCCTCGCGAAAGACTTCCTTGGTTATCGCCATCAGCAGCGCCGCCGAGGCGCCTTTGCCGGCGACATCGGCAATCAGAAAGAACAGTCGTCGCTCGCGGTCGATCAGCAGGTAGTCATAAAGATCGCCGGCGACAAAGCGCGCGGGCTCGATGCTTGCATAGACATCGATCTCTGGCCGATCGGGGAAGGCAGGAAACCGCTGCGGCAAGAGGCCCATCTGTATGCGCTGCGCGGCCGTTAACTCGCCTTCGATCCGCTTGTTTTCTTCGCGCTCGCGACCGAGTGCTACCTCCGCAGCGCGCAAATTGCCAACCAGCATCACGCCGAACCCAGCAAGCAGGGTCACCGCCGGATAGCTGCCATCGAACAACAAATGCGCGAACGCGAACGACACGAATTCGATGACGAGAAGCGCTGCCACGACCACCACGACGATGCGGGCCGTGAGCCTCGGGCGATCGTAAGGCAGCACCCAGATCGCCGCCAACCCGGCCGCAAGCGCCGCCCCGAGCTCAATCCAATCTAAATGCACCGGGCGGTGCAGCAGTGTCTCCAGTAGCACTGATTCGACCAGCTGGGCGTGAACATCGACGCCCTGCACGAGACCACGCGGCGTTTGCTGCAGGTCGGCAACGCCGAGGCCAGCAACACCGAGCAACACAATTTGCGACTGCAGCTCGGTTGGATCGAAGGCCGGGTCGAGGACATCCGCCGCCGAAATGTACCGGGCGAGCCGGGGTGCGAAATGGACGATCGCGCGTCCGCGCGTGTCGGTCGGGACAGCAACACCCCCGATCTTCACATCTTCTATTCCGAACCGCCCAGTGTCGATAACGACTGAACGCTCCGCGCCGGCGACGCGCAGGACCTCAAGCGCAAAACTCGGAATGACGGTACCGCGATAGGACACGGCGAGAGCAACGCGCCGCACAATCCCATCCGCATCCGGTTCGGCCGCAATCGCACCGGCCGCTTGCGCTGCAGACTCCAGTTCCGGCAGGCTGCGAAGTAGCGATTTGTAACCTGCGAGAAATGGGGTTGGATCTTCGCCCGCTTGCCGGATCGGCGCTGGCCGCATCGGGGTTGACGACAAGGGCGTATCCTCGTGGCCGGGGGCAAGCGCAAGCACTGTCGGAAGAAGGCGCATTGCGTCAGCTAAAGGCTGTTCGCTCGGTGGCAACTGTGCAAGGGCATTGGTTATCGGTCTTGGGAGTGTAGGCAGTTCTCGTGCAATCTCGGGCGGCGAAAACCGGTCGGGTTCTGCAAAGACAATATCGATGCCCAGTACGCGTGGGTGGCCCTCTGCTATGCGGTGCACGAGCTCAGCGACCAAGGTCCGCGGCCATGGCCACTGACCGTATTTTTTCAGGCTTGCTTCATCAATGTCGATAACCACGACCCGGGCCGGATCTCCGACGCGAGGCCAGAACCGTTGTTCGAGGTCGAAGATGCGCAGGCGGGGTTCGCGCACGATCCCGAAATCGAAACCGCGCAGCAACACCGCAAGCAGTACCACACCCAGCGCTAGAGCTCGGCCCGGCGCCCGCAGCCATGAAAAGTCCCACCGCACGGCGGGTCGCAGATTAGATTGTCAATTCCATGCCGTCGAAAGCGGAGATCACCTCGACCTTCTCGCCGCGTCGGCTGATCCACTCGAACCGCACCGTTTCGGCGAGCTTGTCCTCGATCATCCGGTCGTCCAAAAGCGGTTCATGGTGGAACAAGATGAGCCGCTTTACTTGCGCCGCCTGCGCGAGCTCGACCCCGACCATATTGCTCGAATGGCCCCAATCCTCCTTAACCGAGATCGTGTCCCCGAACGAATACATCGCGTCGAAAATGAGCAGATCCGCGTTTCGGTAGAATTCGAGAAAGGGATAGGATTCGTCCAGTTGCGAATATTTGTGCTCGCAGTCAGTGGAATAGACGATCGACTTGCCGCCGCGGGAAAAGCGATATCCGTAAGAATCTCCGCTGTGAAACTGCTTTATCGAACACACCCCGAAGCCGGCGATGTCATATGTTCGACCGGGTTCGAGAGTGACGAACTCGATCGTCGCTGCCAGCGACTGAAAATCGACCGGGAAACACGGAGCGGAGTGCTGCGCGCGCAACGCATCACTTAGCTCACTGTGGCCCCCATAAACACGAATATGGTTACCCGGGATGTAGGCGGGGGCAAAAAACGGGAACCCCATGATGTGGTCCCAGTGAGGGTGGGACAGAAAAACATTAAAGACGTGTTTGCGACCGGGTCCGTGCTCCCGCAACAGCCTTGTACCGAATTCGCGCACGCCAGTGCCAAGGTCGCACAGCACATACTCATCGCCGCCAGTGACGATCTCGACGCAGGCGGTATTGCCGCCAAAGGTCCCGCGGACTGAAAAGGGGAGCGCCTGGTCGATAAAAGCATCGATCGCCTCCGGCGTATCGAGCATCCGGCCGCGTGCCGCCAACAGCGCGTCGCGGACCTTGCCGCGCACGGCGCGCTCCCGCAACGGCGCCGGCAGTGAGCCTCGAGTACCCCAGAAGCGCACCCGCAGTGCCTCCGCCGGCTCAGGCTCAATATCGACGCGCGGCTGGGCGGCCTGAGGCTCCATCGGTGCCTCTCCGGCGGCGCTTGCTTCTTCGACTGTCGCGAAGATCGGGATGAGATGCGAAAATCGGCTGATCGTAAAGATTTCGTGTACGACGGCGTTGAGCCGGGCCACAGCGAGCCGACGTTCTTTTGGCTTTTGCCGCGAGGCCATCATCAGCGCTCGCAAGCCGGCGCTCGAAATATACTCGACCGCAGAAAAGTCGATGACCACGTCGACAGAGTTGGCGGTTACGGCGGCTAGCAGCCGCGCCTGAAACTCGGCGCTCGTCAGATTGTCGATGCGTCCGACTGGAGCCAATACCAGAATGTTCGCTTGGCGCCTCTCGCCGATATCCACGGCCGCCCCCGTCATCCAGTGCGAGGCGGCATTGTCGGAAGTTTGGCCCTCTGAGGCAAGCAGTGGCGCGGATTCCTGCTTTCGCTTCCGTAGGAATGACGAATAGTCTACCGATCTCCGAGTTTAGGGAGGGAGTGATGCGCTGGGTACGCTACGAGATGGACGGTAGGGCGGTCTATGGGATCCTCGAAGGCAACGACGTGACGGAAGTGCGGGGCGACCCGTTTTCGGGATATGAGAGGACTACCATCCGACGGCCCTTCTCTTCGGTAAAACTATTGGTCCCGGTCGAACCACGCACCTTTTACTGCGCCGGGCTCAACTATGCCGAGCATGTTATCGACGCCGCGAAAAAGCGCGGCGAGGAGCCGAAATTGCCCACTGCCGCGGATATCGGCTACCGCGCCAACAACGCGCTGATCGCCCATGGCGAGGCGATCGTGATCCCGTCCGATGCGACCGAGCGCGTGCAGTATGAGGGCGAACTCGTCGCCGTAATCGGCCGCAAGGCCAAGCACCTGTCGGAGCGCGACGCCCTGTCCTGCGTGCTCGGCTGGACGATCGGCAACGACATGAGCGAGCGCACCTGGCAGGCCAATGATCGGACGTTGTGGCGCGCCAAAAATGCCGACACGTTCAAGCCGATGGGGCCGTGGATCGAGACCGATTTCGACCTCGACGCAGCGCACACGATCATCCGCGTCAATGGCGAGGAAAAGTTCCGCTTCAAGACCGACAATATGATCTTCGGACCCGCGACGTTTATCAGCCGGATGTCGCAATACCTGACCCTCTACCCCGGCGACGTCGTGTGGATGGGCACCGAGGGCGCGCCGGAAAATCTAAAGCACGGCGACACGGTCGAGATCGAGATCACCGGCATCGGCACGTTGAGCAACCCGGTGATGCGGGAAGGCCGATCTGGTTCCTGATGATGGATAATATTGAACGCTTCCCTGGCGAAAGC
>Ga0126381_100007119_pt1 | contig 12423 bp, 14 predicted proteins | sample PanSoiMetPlot_28_FD_96465 | JGI IMG/M metagenome (GOLD analysis project Ga0126381, IMG submission 96465) | Tropical forest soil microbial communities from Panama - MetaG Plot_28 | ecosystem: Environmental > Terrestrial > Soil > Tropical forest > Bulk soil | place: Panama | collected 2016-02-17
CTCTTTCTTGGAGAACTTCCCTTCTGGTTGAAAATTTCGCAATCCGTTGTCGAGGCGCCCGGCGCTTCTTTCGAGATTCACCGTTCAGCTTCTCTGCGCGAAGCTGTCCGGCGTCTCGATAGCGAGCGCTGGCAAGCCCTCTTGCTTGATTTTAGTCATCCCTCTGCTCAGGAGCTTCTGGCCGCCCGGAAGCTCCACACCGGGATCAGTTCCATCCCCGTGATCGCCCTTCTCCCGATCTCTGGACCGCAGTTTCAGAACGCCGCCAACGCCGCCGGCGCCGTCGCCTCGCTTCTCCTCGATGATGTCAACTCCGTGTCCCTGCAGACCGCCGTTCTCTCCGCCATCAGTTCCAACGGCCACAAAGACCGCAAGAATTCAAGAAAGGGTTCATCCATGATTTACCCGCACATCTCCGAAGATCTCGACCGCCTCCCCACTGCAAAGGTTGACGCCATCTCTCACGCCGTCAACAATCTCCTCTGCGTCATCAACGCCAACGCCGACATCCTCATCGATCAGCTCGACAATACGCACAAGGCCAGCCGCAGCGTCTCCCAGATCAAAAAGGCCACCAAGTCCGCCGCCGACCTCATGCGCCTGCTCAAAACCCCGTAGGGGCGGCTTTACGCCCCTTCTAGCCGCACACAAGATTCAGGCCGTGTCTTGCTTTCCGCTGGCCGCGCCTTGCTTGCCTTGAACGAAGTCGAAGGGCGATTTTCAGGCGCGGGTTTTTTCCTTTTTCTCTTGTCTGTGCACTCTGTGTTCTATCTCTGCGCTTTCTGTGTTCAACTCTTCTCTTACTTTCTTTGAACCCTTAAACCTTGAACTTTCAACCTTCAACTTTTGACTTCCCCCTCCTCCTCTTTTATCCTCTCTCTCCATGCCCACCACCAACCGTCAATGGAAGCTCGCAAATCGCCCCACTCGCCTCATCACTCCCGACGTCCTCCAACTCTCCGAATCTCCCCTCCCCGCCGTCTCTGACGGCCAGGCCGTTGCCCGCGTCAAATATCTGTCCATCGACCCCACAATGCGCGTTTGGATGGCCGACATTGCCCAATACATGCCTCCCGTGCAAATCGGCGAGGTCATGCGCGCCTTCGGCTTCGCCGAAATCATCGAATCCCGCCACCCGGACTACAAAAAGGGCGACAAAATCTCCGGCCTCACCGGCCTTCAGGAGTACGTCCTGATCTCCGGCGACGAAAAACGCGCCTTCCAGAAAGTCCCCTTCATTCCCTTCCTTTCCGATATCAATTTTCTCAACCTCCTTGGCATCAACGGCCTCACTGCCTACTTCGGCCTCATCGAAATCGGTAAGCCGCAATCCGGCGAAACACTCGTCGTCTCCGCCGCAGCTGGCGCCACCGGGAGCATCGTCGGCCAGCTTGGCAAAATCCACGGCTGCCGCGTCGTCGGTATCGCCGGCTCCGGCGAAAAATGTAAATGGATTAAGGACGACCTCGGCTTCGACGCTGCCATCAACTACAAGACCCCTGACTGGAAAGAGCAGTTCGCCGCCGCTACCCCCAAAGGCGTGGACATCAACTTCGAAAACGTTGGTGGCCCGGTCATGCAGGCCGTGCTCGATCGCATGAATCTCCACGGTCGTGTCGTCCTCTGCGGCCTCATCTCTGGTTACACCCGGCAGGACCCCGGACTGGCCAGCTTCGGGCAAGTGCTCGTCAAGCGCCTCCGCGTCGAGGGCTTCATTATCATCGACTACGCTTCCCGTTTCATGGAAGCGGGCCAGAAACTCGGCATGTGGAAGATGACCGGCAAGCTCAAGAGCCGCGAAACCGTCGTAAAAGGCATCGAAAAAGCCCCCGAGGCTATCAACATGCTTTTCCACGGCGACAACATCGGCAAACTCGTCGTCGAACTATAGCTTTTTCTTCTCTGCAACTCTGCGTTTTTTTCCATCCTCTACTATCCTCAATACGATCAATGATTTCCCGACCTTGACGAAACTCCCACCACGATAAGTGGCTGAAAATAAACAGATTCGCCATCTTCGCAACTTTCCTCCATCTAGCGGGTTTCATTGCATGTAACCCGCTTCCCGAGAATGGTTTCCGGGAAATCCGCGGCCCGCATCAATACCAGCACAATCCACGGGCCGCCTCAGAAAGGCGACACCATGCGTTACCTAAAGTACGCAGCTTTGCTTGGAGTTTTGCTACTTGCTGTGGCCGGCAGCGCCCATGCGCAAGTCCGTGTCGGCGTCGCCATTGGCGGCCCCGTCGTGGGTCCCGCTCCAGTCTGCGCCTATGGCTATTACAGCTACTATCCTTACGCCTGCGCCCCCTACGGCTACTACGGCCCGAGTTACTTCGTGAACGGCGTCTTCATCGGCGCCGGCCCCTGGTATCACGGCTATTGGGGCCGTGGCTACTACGGGCACGGCTACTATGGCCGCGGCTTCTATGGACATGAAGGCTTCCGCGGTGGCTTTGAGCGCGATCGAGGCTTCCACGGCAACGGTGGTTTCCACGGTCGCGGTAACTTCCATGGCGATCGCGGATTCCACGGTGGCGGCAACTCTGGAGGCGGCTTCCACGGCGGCGGCCGCAGGTAACAGCCACTCCGATCCAATCGCTGTCATTACACAACGGGCGGCCTAACCAGGCCGCCTTCCTCTTTTCCGCTCTCTGCGAACTCTGCGTCTGCTCCGCAGTCTCTGTGTTCAGCTTTCTCTTTTCTTCAACTTTGAAACTTAAACTTTGAAATCTTCCACTTCTTTTCCCTCACACCCTATACCCCGGCGGCCGAATCCCCTTATCCCGCAGATAAATCTCCGCCTGCCCCCGGTGATGTGCCACATGCACAAACATCGCCAACAGAATCTCTCGCCCCGGCAAATGACCGTCCGGCGAATTATGCGCCTTCTCCAGTTGCTCTTGCGTCAGCGCCGGCAGCACGCCTTCGCAATAGGCAAACGAATCGCTCAAGAATTTCACAATTCCCGCCTTCTCCGCAGGATTGGGCAGGGTCGGCGGCTCCGCATCCTTCAGCCCTGCGCAAAATTGGTAGTTCGTCATCGCGATATGTGCCATCACCTGCCCGAAATTCATCGACTCGGGATGCGGCTTGAAGCCATACTGCTCCGCGGGCATAGACTCCGCCACCGCCACTGAAAGATCCCGCAGCGCCTTGAAGTGCTTCCCATACTCCCCCGCCGCCTCTCCCGCAACCGCCACGCTTGCCCCGCAAAGCTGCCCTAACATCACCACTGCGAACGCCAGCCCAAGGAAAATTCTCTCCGGTTTCATGGCCCCTCCCGCCCCATTAGACGCCTCCCTCGAAAAACGTTACCCGGTAACCCCTGCCGCTGTCATCCCGACCTCCGCGGTTTTTGCGGGGGTGAGGGATCTGTTCTTTTCTCACTACAAATCGTCCCCCCACACTCCTAATTGAGGAGTGTCTGACTTTCGACCTACGGAAAGGAGAACCACCATGGTCCGCAAAACCAAAAATGGTTATAAGGTTATGTCCAGTAAAGGACGCAATATACTCTCACCACCGAGGTCCCATGCCCAGGAGTCAAACGCCTACTCCCCTCCCGCGCTGGCTAGCCGCCTGCGCCTCACTCGCCGTCGGCACCACCTTCTTCGCTCTCTGGTTCTGGCTATTCCCCATCTGGTTGGGCTTCCGCGCCGAAGCCTTGGGCTCCGCCAGCTGGCGCTGGCTAGCCGCTATTCCGTCGATCCTCGGTTTCGCCGTAGCCCTTCGCTGCGTCTGGGATTTCGGCTGGACCGGCCACGGCACCCCCGCTCCCATCGCTCCCCCGCAGCGCCTCGTGGTCGTCGGTTTCTACCGCTACGTCCGTAATCCGATGTACGTCGGCTTCCTCACCGGCTGGGTAGGCCTTTGGATCATCTTTGGCCACGCGAACTCCGCGGCCCTCACCATCGCCGGCGTCGCCGCCCTCTGCGTCGCCCTGTTTGTCCGCTTCTACGAAGAACCCCACCTCCGCAAACTCTTCGGCTCTGACTACGAAACCTACTGCCGCAACGTCCCTCGCTGGCTCCCACGCCTCCGCCCCTGGCGTCAGTAGCACCGTAATTCAGCAATTCAGGAGCTTCCAAGAATTTGCTGCCTTCCTTTCTTGAAAACAAAAAAGCCCCGAAACTTCTCGGGGGCTCACCATTATCCATTTTCACTTTTCTATTTTCGCCTTTGTCCCCGAGTGATCAATTTCTCCTGTCACCCGGCGTCCATCCCGACAAAAACTGTACCGCCACTCCCCACTCTCCGCTTTCCATCGCGTCCACACGGATCACCTGTCCCAAATGCTCGTGATTCCGTAAATCCCCCGGTTTATGGAATGGCAAGGTTACAAATAGCCGCATCCCTTCCTGGTATCCGCTCTTCTTGCTCAAAAAATAAAATCCCTCGCGCGAAACATTCCGCGTCGTCCCGAAATCTTCGCGGATACTCCCGCTCGGATCCGTCGGCACCACTTTCAGTGGCTGCCCGATCTTCAGCCGACGGCTTCGCCGCCGCTCTTGTACCCTACGCGCTTGCATATTCTCATCACATCACATCCGCACCCCGCGCGTTCCCTGCCCCGCACTCTCCTGTGTCCTATCCATCAGCGCCCGCTTACTCGGCGGCTCTACCCGACACGACAGCGTGTTCTCCGTGTCCTCGGTGTGCTCTTCCTCTCTGCTCTCTGTGTTCATATCGCCTTTAGCTTCGCAGCACTTTTACCAGTCACCGTTGTCCGCCTTCTTCTCGAGAACTAACGGCTACCGGCTTATGGTTTTCTTCCTCTTTTCCGATTACTGATCTCTGATTACTGATATCTTTTCAACGCAACCCACATTCTCAAACTGGAGCATTCGATGAACATCCGCTGCGTCGTCACCGGCCGCGACCCCTTCGGCAAATCCATCTTCGCCAAAGACTCCGCCGTCGAACCCATCACTCTCGCCAGCGCTCCCGGCCTCGAATTTCACCGCCTCTGGGGCTCCGACGTTATTTCAACTCTTCCCTCCGACGGCACGCCTCTACCGCATCCGCGCTACTTCCCTCCCGCCGGCGGCTTCCGCTTCGGCTTCTTTACCATCCCGCCCGAAACCAAAATCCTTCGCGACCCCGCCACACTCCTCGCCGCCTTCGCCGAACTGCAATACAAACTCCCCGGCATGGCCGAAGTCCTCGAACCCATGAACCCCGGCATGCACACCACAGACACCGTCGATTTTGACGTCGTCCTTTCTGGTGAAGTTTTTATGGAGCTCGACGCCGGAGCCGAAGTTCATCTCAAGCCCAGCGATTGCGTCATTCAAAACGGCACGCGCCACGCCTGGCACAACCGTTCCGCTTTCCCCTGCGTAATCGCCGTGGCCCTGGTCGGCGCAGCTCTCCGCTAACGCCTCAATCCGTTTTGGGCCCTGGAAGGGCGCCAGAATTTGGCCCAGGGCGCCAGTCCTGGGTTTCAATCAAGCGACGGGAAGAGCCCCAGAAGGACGACACAGATCGGCCTTTCTTCTCTTCTCTGCGACTCTGCGCTTTTCGCATTCTCGGAAATTCCTCTTTCTTGGTATAGAGTGCCCCTTTTCAGGCCTGCGCGAAAAGGAATCCATCCATGACACCAAATGCCGGCGCCCGTGAAATCACCATCGACGCGAACCCTCAGCCCCTCACTCTATTTTTGCCGCGCACCGCGGTCATCGTCGTGGACATGCAGAATGATTTCGTTTCAAACGAAGGCATGTTTGACCTCACGGGCATCGACATTTCCAGCGTTCAGAAAGCCGTCGAGCCCATCCGCAAGGTTCTTCTCGCCGCCCGCAACGCTCAAATCAAAATCGTGTACTTGAAAATGGCCTACCGCTCCGATCTTTGCGACCTTGGCGATGCGGATTCGCCCAATCGGGTCAGGCATCTTCACCTTGGCGTCGGCCAGCCGACCCGGACTCCTGACGGCCGCGAAGGGCGATTCCTGGTCCGCGACACTTGGAACACGGATGTCATCGACGCGCTGCTCCCGGAACCCGGCGACCTCGTGCTCTACAAGCACCGATTCAGCGGTTTCTATCAAACCGGACTGCACGATCTTTTGCAGAAAGCCGGAATCAGAAACCTAGTCTTTACCGGCTGCACTACCAACGTATGTGTCGATTCCACCATCCGCGATGCTATGTATCGGGATTACAGCTGTGTTCTCCTCGCCGACTGCACCGGCGAGCCTATTGGAAGCGATCTGCCGCGAAGCAACCACGACGCCGCGCTTCTGGCAATCCAAACTTTATTCGGATGGGTGTCCCATTCTGGGGAATTCCTTCGCGCCCTGCAAACTCCATAGGCAAACGCCTGTGGCACAGGCACTTCTGCCTGTGCAACGGCATATGCTGCAAGGAGGACCGTCATCCCCTCACCGTTTCTCCAGAGTGCCGGCATTTCCTGCTTCCGGGCGGGTCGCACTCGCCACAATCAGCAGTTTCACGGCGTAGCCACCGTGGAATCTTCACGGTCACCTACCTCACCGCAAAGCAATCCAAATCATTCGCGAACTCCACTGGCCCCTCATATCGTTTCGCAATCTCTGCCTGCGTCTGATTTTCTTTCCCCAGGGTTCGCAGCATCCGGTGCGACAACACCAACTGCTTCACATGCGCCTCCGCCGCGATCTCCCCAATCACCGACGGCGGCATGTGCAGCCTCCGCTCCACTCCCTCAGCGCCTTCCGGCACCGCGTTGTGCGCCACCAGCAAATCCGCACCCGCCGCCAGTCCCTTCAATCCACCCTCACCGTTCGTGTCCCCGCTGAACACGATTTTCCTTCCACCCAACTCTACACGCCACGCCAACGCCGGTACTCCTCCATGCACCACGCGCACCGCCGACGCCGCCAGATCCCCGCTGCGAAACACCTCCATCGGCTTCGCGCTTCCTGCCACATTGTGCGGCTGCAATTTGTAACTTCCCTCTTCTCCCGGAACCAGCAACTCGCTCAAATACCGGTACGCACCGCGCTCCCCGAAGAAATCCCCCACAAATTCCGTCGTCGCCGGCATAAAGTCATTTCCTTCTGGCCCATACACCGGCAGCGCCATCTTCCGGTCCTCAAACCACGACGACTTCACCAGTGCCGCAAAATCCCCGCTGTGATCCACGTGAAAGTGCGTAAACAAAATCACGTCCAGCTGCGCTATCTGCGCCCCACTCTCTCCAAAACGCAACGCGCTTCCGCCGCCCGCATCCACCAGCACCCGCGCTCGCCCGTCTTCCCACACCAGGTAGCTGCTCGACGCGCGCTTGTCCTCTAGTTCCGGCCCTCCTGACCCCAGCACCTGCACCGCAACGCCCTTCGTCCTGCACGACTGCGCCTCCGCCCGGGCCCCCAATATCAGCGCGCAACCCAGCAAAAGTATCCCGACCCGCACAGTCCGATCTTCTTGAAAAAGCGAAGACATTAGTCAGCTCCAGCTTCGGCGCTCCGCAGACCCACCCCATTGTGCCCTGTCCCGTGACCACAAGCCGGCCTTGCGCCGCTACCCTTTGCTCTTCCGCCGGTAAGTAAAATCGTATTCCACCTTCCACGTCTTCCCGCCGTCGCTTGACCCCTGGCTGAACTGCCGCACCGTATCCGGCCCCAGCTTGATAAATTGCAGGTGGCGCAGCAGCTTCGTCCCATCCGGTTGTGGAAGCTCCTCTGTCCAATAATCCATGACGCCGTCCTTCAGTCCACCGTAAAAGAAAATATTCCCGCCCACGTTGTCCACCCAATATTGTTCCCACCGCTTGAGCGCCGCGTTATAAATGTTGTAGCTCTTGCCCGCGTACATGCTGCTCAGGCTCTTCCAGTTCTCCTGCACCACGCAATCTTCCAGGATCAGTTCGATCTTGCTGTTCCCCGCCGGTACCCCACCTTGCGTCGTGCTTACGTCCCACTCCCCCAGCCAGAAATCGAATTGCCGGTTCTCCGCCTCATACGCACACGGCCGCTGATTCTTTTTTGCTTGTTCCACAATTTTCGCGAAGCGCGCATCGCTTCTCAGCGGCGCCAGGTTGGGATCGCTCTGAAGATTCCCCGGGTCCGCGTAGCCCTGTTTGACCGCGCTGTCCAACGCCGCAAACGCTTTCTCCGGCTCTTTCAACGCCGCATACACGCAAGCCTTGCCATACTCCCCAAAAAGTCCCGCGCCGCTCTGGTTGGCCTTCTCAAACGCCGCCAGCGCCTCGTCGTATTTCCCCAGCGACCTGAGCGCCGCCCCCAGCCTCAGCCACACACGCGGCGGAGCCTCCGTCATCTCCTTGCTCAATTCCCTATACAACCTGGCCGACTTTTCCCAGTCCTTCGCTTCATAGGCCGCGTTTGCCTCTTTCGAAAGCGCTTCCGCATTCGGCCCCTGTGCCGCCGTCTTCAGCGTCACACCCAGCAACAACCACACCAACAGGCGCGTCATTTTCATTTTTTCCTCCGCGGGCACAAAACCCCTTGTCCGCTTTAGACGCGCAAATTCACAAACCGATTTGTTCTTGGGAAAACTCCGTGGCAGGAAACTCCCGCGATTTTATGCCGCCAATTCCTTCTCCAAAGCCTTTCCTCGCCGGAACCAAGGCCGCTCCACCCGTTGCATGTACCGCGGCAGCGTCTTTTTCTTCGCCACTAATTTCGCGGCCCATTCCCGCGCTTCCTCTTTCTTCCCCGCCTTGTTCAGGTAGCTGGCATAGTTGTACAGCGTCTCCGGCGTCGTCGAATACGCCACCGCCTGCCCGAAATAATGCCCCGCCTTTTCCAGATCGCCTGTCCTCGCATAAGCATCCGCAAGCAATCCCGCGGCGCGGTAATAATCAAACTTCGCGTCCTTGGCCACCACGTGTTCCAGGTCCGGAATCGCTCCTGCGTAATCTCCCAAGCCCAGCGCCGACTTCGCCCGCAAATAAAACGCATGCGGCGAATCGCTCCGTGACGCAATCGCCCGGTTCAACGCTTCCCTTGCCTCTGCATAATCCTTGTTGTCGAAATACAAGTCCGCCAGCTCTTCCAGGTTCCCCGCCGAGGGATTATCCAGAATCTGCGCCTCCATCGCCTGGATCCGCGATTTCCTTCCCATTCCCTGAAAAGATACGCGTAGCAATCCCATATCTGGAATCACTTCCGCCAGAATATACACGCCCGCGCCCAGCACTCCGCCAACAATTATGATCCACAGCCAGTAGTTGTCCGGCCGCCTCTTGATGAAATGCCAGATCGCCATCCCCTGCAGGATCAATCCCCACGGATAGTACAGATGCGCCAGCCCGCTCACGTTTCGCCCTCCGGCGGATTACATCTTTCGAGAACGTCACCATCATCTTACGCTCCGCGGGAAAACGAAATAGGCGAATGCCCCGTCTGCCCCTGGCTGTAACCTGCCCGCCCGGCCAGCGGCCTTTTTGCCGCTGGGCGAACCCATGGCGGTCAGCAATCCCGCGACTTTGCCTGCAACTTGCGATAGACTCCCCGATAAAGGGAATACAGCCTTCCCGACAGCCGTTCTCTTCGGCTCACACCGGTCCTCAAGGAGGCTCTTATGTTTGAAGTTCCCGTCGACAAGCAGGAAAACAAGCTTCAATACGAGCGTATTGGCATCTCCATCCTCGTCCTTCTCGTGATTGTGGGCGGTGTCTATTACTTCATTTCGAAAAGAGCATCCCAACAGCCCGCCGCTGCCGCCTCGGCCGCCGCCGCTCCCTCCGGCCCCGCGGATCCCATCCATGACCTCAAAATCATTCGCGCCACTCTGAACAAGGACCCTCTTGGCGCCACCGCCGTCTGGCTCGTCACCATCGAAAACAAATCCGCTTCTTACACCTACTCCGGCATCCGCTACGAAACCTCTTATATCGGCCCCGACAACAAAGCCATCGTCGTCAATCAAGGCACGGTCCCGGGCTCCTACGCCCCCGGCGAACAGCAAAACTCTGAAATTCGCGACACCCAATACCCCAACGGTACCTCCTGGTACCGTTTCAAAATCCTCGACGCCAAATCCTCCCTCCGCTGATTTGCTCTTTAGGAGACCGGAACTTTAGAGTTGTGTTACGAACTCCCTATGCTGTATCAGGGCACGACTTCAGTCGTGCCGTAAAGCGACAAAAGCAATCCGGCTTTAGCCGCTAGGGGAAACTACTTCTCGCTTTTCCCCGCAAATGCGCTCGCCACGCGCTCCCGAATATCCACGGGCAGTGGCCTCGCCCTTCTCGTCGTCGTATCCAGGCAAATCCCCGTCAAAAACGTCCGCGCCGCAACCTCGCCCGTCCCCTCATTCGTCATCTCATGCTCAAAGAGCACTACTTTCTCCCGCACTTCCTGCACCGACGAACGTATCGTAATCAAATCCCCGGCATGCAGTTCGCGCTTATACTCGATCCGCTGCTCCACCGCCGCCATCCCGATTCCCTCTTCCTTCATCCGCTTGGCCGTGAACCCTGCCGCCGCCAGCAGGTGCCACGTCGCCTCATCAAATTTTCCAACGTACCACATCACGTTCATGTGCCCCATGTGGTCGCAATGCCACGGATAAATCGTTCCTCGGTACGTCAAAATCTTCTCCGCCATGCTCTGCTTACCCCTTCCATCAGATTCGTAGACAAACCCCCACACCAGTGCGCCTATTCATGCTGGCACAATTTCTTGTCGTCCGGATGAACTCCTGATTCGACCGCGGCCCGCGTCGCAAGCCACTTTGGCTCGGTCCGGCCGCCGCCCGCTTTTGAGCTATGCCAATCGCGCGGCATCAAATGCATCGTTGGCGGCTGCCCGCTCATGTATGGTGACCCGGTTGATTTTGGGCATCGCTGCATGCGCTGGTGGCTCCGACCGAAGGGGCGTGCCCGGCTAGATCATCCGACCTGGCACCCTATTTAGCTTTGGCCAGTTCCTTCTCGATTCCGGCAAAAATCTTTTCAACTTCCTTTTTTCCGGATCCGCACGACACGGCCTTCCCGCCGGAGCGAGCGATCTCGATAGACACCTTGCTGGTGCCGTTCTCTCTAGGCGTCACTTTCAAAACCATGTTGTAGCCCGATGACCAGGCCGTCGTTTCGACGTGGAAACCAGCGACATGACCAACCTCGTCTTTGGACTTCAGTTCATGGTGTTGGGCCGCAATCGACTTCAGTGCGGCGGCAAATACGGGATCAGATGGAGCAGAAAATGTACGGTACGACCACTCTGGTGTCTGTTCATCCTCGAGCAGCAGGCCAGGAGCCAGGATCAGAAACAGTGCTGCAAGTCTTAGGCAATACATTAGTCCACCTGCCTTCTGGAGTCCTTGAAAACTCCAACCACAGTTTCAGGCAGATTTCCTAATTTGTCCGTGCCTCGGGTCACGCCACTCCTCGCCTCGTGTTTCCAAAACAGCTATACCAGGTGGAAACAAGTGATATATTTTTCGCGCATTTTGCCAAGGGGGAATGCCACCATGAAACTCGAAGGCCGCATCGCTCTTATCACCGGCGCCGGCTCCGGCATTGGCCGCGCCACGGCCATCCGCTTCGCTAACGAAGGCGCGCGTGTAGTCGTCAACGACGTGAACCGCGAAGCAGCTGAAGCGACCGTCGCGGCCATGGGCGCCGCCGACCAGCGCGGCTATGTCCACCAGGCCGACGTCTCCGATAGCGCCTCGGTCCGCGCCATGTTCGCCGATGTGCAGCAACGCTTCGGCGGCCTCGACATTCTGTTGAATAACGCCGGCATTGGCGAGACCGGCAGCCGCGCCGACTACGTCAATCGCACCGCTGAAGCGCAATTCCACGAACTCAAGACCACCGGCAAGATCCAGTCCCATTGGGACGTCACTGCCTCGATCACCGACGAAGAATGGGGCCAGATGATCAATGTCCACCTGGGTGGCACGTTCTTCTGCACCCGCGAAGCCCTCAAGCTCATGGCGGTCAAAAATCGCGGCTCGATTATCAATATTTCCAGCGTCGCCGGCCTCAGCGGAATTCCTATCGCCTCGCACTACGGCGCGGCCAAGGGCGGCATCCTTGGCTTCACACGTTCCGTCGCCCTCGAAGTCGCTTCCCGCAGCATCCGCGTAAACGCTATCTGCCCCGGCTGGGTAGAAACGCCCATGACGCAAAACTTCACACCGGTCCTTAAGATGGCTCTCATCTCTCGCGTTCCCATGTTGCGTTGGGGCCAGCCGGAAGAAATCGCCGCCACCGCACTTTTCCTCGCTTCCGACGACAGTTCCTATTACACCGGCCAGTGGCTCTCCCCCAACGGCGGCATCTTCACCGGCTAGGCGCACGGGGAGCACATTGGCGGTATCGCGCCCGCCGTCGCCTTGACAATAGTGATCCGAGGTTTAGGATTTACAACTCTTGGGTAGGATCTGAAGGTTATTTCGCGCCGTAACCCGCCGGTCCCGGTTGCGGGTGCCGCCCGCCGATCGACTTGGGCCCAGTCATGCCGTA
>Ga0126381_100007120_pt1 | contig 12422 bp, 6 predicted proteins | sample PanSoiMetPlot_28_FD_96465 | JGI IMG/M metagenome (GOLD analysis project Ga0126381, IMG submission 96465) | Tropical forest soil microbial communities from Panama - MetaG Plot_28 | ecosystem: Environmental > Terrestrial > Soil > Tropical forest > Bulk soil | place: Panama | collected 2016-02-17
GGCTGTCTATTTGCCAATTCACCTGTTCGGTCATCCCCACCCAGAACAAAAACGGGGAGTCGGTCAAGACTCCCCGTTCCGGGTGATGGGGTGTCGTCTTTAGAAAAAGAATCTCAGGCCGAACTGCAGTTGCCGCATGCCGTTTGGTGCATTCGGCGAAGCATCGGCTTCGATCGTGTTAATCACTCCACCCCCACTGCAGTCGATGCAGGTATTGCCCTGAGTAGAGCTGAACCCTAAGACGGGATGGTTAAATACGTTGTAGGCATCAAAACGGAATTGTGCCTTGTATTTTTCGGTTATGTTGAAGTTCTTCGACAGCGACATATCTGAAAAGAACGCGCGCGGGCCACGCATCGAGTTCCTCGCGGCGTTACCAATATGTCCGCAAGCCGGCAGAGCAAACGGGCCGGCTGTCGGGCGCGGAGTCGAGCAGCTATTGCTCGTGCCACTGATATTGGTTGGCGAAATGACCTCAGGTAACGCTTGGCTCAGGGACGCGACCGGTGTGAACCAAGTGAGATTGCCGCTCGAATCGCGGTGCAGGCCTGTGCTGATCAGACTCTGCCCAGGACGCAAATCGGGGCGGCATGGTCCGGCGTCCGAGATCTGTCCGCACTCCCCGATGGTCGGCGTGAATGGCAGTCCTCCGCTCCAATTCGTAGTGTTGCTTATCTGCCATCCGCCCACCAACAAATCGCGCGCGCGGCTGGCATCAGTCATGAACCTCTTGCCTTTACCGAAAGGCAGATCATAGACCGTGCTAACTACGAAGACGTGAACTCGGCTGAAGTCGTCCGGCCCCCAGCCAACGCGTGGGTCGACCGAGTAATAGCTACTATCGTGGTTGTACGCTCGGGAATAGGTGTAGTGCCCCAGGAATTGCAGGCCCTGAGAGTAGTGCTTTTCTACCTTCACCTGGAGGCCGTTATAGCTGGAGCTGGCGTCGTTGCCGAAGTAGTTGCCAACATCGGTCGCGCAGCAGGTCAAGCCTGCAAATGGCGCGCTGTAGGTAAATGCCGGAACACCATTCAAGAATAACCGGCGTCGGTTGTTTGCGGAAGTGGCCGCCTGGAATTGTTGTTTGCAGTCGAACTGTCCAGTATTAGGCCCGCTGGTAATCGGCGAGCATTGATACGCGAAAGTTCCGGGACCAATTGCCGACTCATTGGCGTTGTACGCCGGACCGTTCCCCGCAAACACATGAGTTCCCTTGTTTCCGATGTACGCAATTTCGATATTCATGGTCGCGGTTATTTGTCGCTGTATGGTGGCGTTCCATGCATCGAGTGTAGGCAATCGCTGAATTGTGGGTCGGACTCGAGGGTCCACTGCATTCTGAGGACCGCGCAATGGCAAGATGCCATTGGCCGGGATAGCGATCGGCGCGAGGGACTGTGGACCCTGTGTTAGCGTGAACACCGCGCTACGCCCGTTGGTGGCTGCCGCGTTTAGGCTGGACGCTTCGATGTCCTGGTTAGCCAAGACGGGCAGGTTCTGTGTAACCACGTGGCCGAAATTGGAACCGAACACGCCGATATCAAAACTGCGGCCATACCCGAGGCGCAGGACGGTCTTGGAATCCAACTGATAAGCAATTCCCAGCCGCGGCGCGAAGGCCCTGGGACTGTTCCGGACATTTCCGTCGAGGCCGATGTTGCCATAACCAGCTACTTTGATGACGCCACCGGTAACGCCTGGGTCTGTTAGGTCTATGTTCGCGAAGCCACCATTCCCCTTGCCATTCACGCTTTCCGGATAATAAATCTCCCAGCGCAAGCCGTAGTTAAGGGTGAATTTGGGCGTGATGCGGTAGGTATCCTGGCCATAAAAGAACCAGCGCTTCTGTCGTTCCGCCGCGGTCAGGCTCGTGCTCACAAAGCGATTGAAAGAAGTCACGTCCCCGAGCAGGAAGGTCGCAAGGTCAAGTCCTGCGGTCCCCGCGTTCGCCGTGTCTCCAGAATCGAAGTTCAGTTCGCCCGTGCGGTTGGCGTCGCTCGGCACGCGCAGATTCTTCGCATAGCGAATGTCCGCCCCGAACTTGAGCTGGTGGTTGCCCAAAATACGCGTCCAGTTATTGACTACCTGGTATTGATCTTCCTTTTCCGTCAACGGACAGTTGCAACGTCCGACGTTCAGGCCATCGCCAAAGGAACCAGAATCAGCGCCATTCTGGCTGTTGGCGCCGTTCCTCATGCCGTTTCCGTTGAAATGGAATCGGGACAAGCCCCCGGTGACCGGCGGCCCAACAATTCCCGGGCATCTGGTTGTACCGGACGGACTGGTGTTCAGGCAGGGAATCCCAAACAAGCTGTCCATCGGTGTCGCGCTGCCATCCGTGTAGGCAGTTTGCGGGTTGTACCGGAACCAGCCGAACCGTAAGTCGGTCAGCCAGTTTGTCCCGATCGCCTTATTGAAACCAGTTGCCAGGCTATAATTGTGAACGTTCGATCTTCCGTTCAGCCCGCCGGGGCCGACGCCTGGTCCTCCAAGGACTCCCAGCAACCCTGTGCCGGAAAGATTGAAATAATCCAAGCTGAAGCGTCCGAAAACATTGTAGCCGTGAGGGGCACTGTAATCCAACCGCGTATCGAAGCTATTCTGGTTGTACGGTCCAGAACCTGACCCAATAAAGTTGTTAAGCACCCCGCCCGAAGTGGGCTTGGGAAACGACGCCAGGACCTTTCCGGCCTGCGGGGAGATCCGACCAATGGGAATGAGGTTCCCGGCGAAGGGCGCTCTTCCCGATCCATCCAGAGGGTTTGATCCCGGGGTCAAAGGATCAAAAACCTGACCGCCTTGGTTAATGCCCGTAGCGCCCAGGTATTCACTAAGATTACAGAAACCTGTCGTATTCGTCGCGGGATGCACGTCTGTTGGACCAGTGCGGTTGGGATGGTCAAGAGATCGGTGATGCCGCCGGTCTGCCGCGTGCCCTGATAGTCGCCAAAAATGAACAACTTGTTCTTGATGATCGGCGCTCCGGCGGCACCGCCAAATTGTTTGAAACTGGCATGGGGTAGCGGCACACCGGGCTTGTTCTTGAACGGATCGCGTGCCTGCTGGCCGTCGCCGCGCCAATCGTAAAACCCGCTTCCGTGCAAATCGTTCGTTCCGGATTTCGTCTGCACCGTTACGACCCCGGCCACGGCCTTGCCAAACTCCGCGTCGTAGTTCTGCAGCGTAATTTTGGATTCTTGGATGGCATCCAAATTCGGGTTGACAACAATGATCCCCAAAATCGGATCCTGGTTATCGGTGCCGTCCAGCTCGAAAGCTGTGCCGCTAAAGTGCTGACCATTCACGAAGATCTGTTGCCCGCCTTGAGGATTTTCGGTCGCCGCATGACTCCAGCCCACCAGCTTTTGCGTTCCCGGCGAAAGCAATTGGAAGTTGGTAAAATTCCGGTTCAGAATGGGCAAATTCTCCACATATCTTTCATTGAAGGTAATCGCAACGTCTGAGCGATCGGTCTTAAGTTGCGGCACTTCGCCGGTCACTTCTACTGACTGGGTCACCGTGCCAACCTGAAGTTGCGCATCCAGGTGAGCGGCGGTGTCCGCGAAAACCTGGATGCCTGAGATGTCGTAGGCTTTGAACCCTGAGGCTTCAATCCTTATGGAATAGGTGTCTGGTATTAGGTGCGTAACTGTGTAGTTGCCGCTCTCGTTCGTAGTACCTTCAAACGAAGTACCCTTCGTTGTCGAGGTTACGGTTACCTTAGCCCCGGCTACTGCCGCACCTTGCGGGTCTGTTACCGTGCCAATAACGCTCCCATAAACCGCCTGACCCGAGGCCGTGCGCGTGCACAGCAAGAACATCAAACAGCCGAATAGAATCCAACCCAAACGAAGATGCTTACTCATTACACTCCTCCTAAGCAGCTTGCCTTTTCCTGGGAGATTTGCGATTGAATGCACTTGCTCGCCTCAGAGCAGGTCATTCACCGTGGGAGCCGATCTCGATGCGCGCTAAAAAACACCCTCATCACCCGGGGCTGTGACCGGCACAGCCCGGGAGTCTCAACATGAAAATCGCTTACCTGGCAACTTGTCGAACCGACCGGTTCTCAGTGAATGCCCCCAAACTCCTCGACACCGCGCCATTTCGCCGGCCTGCAATTTCCGCTGGCATCCCCCGTTTCTAGCGGAGAGACACCACGCGGGCACCGAAACTAGGCCCACTGACAATTGTGATGGATGTATCAGTTTTTCCGGTAACCGGTACAGTCTCTTAGGGTCTGATACGGTTACCTAAGCCAACTGGTAGAATTTCCAGTGGATTAGGGGCGATGTTACTGGTGTAGTGTTACAATGTCGGGGCCAAAGGTGGGGACCGGTGGCGGACAAAGTTCATTACCGGGGACAGATCGATAGAATCCTCAGCAGTCATGCTTTGCACGGATCCGAGTCTTTGTGCAAGCTGTTACGCTACTTGGCCGATCACTCGTTGGGCCATCCGGGTGCTTCCCCCAAAGAATATCAAATTGCGACCGAGGTCTTTGGACGGCCAAACGATTTCGATCCCCACGTGGACTCGACGGTCCGTGTGCAAGCGGGACGGCTTCGCGGCAAGCTGGCCGAATACTATGTGTCGGAAGGTGCCGACGACCAAATTCTTGTCGATTTTCCCAGGGGCACGTACGCCCTGGCCTTTCACGAGCGTCTGGGAGGATCCGGGCGGAACCATGGCGCGGCCCACGAATCCTCGACAGACCGAGCGCAAACTCCGCGTAAATGGCTTGCTGCCTTCATTTTATTGTGCGCAGCTCTCTCCGCTGTAGTCGCTGTCGCCACCGATCGCTTCCTAAACCGTCGAACGGCGGAAGCCCGGCTGGGCGACAGCACGGGGGTCCCAACGGTTCTGCGCGTTTTCTGGCGAGGGTTCCTCAACGGGCCTCAAGAGCCGTGGGTCATTTTCAGCAACGCGGCCTTTGTGGGCCGCCCGGACAGCGGCATGCGTTATTACAATTCCACCCACGATGGTCAGCTGCACACTCTGGATCACTATACCGGAGTCGGGGAAGTGTTGGCCGTGCATGCTTTGGACAATGTATTTGGGAAGCTTCAGCAGCAAATCCGTGTCAAGCGCGGAAGTCTTTTTTCCCTCGACGACGCGAAAAACAACGATCTGATTCTCATCGGATCGCCCTCGGAAAATCTCACGCTGCTGGTGATTCCCAGCACCCGGAATTTTATCTTCAAGAAAATTACTTCTGGGCCGCGCACCGGGCAGGTTGCCATCGTCAATCTGCACCCCGAGGCCGGCGAGCCGAAATCTTATCTGGCCACTCCCGCCGGTGAGGCGCTCGCGGATGACTATTCCGTCATTGCGTTGGTGAAGGGGCTGAATCCCGCGCGGTCTGAACTGATTCTCGCGGGTACAACGACCATTGGAACGCAAGCGGCCGTCGAGTACGTTTGCCAGCCTGATTACCTCGAGCAGCTGCTCGTCCGGCTGGCTGTTTCCAATTCCGGCGAATTAAAGCCCTTCGAAGCGGTCATCCATGTGAAAGTGACCCGCGGCGTGCCCGTAGGTTCGCAGCTTGTTGCGCTGCGGAAGGAGCCGGCTTAACCGGCAGTCGGAAATGGCGGGTTACGGCGCGGGTGGTTTCAAGCGCGGATCGAGTCCGGCCGCGGTCTTGAATTCCTGGGCTGCGCCCGATTTATCGCCTTTTCTCTCGAGAGCCAAGCCAAGTTGGTAATGCGCGGGAGCGTAGCCCGGCACGTTTTGGATTGCCGTGCGAAACTGCGAAATCGCACCATCGATATCTCCGGCATTGAGCAGGCGGCGTCCGGAATTGGTTGCGAAGAGCGCGGCCTGCTCGCTGGTCTTCTGCTTTGCGATTTCCGCACCTCGGCGGCTCTCCTCGGCGGCACCCTCGGCGTCGCCCAGCTGGCGCAATACGGTTGCGAGCGTAGTGTGCGCGCCGGGAAACTCCGGCTGGAGGCGAATCGCTTCCCGCAGCGCCTTTGCCGCTTCCTGGAACTCGCCCTTTTGCTTCAACACCGTGCCCAGTGTGTAGTACGCCTCGGCGTAGTCCGGTTTGACGCGAATTGCCGCTCGCAGCTCCTCGGCGGCTGCGGCAAAGTCGCCTTGTTGCCAGAGCGTCACGCCCAAAGTGTAGCGGGCGTCGGCTTGGGCGGGATCTAGTTCAGCCGCCTTGCGCAACTCGGCCAGGGCTTCGGGCAGCTTGTCCTTCAGCTTGAGCGCCAGGCCCAGGTCATAGTGCAGCGTGGCGTCTTCGGGAGAAAGCTTCAGAGCCTCCTCGAAATTGGTCATTGCCGAGTCAAAGTTCTCGACCTGTAGATAGGCGGCTCCGAGATTCCCGATGTATCCGCTGTCTGCGGGGCGCAGGCGAATGGCGGCCTGGAATTCGCCGATCGCCCCCTGGGCGTTCCCGTTTTGCAGGTACGCGAGGCCTAGATTATTGTGCACGTCGGGGCTGTCCGGCCGCGACCCGAGCGCTCTGCGGAAAGCGGCGATGGCCTGTTCAGCATCGCCGCTGTGCTCGAGCAGCAGCCCCAAGCTGTTCTCCGCATCGGAATAATCCGGGTCTAACTTTACGCACGCCTCGAGTTCGTCGATGGCCGCACTAGTCTTGCCCTGTAACTTCAGAACTTGAGCGAGGTAGTAGTGAGGGCCGGGGTCGGCCGGTTCCAGTTGCGCCGCCGCTTGTAAGTTCCGAGCCGCTTCCGTCAACGACTGCTGCCGATACTGCAAAACGCCAAGATGAAAATGTGCTTTTGCGAATTTGGGTTCGAGCCGCAGCGCTTCAGAGAATTCATCGGCGGCATCTTGCGAGTCCGATTTCTGGACCAACACGGTTCCCAGTTCGTCATGGAGCTCGGGTCGTTGCGGCTCGAGCGCGATCGCCCGGCGGAATTCCGCGATGGCCCCGTCGAAGTCTTTCGAGAAATCCAGCGCCCGTCCCAGCGTGCGATGGGTCTCCGAATCGTTTGGCGCCAAATGCACGGCCTCCCGTGACTCGCCTAGCGCCAGAGACAAATCTCCTTTGCGGATGAGAGCATTCGCGAGGTTTATGTGCGCTTCAACGAAATCCGGCCTCAGTTTTAAAGCGCTTTGAAATTGCCTGATTGCGGCGTCGACCTGGTCCCGGGCGAGCAACACCCAGCCAAGCGAGTTGTGCCCCTCGGGGCTTTTTGGCGCAAGCCGAACCACCTTTTCAAACGCCGCCCGCGCGGAATCGAGGTCTCGCTTCTGAAGGTCCGCCAAGCCCTGCTTGTAGATCGCTGTTGCTTGCGATGCGGAGGCGGAGGGGGTGGAGTCCGCGGACTGGCCACGACCAGTCCCCGAGGCAGCAAGAATACAGATGGCACAAGCGGCGGGGCAGGAAAAGAAGCGTAGACCGAGACCAGCAAAACGGAGTTTCACGCGAGGGAATCCCTTGATCGCAAGCAAAATTTTAACACGGTTCAAGACTGCCATTGCCTGGCGCGCCAAACTGCGCCATTTTCGACTGCGGGTTGACCCGCGTCGACTGCCAACTTACTATTCTTGGGGGGTTGATGACTTTCTCTTCTCTTCGGATGCTCATTCGGTTCGGACTGTGCGTCTGGCTTTCCTTGCATATTGGCGGGTCCCGAGCCCAGGGAACGGGCCTAGCTCAAGCGAAAACCGCCCCAGCGATCGCTCATTTCACGGACCTTGCCCGAAAGGCCGGGCTGACCGCGCCCGTGGTATTCGGCGGCGAAAGCACAAAAAAATACATCATCGAAACCACCGGTACCGGAGTCGCCATCTTCGATTATGACCACGACGGGTGGCCCGACATTTTCATGGTCAACGGCACGAAGCTGGAAGGTTTTGCGGCTGGCCAGGCCCCGACAAACCATCTCTATCACAACAACCACGACGGCACCTTCACCGATGTCACGGAAAAGGCCGGCCTGGCACACACCGGGTGGGGCCAGGGAGTGTGCGTGGGCGACTATGACAACGATGGATTCGAGGATCTTTACGTCACCTACTACGGGAAAAACATCCTGTACCACAACAACGGAAACGGCACGTTCACCGATGTCAGCGAAAAAGCCGGCGTTGCGGGAAACGGTAAGGCCTGGGGAACGGGCTGCGCGTTCGTGGATTACGACCGCGACGGAAAGCTGGATTTGATGGTCGCGAATTATGTGGATTATGACTCGGCCACGGCTCTCGCGCCCGGGGAACGGCCCTCCTGCATCTGGAAAGGGGTTCCGGTGATGTGCGGGCCGCGGGGCTTGCCCTGGTCGAAAAACATCTTGTATCACAATTTGGGCAACGGCACTTTCGAGGATGTCACCAAGAAAGCGAAAATCGATCAGACCAACGGGCATTACGCTTTCAGCGTGTCCACGCTCGACTACGATGACGACGGCTGGCCGGATATTTACCTGGCCTGCGACAGCACCGCGAGCATTCTGTATCACAACAATCACGACGGCACGTTTAGCGACGTCGCGGTTATCTCCGGAGCGGCTTTCAACGACGACGGGCGCGAGCAGGCGGGCATGGGCTCGAGCGTCGCTGACTATGACGGCGATGGCAAGCTGGACATTTTCAAAACCAATTTCTCCGACGACACCGCCACGCTTTACCACAACAACGGCGACGGCACGTTTGACGATAAGACCTTTCCCGCGGGCTTTGGATTGAACACCCAGTACCTGGGCTGGGGCACGATGTTTATCGACGTGGACAACGACGGCTGGCCGGATCTGTTACTGGCGAATGGCCACGTCTACCCCGAGGTCGACAGCCAGCATCTCGGGAGCAACTTTCGCGAGGCGAAGATCCTCTATCACAACAACGGCAACGGAACGTTCACGGACATCTCGGCCAGCTCCGGCCCGGGGATCACCGCAGTAAGCTCATCGCGCGGGTTGGCCACCGGCGATTTGTGGAACGATGGGCGCATGTCGGCGCTGATCAGCAACATGAATGCCCCGCCGACGCTGCTGGTCAACGAGATGCGCAATGGCAATCACTGGATTGCGCTAGAAACCGTGGGCACGTCTTTCTCGTCGCCCGCGCAGAAATACCGGTCCAACCACGACGGTATCGGAGCGAAGGTTAGCGTAAAAGTCGGCGGGCGCATCCTGGTTGACGAAGTGCGCAGCGGCTCGAGCTATGTCTCAAATAACGACATGCGCGTGCATTTTGGATTGGGCGCGGCCAGCAAGGTGGACTGGGTGGAAGTGCGCTGGCCGAGCGGCCTGATCGAACGCTTTGAGAATTTGCCCGTCGACTCGATTCAGCCACTGCGAGAAGGCTCTGGCAGTGCGGTCAACTCTACCTCGCACAAGCCATAGCGCGCTGCCTGCGGTGGGAAGAGCCCGGAGGAATCACTCTGTCCGAGCTTCCGCAACTCCAACGTACTTGTCGGCGCCGCCATAATAAAACAGCCAACGATCGCTCTGACGGACCAGGCCTTCGACAAAGACCACGTTGGGCACTTGTCCGACTTTTTCCCACTCTTTTTCCGGAGAGAAAATGGGGGTGTCGGACCGATAGAGAACTTTTCGCGGATCGGCGGGGTCGAAGATCGCCACGCCGGTGCGATACACAAGTCTGTCGTCGGCGCCGTTGTAAATCAGCAGGATGCCTGCCTGGGTAAGAATTGGCGGCGGGCCCGGCTCGACCACCCGGGAGTCAAACTTGCCGGGACGCTTGGGCAGCACGGGAGTCGGGGTTGCCTCGGTCCAGTGAAGCAAGTCGGTGGAGGACGACGCCCCCATCTGGTCGGTCTGGTCGGCAGCGGTTCCCAGCCAATACATCCAGTATTTGCCGTCAATTCTCTCCGGGACGATGGCGCCGGACTTGGTCCAGCCTTTGTTCCAGTTCCCCTTGTAGGCGGGCAGGATGACGCCTTTGCGCTCCCAGTGAAGGAGATCGCGCGAGGTAGCCAGGCAAAGCTGCGCGTCTTTTTTATTGTAGCCGGTGTAGGTGAGGTAATAAGTGTCGCCGAACTTCTGCAGGCGCGGGTCTTCCACGCCGCCATCTCTTTCGTAGTCTGTTTCAGGAGCAAAAACCGGCTCCGGCCTGCGCGAGAAGTGCGTCCCATCGGTGCTCTCCGCGTAGCCCAGACGGGAAGTCCCGGCGGTGTCCTGTGCGCGGTACAGCATGATGAACTTGCCGTTCTGAAATAAGACCGCAGGATTAAACGTACCGGCGGACTCCCAGCCCGTTCCCTGCGGCGAAACAATGGGGTCGTGCGAAGCGCGGGACCATGTCGAGAAAGGAAGCTTCCCAGTTTGCTTGGCTCGGCCCGTAAAGCCACCCACGGCAAGCGACAGAACCGTGACGAGCAACCGGGCGGTCGTCCTTCTTTGCTTCACCACCCCGAAAGTCTAACACCTCCGGCAATACGTCGAGGCTATTCACAGCGAAGCGCGATCATCGGATCGACTCTCGTTGCTCGGCGCGCGGGGACGTAGCACGCAGCGACGCCAACGGCTGCGAGCACCAGGGCGATCGAGGCATAGGTCAAAGGGTCGCTCGGCTGCACGCCGAAAAGCTGCCCTGACAGCAGGGGCGTTAGGGCCGCCGCCAGCCCCAGGCCGGCGATCACGCCTACGACTATCGGCGTTCCGCTCTGGCGCAACACCAGCTTGCCTACGTCCGCGGAGTCCGCGCCCACAACGATGCGAACCGCAATTTCTCTGTTCCGCTCCGCCACCGAGTAGGAGGTCACCCCGTATATGCCGATCGAGGCCAGCAAAAGCGCCAGCGCACCCAGGGCACCCGACAACACGGTGACAAATCGCGTTTGCGCGCGCGCCTTATCGACATATTCCATCTGCGGTTCGAGGTTCGAAACCGGCATGTCTTTGTCGAGCCTCCTTACCGTCCGCTCGACGTAGGCCCGAAAGGTTTCCATCGGCTCGGTGGTTCGAACGAGGATGGAGTACACCGGCCGCGGCGCAAGCGGCACCGGCAAGTAGATTTGTCCGCGCCCTTTGCTCGTCAACGTGTGTGACTGGATGTGCTTTACTAACCCGACCACAACCACGGACTCGCGTTCAAACTGGAAGGGGCCCGCCGGCGAATCTTCCACGCTTATTTTTTTGCCGAGGACATCCTGTCCTGGCCAAAGTTGCTCGGCCACGGTGTCATCGACGACGGCCACATGGGTGTGCGCCACGTCGTCGGTATCCCCAAATTCGCGGCCCTCGAGCATCGTCGCGCCCAGGCTTCGGAAATATCCCGGTAGCGTCGATCGATGATCCGCCATGATGGTGTTTTGCTGCTCTGCCGGCGCGCCGTCGGCCCAGTAGTAGCTGTACCAGTTTCCCTTTCCCTCATCGAGCGGCAGGTGCGAAACGCCGCCAACCGCTTGTGTTCCGGGCAACCCCGCCAGACTGCTCCGCAATTCCTTGAGGAAATTGGTTATGGACTCAACCGTCCGGTATCGCGACCCGGAAAATGCCAGTTGAAAGGTCATGACGTCTTCCGGATGAAAGCCGGGATCCACACGCAACAGGCTCGCAAACGTTCGAATCATCAGGCCGGTGCCCACCAGAACGATGCAACCGAGCGCCACTTCGCTTGCGACCAGCAGTTGCCGCAGCCGCGGTTTTCCACCCGTGGTCGTTTTTCCGGTTTCCTTCAAAACTTTGACCAGATCTGAACGCGCGACCGACCACGCGGGCGCCAGGCCGAACAAAATGCCCGTCAGGATCGCCAGCGCCACGGTGAACATGAGGACCCCGCCGTCGAGTCGCACGGCAATGAGCCGCGAAACTCCTTCCGGCTGGAGCGCAAGAATCCATTCGAGCGCGGCCCATGCGATTCCGAGCGCGGCCGCTCCGCCAAGGCACCCGAGCAGCAAGTTTTCCGTCAGAAGCTGGCGGACAATGCGCTTCCTCTCCGCGCCCATCGCAGCGCGAAGAGCGGTTTCGTGTCTTCTGCTTCCTGAGCGCGACAGGAGCAAATTGGCGACATTCGCGCAAGTCACCAGCAACACCAGTCCAACCGCGGCGAACAGCGAAAGCAGCGCGGGCCGCACTAGTCTTACGTCGTCGGCTTGCAGCCACGCTACCGTCAGATGCAGCGATTGGTCGGCGTACTCCTTGGCCTCACTGCGAAGCTGGCTCGAAATTGTTTCCGCTTCGCTTTGCGCCTGCCCCACCGTGACGCCCTGCCGCAGCCTGCCGATCATTCTTAGAAAACCTAGGTCACGGTTCCGTTTCTCCAGGTCATCCAGAAACGGGATGAAGACTTGGACGTCGGCCACCACGCCGCTGGCATCGGGAAACAGCAGCTTGAAATCTCGCGGCAGCACGCCAACAATGGTGAAGTCATTGCCATTCAACCGCGTCGTTTGCCCGATGATGCCCGGATTCGCCCCGAATTCCCGCCGCCACAGGCCGTCGGTCAGAATCATCAGCGGGGCCGCGCCTCGGCGGTCTTCCCCCGGCGCA
>Ga0126381_100007122_pt1 | contig 12422 bp, 9 predicted proteins | sample PanSoiMetPlot_28_FD_96465 | JGI IMG/M metagenome (GOLD analysis project Ga0126381, IMG submission 96465) | Tropical forest soil microbial communities from Panama - MetaG Plot_28 | ecosystem: Environmental > Terrestrial > Soil > Tropical forest > Bulk soil | place: Panama | collected 2016-02-17
ATCCTGCTCCGTCCACCAATCGTGCAGATTTCCCTGCGCGTCATATTTGCGCCCCTGGTCGTCGAAGCCGTGAGTCAGTTCGTGTCCAATCACCGCGCCGATTCCGCCAAAATTCACGTTCTCGTCCACGGTGCGGTCGAAGAAGGGAGGCTGCAGAATGCCGGCCGGGAACACAATTTCGTTGTGCGGGGGAGAGTAATAGGCGTTCACCGTGGGCGGGGTCATCACCCACTCGTTGCGGTCCACGGGGTGGCCGATTTTGGCGATTTGGCGGTTCGATTCGAATTCATTCGCGCGCAGGAAATTCCCCAGCAGATCGCCAGGCTTGATATTCAGCTTGCTGTAGTCGCGCCATTTGTCGGGATAGCCGATTTTGTTGCGAATGGCTTCGAGCTTGATCTTCGCCTGCCGCTTAGTCTCCTCGGTCATCCACGGCAGCGTGGTGATGTTCTCATTCAGCGATGTCTCGAGAGCATCGACCATTTTCAGCATGCGGGCTTTGCCTTCGGCGCCGAAAGCCACTTCTACATACCGCTGACCGAGAGCTTCGCCGAGGGCGATGTCGGTCGATCGTACACAGCGCTTCCAGCGGGGCTGGATGACGGCTTGGCCGGTTAGCGCCTGGCGAAATTTGAAATTGGCGTCCACAAAGGGTTGGGAAAGCCAGGGCGAAGAGGCACTCAATAGGTGCCACTCGACATAGGTTTTCAGCGCATCCAGCGGCTCTTGCTCGAGGACGGCATTGACCTGCTTGAAAAAGTCGGGATTGGACACGTTCAGGTCGGAAAAGCTCGGGCTATTTACCGCCGTGAAGTAACGTGCCAGCTGAAAATTCGGGGCCAGCGCGATCGCTGCCTGCCGTGTCATTTTGTGATCACGCTTGTGCGGGTCCCGCCGTTCGGTGCGGTCCATGGAGTTCTGGGCGAGTGCGGTTTCAATTCGAAGCACGGTTTGCGCCGAAGTCGCCGCCTGCTCATCCGATTGCCCGGCGAGCTTGAACAGCGCGGTGGCGTAATCGCTCAAGCTCTTTCGCATCGCTTCCATCTTGGGATTGTCTTGTATGTAGTAATTGCGGTCCGGCAGCGTAAGCCCGCCCTGGTCAATGTCGGCGATGACCATATTGGCGTCGTGCAAATCCGGACGGGAGGAAAAGTTGAATAGCGGGCTGGGCCCGATCAGGTGCACGCGGGCAATGGCGTCGATCAGCGCAGGCTTGTCTTTCACCGCGGCAATTCTGCCCAGTTCGGGCTTGAGCGGATCGAGACCCTTCGCGTCAACGGCCTTTTCGTCCATGCATGCGCCGTAGTAATCCCCGATCTTCTGATCGATGGGGTTGCGTCCGGAGCCGCCAACTGATGCTTTCTCGAGAATTTCCCGCAAGATTTCCAGGTTGTGCTCATCCACCTGAATGAAGCTGGCTAACGATGGGCGGTCGGCGGGAATCTCATGCGTCTTCATCCAATTACCGCAGGCGTACTGATAAAAATCGACACAGGGGTCGACGCTCTTATCGATGTTATCGATGCTGAAAGCGGGAGGCTTCTCGCTCGAATTCTGCGCAAACGCTACGGTGGTGACGAGCAGCAAGACGAAAAAAAGCAGCAATGGACGCATCGCGGACACCTCAGGAAACAAACCCGGTGATTGTAGTCTGGATGATTTCGACGCGCAAGGAAGCCAGGTGCTGACTTCGACGGTTCAGTGCTTAACCGCAGTGCTTTGACTGCTCCCGAACAGCACGTCAAAAAGAGGCAGGAAGACGTTGAAACGCCGGTTGGGTATATCGTGGTGCGACATGTGGTATGCACGCGCAAAGCGGAGGCCGGGAGGCAGCCAGCCGTGCATGTGAATCCGCCAATGGATTTCCTCGGCGGTGATCAGATAAACTGCCCAGCCCACGAAAATGCCCGACACGATATGCAAGCCCAGGGAATAGTCGATGAGGATGGCGGGAATTCCATTGATGGCAAAGAGCAGAGTCACGTGCGGCGGAGACTTGCCGAGGGCAACATGCTCGGGTTCCTCGGGTTTACCGACGTTGGTATGGTGCTCCAGGTGGCCCTTGCCGAAACCGCTGCGCGGACCATGTAACAACCATCGGTGGTAGGTATACTCGAAGGCATTGCCCCACAGCAGGCCAACCATGAAGCCGACCACCCAGCGTTGCCAGCCCGCCGGGAAATAGTGAAAAAGAATGACGGCGGGGATCGCTCCGCAGAGCGCGGCCACCATTGCGTTGTCGCGCTTCTTGGTGAGGCCGTGCTGAAGCGCTATTGGGTCGAGGGCTGCCGAGGCCGGCACGTCTTACCTTCTCCTTGCGAGCGCACCCTTGCTAATATTTTTGAAGCTGAAATGAGCATGGTAGGTTGGCTCTAGTGTGGAAGGTGCTTGCTGTAATTGCGCGGGAGAAATTCGGTAACCATGAGGGCAGCACCTGTCGAGTTCGCATTTACCTGCGCTATTTTTCATGAGGATAGCCGATTGCAGAATAGGGCCCGGCGCCCGTCCGGTGGCTGATACCGGAGGATTTAATGCGGGGATCGGAATAGTTCGTCAATCCCCTTGCGCGCAACCACTCCTCCGTAAGCGCCGGCGACGCCGGTGACCAACCCGAGCAGCGAGCCCCAAACCTGCGCGCGGTAAGGCCTTTCTCTCACCAGGAGATATGCGGCAAGTTGGAATAGCGGAACCAAGGTGCCGACCACGAGCGTCCATCGCCAGGCTCGGCGGGGACGGAGATATCCGAGCGCCATGGTTGAAATCATGACGAAAATAGAGACCACGAGCAGATCGCCGACCGTGATCTGCAGCAAGCCGGCCGCCATGCCCAGCAGTACGGCAAGGAAATAGAAGAAGATCTCAGATTTTTGCATTTCTCAATATTTATAGAACCCTTCGCCGGTTTTGCGCCCCAGCCGTCCTGCATCCACCATCTTGATCAGCAACGGGCAAGGCCGATATTTGGGATCGCCCAGCCCCCTCTGCAGTACCCGCATGATGTCCAGACACACGTCGAGGCCGATGAAGTCCGCAAGCGTAAGCGGGCCCATGGGATGATTCATCCCCAGTTGGAACACTTCATCGACAGCTTTGGGCGTAGCGACGCCTTCCATCACGGCGTACATGGCTTCATTCAGGAGGGGCATGAGGACGCGGTTCGAAACAAAGCCGGGCGCGTCGTTGACTTCGACCGGAGTCTTGTCGAGCGCGACCGCGAGCTCGCGAACCGTGGCGAACGTCTCATCGGAAGTGGCCAGGCCGCGCACCACCTCGACCAATTTCATCACCGGAACCGGATTGAAGAAATGCATGCCAATCACGCTTTCCGCACGCGCCGTGGTGGCGGCGAGTTTGGTGATCGAAATCGACGAAGTGTTGGACGCCAGGATCACGCCGGGTCGCAAGAGGCGGTCCATTTCGGCGAAGAGTTCGAGCTTGATCTCGAGTTTCTCCGAAGCCGCCTCGATCATGAAATCACAGCCCGAGAGCGTAGAGCGATGGGTGGTTGGCTGAATGCGGCCGAGGGTTTGTGACTTCTCTTCAGGGGTGATCTTCGCTTTCGCGAGCTCGCGATCGAGATTCTTCTGAATGATCACCAGGGCGTGATCGAGGATCGCCGGTTCGATGTCGTACAAAAGCACCTGAAAGCCCTTGCGCGCGAATACGTGGGCGATGCCATTGCCCATCGTGCCCGCGCCGAGCACTCCCACCTGATGAATTGCCATTCCGTTTTCTCCAACGAAAAACAGGAGAGTCTAACACCGCCAAGGGTTTAGGGGGTCGAAACTTTCTCTCGGCCAGCGGGTTTCAATAGGGTGAATCGAGACCGGGACGGCGGAAGACCGAACCACCTGGACCGAGCGTCCCAAAGGAGAGGGTTATGAAAGGCAAGCTCAGGCTGGTCGCGATGGCAATCGCTCTTTTGGCAGGCACCGTGGGTTATGCCGCGGCCCAGGATTGGCGCTACGACCGCGACGACAATCGTTATTACGATAATGACGACCATCGCGGTAATTTCGAGCGGGGAGCGCAGGTGGCGCACGAATTCGGATTCCGCGATGGCCAGGAGGCGGCGCGCGGCGATGTATGGGCGGGCAAGCCTTTCCATTCCAATCCGCGCGGCCGTTTCGAGGACGCCGATCACGGTTATCGCCGTGAGTTTGGCAGCAAACACGAATATCGCGAACAGTACGCGCAAGCCTATCGCGAAGGCTATGAACGTGCCTTTGATAACCGGCACTATTCAAGACGGGGTTGGTAGGTCTAGCGGTAAGAGGGGCAAAGGGCCGCCGTATCCATGGCGGCCCTTGCTGTTTGTGTGCCGAACGCGGGAGAGGAGTAGACGGCCAGCGTACGCTCCCGACCAGCTGCGATACTTATTCCGGCTCGAGCGATTCTTCGATCGCCAACTTCTCACCTTCCTCGACAGTTATAACCCGATGCAGGCTGCGGTAACCGGACATGGTGATATCGAGAACGTAGGTTCCGGGATTCAGGTAAAAGTCGAAAGGCGAAGTCTTGTCGAGCACGCGGCTATTCACCGTGATCTGCGCGCCCTTGGGCTGCGTCTTGACGCTGACAATGCCCATGCCTGAGGCATCGCCGTGAGCGAACACTTTCTTGAATCGGCTGCCCGCGGCGCGGATCTCATCGGTGTTGCCCAGGTGAGTTAACGTCAGGTTCACGACGGAGGGTTGCCCCGGCTCGACGTTCACCGAACTGCTGCCGTCGAGATATCCCGCTCGGCGAAGGGTCACGGTGTGAGTGCCTGACTTGCTGACGGTGAATTGTGCAGGCGTGAGCTTGCCCGTGTTGCTGCCGTCGACCCAAACCGCAGCTCCCGCCGGCGTGCTCGAAACCGTTAACAACGCCGAGGACTGTGCGAGCTGGAGCGAAATCGACTGATTGGCTCCCGAGGCGAGCGACAGCGTGCGCGTGACGGATGAAAAACCAGCTTTGCTGGCGATGACGGTGTGTGCGCCTGGCGCGATGCCGGTGAGCGTACACGGGCTCTGACACAAGACGCTGCCGTCGAAGTTGATTTCCGCCCCGTCGGGCGTGGAGCTAACGGATAACTGCGCCGGAACCACCGCGGCAGCCGCGGCGCGGGTTTTGGATTTCCTGCCGCGATTCGCGCGACTGCTCGGCTCCGGCGGTTCCGGTGCTTGAGCTTCCGGCTGAGGCTCGGGTGCGGCAGCGGCCGGTGCTGGAGGTGCAATCTGTGCGGGCGGCGCGGTCTGGTCGGGAGCCGGCGTACTTGATGGCGCTGCTGGTGCCGGAGTAGCTGGCGTCGAATCCGTTGGAGCGCCCGTAATCTGTTGAATGGCGCTGGTGGGGCTGCCTTCGTCGCGATCTGCGAAATAGTTCTTGAGCATCATCCCGCCGACGATCAACCCGATGAGGGCTACGGCTCCGCCCAGGGCGGTCAGGTACAGTTTCGGGGGTGTCTTGCGGATTTCCTTCACCGCCTTCTGCGCCGCCGCTCGAACCTGGACCTTCGGTTTCTCCGGTTCGCGTTTGCGCAGCGCTGCGGGGGGAACTTCGACCGGCGCTGCTTCCGACGGCTCCGGTTCGGACGGGTTGAAGGATGTATCGACCGGGGCCACTTTGAGCGGCGGCAGTTCGCTGATCTCAGAGAAACTGGTCGAGTCGCCACGACCACCTTCTTCGCCCTCGGCCATCAGGGGATCGACGGCGATACGCGGCTTCTCTTCTTCGACCACTGCCGCTGCCGAGGCGGTCATCTGGGGCGGTGTTGCAGGGCTCGGCTTCGCGCCGGTGAATGCGGCCGCTGCCGCGGCATTTACTTTTGGCTTCGCAGCTTTTGCAGGCGCTGCCGGAGTCACAGGGACGTTCGCCTGACACTGCTCGAGATCGCGTACCAACTCCTGGCCCGACGGGTAGCGCTCGTCAGGATTCTTCGAGAGCGCCTTCATGAGGAGGTCGCTCAGGCCCCGGGTCATGTTGGCTTTGAGGCGAATCGGTTGCACCGGCAGTTTGTCGAGGACCGCCTCCCGAACCTGCTCCGCGGTTTCTCCTGGGAACGGCTTCTGGTCCGTCGCCATCTCGTAGAGAATCGCACCCAGGCTGAACAGCACCGAGCGGTGATCGCAAGCCTCGCCGCGTAATTGCTCCGGCGAGGAGTAATACAGCATTTCGGGAATCGATCCGTCGGCCCCAGCCAAGGGCGAACTCAGGGCAGAAATGCCGAAGCCTAGCACCTTGACCAGCCCATCCCACTGCACCATGATTTTCGCCGGCTCAAGCGAGTGGTGCACGATTTTGTGTACCTGCGCGTGATCAAGCGCATGACAGACCTGGCGGGCTACGTCCTGCAGATCCCAGATCGAGAAACCTTCGTGGCGGGCCAGCGTGGTGGCTACCGAATTTCCTTGCACATACTCGGTCGTGGCCAGTAATTGATCGCCTTCTTCGCTGACTCCGTAAAGAGCCGCAATGTTATGGCTGTTGAGCGCCTTGGCCTGTTCGGCTTCGTCAAGAACGCGCTTGAGCAATTCTTCGCGGTCAGCCAGTTGCTCGAGGCGGACCACCTTCAGGGCAACCGTCTGCTGACTCTCGGTGTCCAGGGCTTTGTAGACAGTCGCAGACGAAGATTGTGCGATCTGACTGATAATCTCGAACCGCCCGATTCTCTCCGACATTTCCGCTCTACCTTGTAGATTTGGCAATGACTTCCGGGGGGAGAATGAGAAAGCTGTCTGAAATGATAAGTGGAAGGGCGGCGAAGGCGAGAATTACCGAAGTACCCAAGGCAATGACGGGTGCCTGGGTCTCGAGGCAGTTGCCAAGGGGCGTGAACCAGAGGTTTCGCGATTTGCCGTGTGCCCGAGAACCCGTCTCTTAGGCTAGTAGGGGTTGCCGGGTAACGCGCGCGCAGAGCGAGACGCCGACCTGACCGTTGGTCAGGTTGCTTCGACTCTGCGCGCGATTGTTGACGAAATTGAACGTCAGTTCAGATCTGCCAGTACGGTCGAGGTGAAGCCTCCTCCTTGGCCGTCCAGGATGGCGATGGTGCGATTTTGCCCGGCGCTGAACGACTGGGGGCTGGTGACGAATACTGCGAAGGTTTGTCCGGGAGGCGTGAAGAAGGCCTCGTAACTGCCGGCGGAAACCGAAGTGTAAGAAGATGCTGAGGGATAAGCCACGCCAGGGAATGTGGGGCTGCCCGAAATGCCATTTCCTGAGGTGACGACGTAAACGTCGGTTCCGGACCCAAGGAGCGAGGAGGCATTGATGACGCGAATTTTCACATTCCCCGAAGACGGCGCGGTGTGATCGTCGGTAAAGAACGCCGGTCCATTATTGGTGGAAGCTGCGGTGCTGAAGCTGTTCGAAGCGAGATTCTGGGTCCCGAAGTCTGCGACAATCGTCGTGGTACCGCTAGCCTCAGCTTGAAGGTGATGCGAGCCTGAGCTGGTGGACACGTAGGAGGAGCCGGATCCGTAGCCTACACTGGTGGCGACGGTTTTCCCATCCACCAGCAAGTCCAAGCTGTTTTGCGAAACAATGGCGTTGAGAAGACGAACGTTAGCGTTGCTGGATCCACAAGCGGTAGTTAGAAAAACCAGGAATAAAGTAACCACAGCCACAGCCAGATTTCGGGGTTGGTACATTCTTAGCTCCTCGCGAATTTTCGGCGGACACATCGCCTTATTCGGCACTGATGCGGACAAGTGAATTGAAAGTTGCCGGATTTGGGTAAAAAGTGGTCAAGACACGTAAAGCGTTGTAAAGAGGATCCAAGCTGGGGGGATTCGAGCAGCACCGAACCCAGGAGCGAGCCACAATTGCCACTGCTCCTTTGGTCGCTCCTTTGTGCCTCCGGGTGATCGACCACAGCTGATGGAGCTCATCGTTCTGGTTTGGCCGATCACGGTACCGTCACGGGCACCGTACCTATGTTAGCAGTGCAGCCTCCGACCGTCCTTGCGATCCGCGGGTGAAATCCGTCGAGCGACCTACGCCTGAGTCTTGTAAGATCCATCGCCCGCCTGAGGCAGGCTCGGGAGGACACCTTCAACTGGACAAGTCTGGCGGCAACAATCCTTTGGGTGCGGAGGCGAGGAGATCTTTTTCGAACTGTCTTTCAACGTCGGCCCGGACTTCGATGCCGACTGGAGTTTTCAGAGAGACCAGTCCGCCAAACGCAATCCATTCGCGGTGAAGGGAAGCGCGGAGAAATGCACCGCGATATCCAAGACGGGACGGGTTCGGCGCCGGTTTTTCCGTAGCCGGCAGCGAAGACCAAAGGTTCCCGAACCGCCTGGCAGTGGCCGCAGAGACAGGCCAGGTTGGATCAGGGCGTCCGGAATAAAGGAACGCCCCGGCGATCCAAGTCTCACGTGATTTTGATGTGGCCATGCATAACGATCATAAATGTGCAGAAGTTGATGTACGGGCCACGGTCCGCAGTGCGAGGGTCCGGGATCAGATGGCCACTGTTGTCCACGTTCGTCGCCGGAGTTCCACCGGGCTTGTGCGTCCAGTAACCGTTGCGCCCCTTGCGGTACCAGTGAAAGTCGAAACCGGGAGCGATCACAAGAGCGACCAGGTGGCCTTCCTTGGGACAGCGGTTGTTGGCAGTGGGCGCGTCGATGAGGTCGTCGGCGATAGCCGCAGGCCGCACCGACGCACAGGTCAAAGCCGTGTATTCGGCGCCGGCGGCGAGTCCGGGTTGGGCAAACGTGTCGGTGCGGTAGTTGGTGGAGTAGTTGTAACAGTTGTTGCCGAATTGTTTTTGTCCGCCGTCGTTCCACCACGCCGGCTCATACAGGGGAGCGCAATGGCAGTGCTCACGATGGGGCCAACGCGGCGGCCGGTGTTTGCACTTTTCGCGCGTTCCCTCGAAACGCTCAATTTCCTTGAGGAGAAACGCAGGGAAATCACGTCCCAGCTTCAGCCGGCGAATCAGTCCTGATTCGCGGACAAGAAATTTTTCGAAGTCCGGGTCGGCGGCGCGGTGGCTTAGCTTCGGCCCGATCAGGTCGCCGTGCGCCAGACGAAAAACTTTGGGCAAGCTGCGCGCCCCACTGGCTTCAATGATCAGTCCACGATAGCCGAGACTCGAAGAAGGTACGGGCAACATGCGCGACACTCGCTGCGCGGGACGCAGGTGCTCGTAGATCCGGTCAGCGTTGCGCCCTTTGATCTCGAGGACCGGGTTCTTGCGACCGCTGAAAATGTCGATGGTGATTCGGAACTGCATGAAAAGCCTCCGCCAAGTTAGTGACCGAGATCGGCGAATCGTTTCAGGGGTAGGACGGCAGTAAAAATCCCGCCTGTCGAATTCGGACTTGCTCCGGAAACCTGGAACGTGTAGTTTATGCGCAATCCGATGGATACTCTGGGCCCAGCAAGTGAGTCGTTGCGGCTGGCGGAAAATTACCGCCAGATGAGCGATGACGAGTTGATCGATCTCGGACAGCGTCCCCGCGAGTTGACCGATATGGCGCAAGGCATTCTGGCGCAAGAGATATCGTCGCGGAAGCTCAAAGTGCCATCCCCTGAAGATCAGCTTTCGCGAGACCGCATTCGAGCGCCTGAAGACGCTCAGGATGCCGAGTCGCCTGAGGAAGAAAAAAACCGTGAGCTCGTGAATCTTTCGACGGTCTGGAGCCGGCGTGATGCAGAACAGTTACAGAAACTGCTCGTGAACGCGGGTATTCCTGTCTATTTCGGTCCGGAAAAGGTGGCGAGCGTGGAAGAAGTGCGGTCCAGCTTCGCCGATGGACTTGACGTGCTGGTCATGAGGATTGCCAGGGATTCGGCGCGCAATGCGCTTAAGTACTACAACCCCCAAGATTGGCCGGACGAGGAAAAGGACACGGAGTCCGAGGAATTTGCGATCCATTGTCCGAAATGCCACTCGACGGACGTGGTGTTCGAGGACGCGGGCGGGGTGGAACCCGAGGACGATACGATCACGCAGAAGTTTGACTGGGAGTGCGCTGCCTGCGGATACAAGTGGGAAGACGAGGGAGTCGAAAGTAAGAGTTAATTCGCCATTCGAGAACTCCCTTTCCCCAAGAGCAGGATCTTTGCCCGGCATATTTCTGTACCGTTGGCGACTTTTGAGTATTGACATCCTCCCTGGAGGCGGCGGGTATAGCGAACCACGATTTGACAGTGCCGTTCGAGGTGGCGGATACTCGCGACAGCGTGCGACAGGGCACCACCGGCCCGCGGCAAGGGAACAAATCCCACCTGCTTTGATTCAGACAGTGTGCTTTGAATCTTCTTTCAGCCTGTATCAGCGGGTCACAGGCGCTCATGAAAGGAGATCGCCTTGACCACATCGCAGCTTCCTGCTCGTCCTTCCCTCGATTCCCTACGCAAGCAAGCAAAGAAACTGGCGCACGACATTGTTGCTGGTAATCGAGGCGCCATCGCTCGAGCGCGAGCGCAGCTGCCAAAAGCGGAGCTGCCGTTGTCACAGCGTGACGCCCAGTTGGTGCTGGCGCGCGAATATGGGTTTCCAGGCTGGAAGGATCTAGTGAAAGAAGTGAAACAACGCCTCGGCAGAGGATTCGAGTGGGCCGTATCCGAAGCCCGCCGCATCATCCATGATAATGACTTGGAAGGTCTGCGACAGCTTTTGGCGGAATACCCGGCGCTGTTGTCGTGGAGGGCGGATGAAAACGACGGCGGGCTGCTCGAGATGGCTACCGGTTCCTTCGGCGACAGCTTCGACCCGTTCCGCGAAGAGCACTTCACGCGCAGAGCTTGTGCCGAGCTCCTGCTCGATGCCGGCGCTGTCGTCTCGCCGGGCGTATGCAATGGCCTCATCCGTTCCCGCGCAAACGGGCTGATCGACCTCTTCCACCGCAGAGGCCTGCTTCCCCAAACTCTGAAGTTTTTTGCCGCCCTCGGCGACGCCGATGGCATTCGCACGCGCCTGGATACGGATGCCGACGATCTTCCGAGCGTGAACGAAGCGTTCCTGTATGCGTGCCATCTCCAGCACGCGACAGCTGCAGCGCTGCTGCTCGATCGAGCTATTACGCTCAACCCCGAGCTGGGCAGACAGATCGATGGCGGGCCGAGACGTTCCGCATTTATCCGGCACTTCATCGAGAACAAACCCGACATCCAAAACTCCGACCCATTCAGGCCATGGCAGGCTTTCGTCGAGCAACAGGTTATACGCGCGATGGACGACGGCGATCTAGCATCCTTTATCGACCAATTGCGGCAAGAGGCATGGATGCTTTCAGACGAATGCATGAAATTCCAGGTTCGCTTGATCGAGGGAACGGTGGCGGCGCTGAAGGATCGGGCACCTTTCCTTAAGGCGCTTCTGGATCTCGATCCCGCGGTGCTGCACTCTCCGGTGCCGCCGACATCCCGGGCCTTAATACACGCGTTCACCTATTCCCAGACCCATATGCTTCCCATGCTGCTGCGGATCTGGCCGATGCCTGACGATCTGCCACACGCAGCTGGCAACGGCGACTTCGCTCGGGTGAGACGTTGGTTTGACGCGGCCGGCATGCCTGCGCTGGGCGACCTCGCCAATCACTTTCCCGCCAACGATGCCTGGATCCGCGGGAACCTGAACTGGGGCGAGCCCAGTGTGCAGCAAGTTCTCGACACTGCGCTTGCTTGGGCGGTCATGAATAACCACTTCGAGATCGCCGACTTTCTTCTCGGGTATGGGGCAGATATCAACACGAACTGGAGCTCCCATGAGCCTGCCAGCATCCTGCATGAGCTGGTGTGGCACAAGAATTACGACGCCATGCAATTCCTCATCAACCGCGGAATCGACATGACGACCGTCGATTATCGTTGGGGCGCAACCGCCCAGGGTTGGGCATATCACGCGGAGAAAGACGAGAAGATGGCACAGTGGCTGGCTGAGGCGGAACAACGTCAGGAGCGGGCATCGCGCTGAAAGCGAACTGGGGGCTTCACCATTCGTCGAGAATGTGGAGCCCCACATTTCTCGACAAGAACGGACCAAGGTTCTAAGAAAGTTCTGTGGTTCTTTGATAACATGTCTGTAAGTTGTTGATTTTACACCGTGGCGGTGTAGCTCAGGTGGCTAGAGCGAGGGTCTCATAATCCCTAGGTCGTCGGTTCGAGTCCGACCGCCGCCACCAACTTAATGCTTGTTTTTCAGTGAGATAGAAGTGTCTCCCCGTGGCGAGCATCGAGTACTCCGGTTGGCTGCCCCAGTCGCCTCTTCAATGGCCGGACTTTCCTGCCTGCAATCATCCGCCACGGTCAACATCTGAATCGGCTTTCCCAGGGCTTACATAGACACATCGAACACCTTAATTATTGCGAGGCTATTGCGATGGTTGTCTCGCTCTTACTGACAGTCTGTTGACACACCACCCTGCGGAATTCGTTATGGTACTCGCGCTTTCCGGACATGTAAGCTGCTGAGGAAATGGAAG
>Ga0126381_100007125_pt1 | contig 12419 bp, 7 predicted proteins | sample PanSoiMetPlot_28_FD_96465 | JGI IMG/M metagenome (GOLD analysis project Ga0126381, IMG submission 96465) | Tropical forest soil microbial communities from Panama - MetaG Plot_28 | ecosystem: Environmental > Terrestrial > Soil > Tropical forest > Bulk soil | place: Panama | collected 2016-02-17
CATGGCATGCCGCGCATGAATTGGAGTTGTACAACGGACCGATTCCATCGCTTGTTCCCTCGACCTGCTCAAACTCCGCGCGGTCATCATCCAGCTTGGCCTGGTCTACGAGTCCATTCGTTGTAAGGTCCAGGCTCGATGGCGCTTCGGTGGCAGCCTCACTCTCAACCCGGTGCATGGATCCCAGCATTAGTATCAGGCCGGCAAGAAATAGAGCCAAACAAGTTACTTTCACAGACTTCATCTTTCAGTTTCTCCTGGGGAGCGGTTGCGCGCGCATCGCGAACAAGCGTCCGCGCGGGGTCTATCAAACGCCGGCCGTAGGGGCAAGGCAGGCCAGTCCAAACAGAAGTGAAAATGTTCGGGAGTTCCTGGCAATCAGGGAGCGATCGCAATTACGCCAGGGTCCGGCTGACTTCTAGGAAGACTCTAAAGGGGGTAACTGGACTCGACCTGTACTCCGTGGGGTTACGGTCGAAGCCTGGAGGTACAGCGATTGTTATAAGGCGGACGCAGGCTTATGTCAAGACATTTCCCTAAGGTGCGGCTTCATCAGAAATGTTTACCGTTTCAGCCGATTGTGACATGGATCCTGCCCTGGCGGGGTCTTTCGGCAAGCCGCAGACTCCTTAATGGCACTCGTTCACCGAGCGCCGGGACCTTAGTGGACCCAGTGTGCTCGCCAGTTGCGGAAGCGAGCGCAGGGCCTGAAGGCCTCGATGTCCAAATAAGGCGGCTTGGGATGATACTTTTTGCTCCCTGTTTTCGATTAACAGGGTGAGGGAGAAGAGAGTACCGAAGAGCGTGGATGGAGAACGACCGAACCGGCATCCCTAAACGACTGATTATCAATAGAATGCAGGTGCGGACCAACCATGCAGACAAGCGCCGAGGGATTGCTTTTGGAAGGCTTGGGAAATGGAACGCGGTCACCGGCGACATCAAGTTCTTCGAAGGAGGTTCTTATGATCGGACGGATAGCAGGGTTTGCTTATGGAGTGTTGTGCTACCTTACCTTCCTTGGCACATTCCTATATGCCATAGGATTCGTCGGGAACATTGTAGTTCCCAAGGGCATCGATTCGGGACCGACCGGGCCGCTGGGCCGAGCATTGCTCATCAATGCCGGCTTGCTTGGTCTTTTTGCCATTCAACACAGCGTAATGGCTCGGCAGTGGTTCAAACAGGCCTGGACTCGGATCGTTCCTCCTCACCTTGAACGAAGCACTTACGTGCTTCTGGCCAGTCTGTGCCTCTTGCTGTTGTTCTGGCAATGGCAACCCATAGGCGGTGTGATCTGGAGCGTTGAGAATCCAGCAGTCCGCGTGGCCATATCCGTTCTGTGCGCTTTAGGATGGCTGACCGTACTGGCCTCGACGCTGTGGATCAATCACTTCGATCTCTTTGGACTAAGGCAGGTATATCTCTCGTTACGAGGCCGTGAATACACTCCAATCGCCTTCAGGACCCCTGGTCCATACCGGCTGGTCCGCCACCCGCTTTACCTGGGATTCCTGATTGCGTTCTGGTCAGCTCCGACTATGACTGCTGCTCACCTTGTATTTGCCGTGGCCACGACCTGCTACATATTCCTGGCCATTCAGTTCGAGGAGCGCGACCTGGTACGTTCACACGGCGAGTATCGCAATTACCGCGAACAAACCTCGATGATAATCCCGATGCCGCCGCGCAAACCTGATCGTGGCAGTGTTGGTAGCGACCTGGTCTCTAACAAAGCCCGCGGAGTTCAATAACAGCTCCTAGAATGCCGAGCCATAACGATTGACCTCGTAAGGGCGGCCGTGACACGGTGGGGTCGTACCGGCGGGCCGCCCGAGAGTCCGGTCCCGATAATTTCGGAGGTTAGGGAGGAAGTCATCATGCAATCGGCAGCAGCAAACATCCAGAAGTTGAAGAGCAGCTTCAAGGGAGAGATTCTTCTGCCCGGCGACGAGGCGTACGAAGGCGCCCGCAAGATCTGGAACGCGATGATCGACAAGCACCCAGCGGTGATCGCCCGGTGCCTTGGCGCATCCGATGTCGTCGACGCAGTGAACTTTGCAAGGGACAGCGGGCTTATGCTCGCTGTCCGCGGAGGCGGCCACAACATCGCAGGCAGTGCGTTGTGCGACGACGGCATTGTTATCGACCTTTCGAAGATGAGGCAAGCGACAGTCGACCCGGGCAACAGGCGAGTGATTATTGAGGGCGGCGCGACCCTGGCCGAACTCGACGCTGCAACTCAAGCGCACGGCCTGGCCACGCCGGTCGGCATAAACTCGACTACGGGGCTTGCAGGACTGACGCTTGGTGGCGGCTTTGGCTGGCTGAGCCGCAAGTACGGTATGACCATCGACAATCTCGAATCCGCCGAAGTTGTAACGGCCGCCGGCCACGTGGTACGCGCCAGCGCCGCGGAGAATCCCGACCTTTTCTGGGCGCTCCGTGGCGGCGGCGGTAACTTCGGCGTTGTGACCCGCTTCGAGTTCCGGCTCCACGCTGTCGGACCCGATGTCCTGAGCGGCCTGGTCGTGTACCCGATTGATCAGGCCGGGCCGGTGCTGCGGCAGTATAGAGACTTCGCGGCGACGGCGCCGGATGAGCTATCGGTATGGGCACTCCTACGCAAGGCCCCCCCACTGCCCTTCCTTCCAAAAGAGGTGCACGGCCGGGGAATCGTCGCGCTAGCGCTGCTGTATGCGGGTGATTCGCGACGTGGCGAGCCACTGACCGAACCGCTGCGCAAGTTCGGCGTCCCGGTCGGGGAGCACGTGGGGGTTCAGCCCTACGTGGCATGGCAGCAGGCATTCGACCCGCTGCTTGCCGCCGGCGCGCGCAACTACTGGAAGTCGCACAATTTTTCGACGCTGAGTGACAAGCTGTTCGACGTTGCGATCGACTATATTGGCAGGCAGCCGTCGCCCCAATGCGAGATCTTTTTTGGAGCCCTCGGCGGCGCCAGCACGCGGCCGACCCCGGACTCCGCTGCATACCCTCACCGCGATGCCGAGTTTGTCATGAATGTGCATGCCCGATGGGACAGCCACGATGACGACGACCGCTGTATTGGGTGGGCGCGCAGTTTCTTCAATGCCTCGGCCCCATTTGCCAATGGAGGTGTCTACGTCAACTTCATGACAGCTGATGAAGGCGACCGGCTACGCGCTGCATATGGATCGAACTATGACCGGCTCGCTAGCGTCAAGCGCGCGTACGACCCCGATAACCTGTTTCACATTAACCAGAATATCAAGCCATCATGAGCGAATTTGTCCGTCAAGCATGCGATAATACTCAAGGAGTCAGGAGGGACTCAGGAAATGGCACAGGCGAAAACGCAATCCCATCTGTTATCAGAGGAAATCCTGGCTCGATGCTTTGAGCGAGCCCCGGTCTACGATCGCGAGAACCGCTTCTTTGACGAGGACTTCGAGGAGCTCCGCGAGGCCGGATACCTGAAGATGGCAGTGCCCAAAGAGCTTGGCGGACTTGGCCTGTCGCTGGCTGAAGTCTCCCGCCAGCAGCGCCGCCTGGCTTACTATGCGCCCGCTACCGCTCTCGGCGTGAACATGCACATCTATTGGACTGGAGTCGCTGCAGACCTGTGGCGCGCGGGCGACCACTCACTCGAATGGGTGCTCCGCGCCACTGCCGCGGGTGAGGTCTTTGCGGCCGGCCACGCAGAATCCGGGAACGACATTCCGATCCTTCTTTCAACGACGAAGGCTGAACGAGTCGACGGTGGGTATGTTTTCACCGGCCATAAATCCTTTGGTAGCCTGACGCCTGTCTGGACCTACCTGGGAATCCATGGAATCGATACCAGCGACTCCGCCAATCCCAAACTTGTCCACGGCTTCATGCCCCGAAGTTCGACCGGTTGGAGAATAGAAAAGACCTGGGATGTTCTTGGCATGCGCGCGACTGCAAGTCACGATACGATCCTTGATGGAGCCTTCGTGCCTGATAAGTATATTGCGTGCGTCACGCCGCCCGGCGCCGCCGGTGTGTGCCCATTTGTTCTGTCTATATTCGCGTGGGGTCTGACCGGGTTTGCTAACGTCTACTATGGAATCGCGCGGCGAGCCCTGGATACTGCCATCGAACAGGTCAAGAACAAGAAATCGATCGCGCTGTCTCGTCCGATGGCCTATCACGCCGAGGTCCAGCACAGTATAGCCGAGATGGTAATCGAGATGGAATCGATCGGCCCGCACCTGGAAAAGCTCGCCGAGGACTGGTCGGCGGGTGTCGACTATGGGCACGGCTGGATAGTTAAAATTGTCGCCGCAAAGTATCACGCGGTCGAAGCGTCCTGGCGCGTTGTCGACACGGCTCTGGACCTGGCCGGCGGCTTCGGAATATTCAAGAAATCCGGCATCGAGCGCCTTTTCAGGGACGCCAGGCTCGGCCGCATTCATCCCGGAAATGCATATTTGACGAGAGAGCTGGTCGCCAAGCTGACGCTGGGCATCAGTCCTGACGAGCAGCCCCGCTGGGGATAGGCTTTAATTCAAGCGAGCGTCGCTCAGATGGGCTTTGCTTAGGCGATCACCACTTAGATGATCACACCTTAGATAAACATTGCCGGGCTGATCTCGAGGGCAACCTCCGATACCTTGTCGACGGGCAAGCCGGCTCGCCTGGCATGCTCCCTGATCGCTTCTTCATTTGGTGCGTCGTATTCGCAGAAGATCTTGCCTTCGGATTCGGATATGTAGCTTTTGATCCAGACGATCCCGGTCATCTCGGCAAGGACCTGGTTCGACCTTTTGCTGGCTGCCTTCAGGTCCTCCCTTGACATTGAACCAACGGTTCTTTCGATTATGTATCGAGGCATCATTCCTCCCTGTTGAAGTCTTAAGTCAACATCGCCGGTAGCGCAAACTGTTAGTTTGAGTCATCCTCTTCCGCCAAGAATGGATTTCACCGGCTTACTCAGTCACGCCGTTTACACGACAATTCATTGTTCCAGTCGCTCGATTTCCTTGATCAACTGCTCGTCTCCAGTCTCGGCCGCAATAGCACTGGACTGATTCAGGAGCGCCACCATCTGATCACGCCTGCCGCCCGAGTGCTTGATCGCCGCCAGACGATATAGCATCCATGCTTCGCCCTTGCGGTCGCCGACCTTGCGCCTTATGTCTAAGGATTCCAGATAACAAGCCTCAGACTCGCTGGCCCGACCAAGCGCGGCCAGGGTTTGACCCATCGCGGCCAGGGCGTGCCCTTCCAGCAATTGCTGGCCAGATTGTTTGTGTACGCCGACCGCCTGTTTCAGGCAAGCCAGTGCTTCGTCGTGCCTGTCCAGCTTTTGGAGCGTCACTGCAACGCTGTTAAGCACGAGTCCCTCGTGGGGCAGATCGCCGGTCGACTTGAAGATGCCCAGCGCGCGATCATAGTGCTCCAGAGCACGAGCATACTCGCCACGCTCCCATTCCACGATTCCCATGCTGTTTAGAACCTCGCCCTGTTTCGACGCATCGCCAATATCAACGCAAACCTCCAGGGCCTCCTGGTAGCAACGAAGCACAAAGTCGGGGTTCGCCCTCTGCTGTCGCGCCTGAGCGGCTAGCTCAATCAGGGTGTCGAACTCCTTTACACGACTGCCCTGTACCTTATAGATGGCGCGGATTCTCTCGAGCGCATCAATGCTTGCGGGCAGTAAGTCGCCAGAGGCGCCATGCGTGGCAATCAATGTCAGGGTCTTGAGTTCGTCTTCAGTTTCACCGGTCTCGACCAGCAGCGCCGCTGCCTCCGTCAAAGGCACAAGAGCATCGCCCGGTTTGCCGATCGCAATGAGGCGCTGCCCCAGCAAGCCGAGCGCCTGGGCCAGCTCGCGTTTGATGTTCAGCCGGCGAGTCAACGAGACCAGGTCGCTGGTCATCCGAACCGAACCTTCGCTTTCGCCCTGGTCCCACAACATGTTGGCCATTACCTTAAGCGTGAAGGTCTGCTGCAGGTGCATCCGGTGCTGGGTCGCGGTGTTGAAAGCATTCTGGTAGTAGGCCATCGCCTTATCGTGCCAGCCGAGATCGCGACAGACGTTGGCAATGATCTCCATTGTGTACACGTTGAAGAACTCCCGGCCGATACCGCGGTTGATTTCCAGCGCCTCTTCGAGGTATGGCAGGGCCTGGGCGGGTGCTCCGGCACGCAATACCGACCCCAGGTTGGTGAGGTCCTGGGCGTAACCGGCCTCGTCATCGAGGGTCTTGTCGATAGCGATTGCTCTCTTGATGCTTTCTATCGACTCCTCGTGTTGCTCCCGGTGCCAGTACAGAAATCCAAGACTGCGCAAGGCGTCGCGTTCGCCGGCCGCGTCGGACAACGACCGGCGGATGGTCAGCGAATCCTTGAGAAAGTGCTCGGCTTCATCGAACTGGCCGAGCAGAGTGCAAAGCTCACCCTGCCGAATGTAGGCCTGTGCCAGCAGCGCCTTGTCCGCCGACAGGTCGATATGCGAGACGATTCTGTCTATTAAAGACTGCTGCCGCTCGCGCATCTCAAGTGTTTCGCACATGCGCTCCTCTTGCAGCAATACCTCGATCAACGTCGTCTTGTTCTCGGGGCTTTCAGGCAGGTTCACCACCCAGCGCTCTGCCAGCTCGATCATGCTCAGCGCCTCGTAGAAACGGCTCAGACTCCTCGCCTTTTCCGCGGACTGCCGCGCGTAACCGACGGCTTTGGCCCAATCCCCGGCGTGGCTGAAGTGGTGGACCAGCAGCTCCAGTTGCTCTTCGAGCCGGTCGCCATACAGGAGCTCGATCGCCTGGCCTACGGATTGATGCAATGCCTTCCGCTGGTGCAAAAGCAAGCTCTCGTAAGCGACCTCCTGGGTCAGAGCGTGCTTGAATCGGTATGCCGACTCCGGCAGTACCCTGGTCTGCTGTATCAGCCCGAAGGCCTGCAGGCTTTCCAGCGACCCTTGAAGCACCGCACTTGATTTGAGGGTCCGCTCCAGGACAGGCCGGGTGAACTCCGGCCCAATTACGGACGCATGGCTCAAGACCTTCTGTGATTCCAGGTCCACGCGATCGAGGCGGGTTCTGATGACTGCCTGCACGCTCTGTGCGACGTGCAATTCACCCGGCGAGCCGTCGAGCGATGCTGTGCCCTCCTTGACTTTGACACGTCCCTCTTCTACCAGGGTCCGGCAAACCTCCTCGATGAAGAACGGATTCCCTCCAGTTCGTTCGCATATGCGCGCTGCCAGATTATCTTGTAGCCGCACAGCGCCGAACAGGAACTTCATCATGTCCGCTGAGGCTGCCGCGTCCAATGACCCGAGCCGAATCGGCGTATGGTTCGTGACGTAGCCCCAATCAAATGAGGATTCAGGCCGGCCAGTAACCACCAGCATCAGCCGGTAGTCCGATACCATTCCGGCAAGTCTCTTGAGCGCTTCCTTTGATCCTTCGTCAGCCCAATGCCAATCCTCGAGCAGTATCGCTGCAGGGTCATGTCTAGAAGCCAGAGTAAGAATCGCGCAAAAGGCATCCAGAATAGCGATCCTGAGTTCACCCCCAGCAAGCCCGCTGGGCAGCGCGTGCTGGTCCGACGGAATTGAGAGTATATGCAAATAGATCGGCAGGTAATCTTCCAGATTGGGATCGATGGCCTTTATTCCGGACACTGCCTTTTGCCTGAGTTCCGCCGAGGACCCGCGCTCCGGCAGGCCCAATGCGTTCCTCAGCGCCTCAATGAACGGCATGTACGAGATGCTGCGCCGGTCGGGCTCGCATCGCCCTGACAATATCGTGACTCGCGCGGCCTCCAGCTTGCGGCGGATTTCAAACAACAGCCGGCTCTTGCCAATCCCGGCTTCACCGGCCACCGTGATCAGGTGGCCCTGGCCTGCAAGCACCCGCTCGAGTGCAGATTCCATCGCCGCCAATTCCTGTTCGCGCCCAATATACCTCGTCAGTCCGGTTCGCGCTGCTGCTTCCAGCCTGGTTTGGACTCCCGACTCGCCTTCGATTCTAAAAACGGCGACCGGAACCGTGTCCGGCCTCAGCCGGTACTCTCCCCTGGATGTCGTCCTGAAGTACGGAGCGATTACGCGATGCATTTCGGCGTCTACTAGAACTTCGTCAGTATCCGCATATGCTGCCAGCCGGCTGGCTATCTGAATCGCGTCACCAGTGACCTTGAGTTCCCCCCGCGCGTCGCCCTGGGCCACCAGCGGTCCAGAGCTTATGCCGGTCTGCAGTTTGATCTCACGATCTATGCGTCCGGCCATGCTTTCGCTTAATTCTTTGACTCGTTCATTGAGCGCAAGTCCCGCCCGTACCGCCCGTAGCGAATCGTCCTCGGATGCTACCGGGATTCCGAACAACGCGATGACGTCCTGACCTGTGAACCTGTCCAGTGTTCCGCCGTACCGGGCAACGACTTCGGTGACTGCCCCCTTGATCTGGCCGGCGATTCTTTCCGATTCGGCGGGATCCAATTGTTCTATGATGGCCGTGTAACCGGACAGGTTGGAAGAGACGATCGCTGCCCGCCTGCGCTGTGGCTCCGTCAGGATGGCTGTTGTCTGGACGAGCCCAGTTTTAGTCATTGATGCTTGAGTCATTCCTGTTTGAAACATCGGTGCTTGAACCATCGATTCAACGCCGCTGCTAAGGTTCTTCAGGTCGAATTGCAACTCGCCGGCGGTTTTGTACCGGTGGCGCCGGTCTTTGGCCAGTGCCCTGGCGACGATCTGTTCGAGTCGCGCCGGAGCCTCAGGCGCTCGCACCCTGATCGGGTCGGGTTCTCTATTGAGGATCGCTGCGATGATGTCGCTCGTGGTTTCCCCGGTAAACGGCCTGGTCCCGGTCAACATTTCGTACAACACCGCGCCCAGGCTGAATATATCGCTGCCTCCGTCGATTTGTTGGCCGCGCACCTGTTCGGGTGACATGTAGCCCACCGTTCCCAGGAGAATTCCGGCGTCAGTATGGACGGTCACGGCATCCGACTCGAGCGTCTGGCCGCTGAATGGCGCGGGAGCAGTCAGCTTGGCCAGCCCAAAGTCCAACACTTTTACCAGGCCGTCCGGTCGAATCATTATGTTTTCGGGCTTGATGTCGCGGTGGACTATCCCCGCTGTATGCGCGGCCCCGAGCGCCCCGGCAACCTGAACCGCAATTTCAAGAGCGTTTTTCAAGCCGACTGGCTCACGCTTGATTCGCTGCCGCAGAGTCTCTCCCTCGACGTACTCGGTTGCAATGAAGCGCAACGCCTCTGCTTCACCGATCTCGAAAATGGTGAGAATGTTTGGGTGATTCAGGGCGGAAGCGGCGCGGGCCTCTTGCTCGAACCGCGCCACTCGATCTCCGTCGCTTCTGCTCCAACCATGCTCGGACTTCTCAGGCAGGATCTTTAAAGCGACCCGGCGGCCCAGTCGCGTATCAAGCGCCAGATATACCTCACCCATGCCTCCGGCGCCCAGCAGGCTCGATACTCGATAATGCGCTATCGATTTGCCTATCACTTGTTCGATCTCGCGGCTGGCGAGCAGCACGGTTGCATCCTCGGCAGGTGGCGCCTCGATGAAGCTCCCGGCCTTCAGATGAGCTGACAGCAGGTCTTCGAGTTTATGGCGTAGCTTTTCATCATCACGGCAGTTGCGGTCGAGGAATGCGGTGCGCTGATCGGGATCGATCTCGATCAGTTCACTCAACAGGTGATCGATGTGCTGCCATTCCTCAGGCGTCATGCCCATTCTCCCGGCGCACTGAGAATCGCCCTCGTAGGGGCGGCCGTGCTCTGGCCGCCCGAGCTTAGAGCCCGAGCCATTTTCTTGCCAGTGAGGATTTCAGGTGTCATCACCGTTCTCCTGGCGCAGCTCATTGTAGAGCCAGGCTTTTGCTTTCAGCCATTCCCGCTTGATCGTGATGGGTGAAAGGTCGAGAAACACCGCTGTCTCTTCGACGGTCAAGCCTCCGAAATACCTCAACTCAACGATCTGGGCCTTGCGCGGATCGATCGAGGCCAATCTCTGAAGTGCATCGTCGAGCGCCACGATATCGAAATCTGCGGCATTAGAAGCGGCGACGCCGTCAGAGACTGACACCTTGTACCCGGCGCCTCCGCGCTTGGCTGCTCCACGCGCTCTGGCGCGGTCAACCAGCAAGCCTCTCATTACCTGGGCACATACCCCATAGAAGTGGGCCCGGTTCTGCCATGCAACTTCATCCTGCCCGGCTAACTTCATGTATGCTTCGTGAACGACGGCTGTTGTTTGCAGAGTCTGGCCCGCAGCCTGTCGCCTCATATACCGGTGCGCGATGCGGCGCAGCTCGTCATAGACCATAGGCACTAATTCATCGAGCGCATCTCGATTTCCATCGCGCCACGCCTGCAACAACCCGGTTATCTGTTCCGGCGACTGTGCCATTGGCGTCTCCAACCGTTCGGCTTGACCCCGAAGGGGTCTCCTGCTCTCGATAGGTACCAAAAACGGCATCACGAAGTCGTCCAGCGGCCCTGCGAGTGCTTGCGAGCCGCTTCAAAACCCGCTCTCAATCATTTTACGCCCGCAAAGAGCATGAGTTCGACTCCCGGTCCGCTGCCGACCTACGCCCGTAGCTTGGCGCACGCAGCGATCCACTGATCAATCCATCCAAGTGTCCATCGGGCAACTCAGTGTCGGCACCAATCAGGAAGGCGTTGCGGCAAGATCTGAAAAGGGTCCGAAGCTGCTCGTTGAATTCAGGGACACTTATAATACGCGAAAACCAGGTCTCGGGCGAATCAAACTAACCAGATCTTACCTCCAAATGACGGAAACAGGGGGAGAGGCTATCTGGAGAGGCGGATCCATAACGCTCATCGTCAAATCGAAGCAGGTCAACAATTGAGACTGGGCACGCAAGGATGCGTGCGATCCCAGGAACATAGCGGTCCAGGACAACAGATGATCGGACACGACCGAGATCGACATGATTGGTGATGGCCGAGCGTGGACCGACTGAAGCGGAACTACGAACGGGCGATTGGGCACGTCAAGGGAGCCAGAAGCCCCGGCGAAGGGCTTAAAAATGTAAATAGATAGATAAAAATGTATGTTTCGAGAGATTTTCATCCATTCGGGCTGGCCTCCTTGGGTTGAGGGAGCAGGTGAAAGTATTTGGCTGCTTCGGGCCTGGCGTTGCGTATGATTTCGAGGACCTTTTCTCGTGTCATGCCCGGGTATTCTTCCAGGGTGCGTTCGATGATCTTTTGGATCAATGCGACCCTTTGTTCGGTTACTGGGGGCTCGTTCTGGGCGGCTGAATCGGCTCCCGAGGCAGCAGTGGTGATCCTGGCGAGCTGAAGCGCGGCGGTCTGGGGAGACAGGAATTCTATTTTGGTGGCGTCGCCCGTGGTGCGCAGAGAGCCGTCGGGTCCGGCTTTGCGGAGAATCGTGGTAGATACTTTGAGGAGGTGGCCAAGCCCGTTTTGGCGGGCGAGGTCAACGCTGAAAGCGCCGTCGGGGCCGAAGCAATCGGTCACATCAGCTCGCATTTGTGAAACGAGCGAGCCGACAGCTTCGGCGGGCTCGATTTGAGCCTGGGCGATGCGTGCGCTGATGCGTTCCTGGACGGCGTGGCGGTTGAGTACATTCCATGCGGCTTGAGTAGCGTGATTAGGGCTGTATCCGGCATCGACGGCGGCGCGGGTGGCGTTGCCGCCATTAGCAACGAATCCGTCTACCATTTTGTTTTCGCGCCAGGTGAGCGCGGGCTTTCCGGTTTCGGGGTCAATCCTGCGTTTGGACATTGTTACAATAACCTCCTACGATCATAAACTTCTTTATCTATATAGCCTCCTACTATCGTAGCCTCCTACGGATCTATTCCTGACAAAGATCCGACTCAAAAGGGCTGAGCCTAGTCCTAGCCGAGATCGAGTATAGCCCAAACGAGGTATCGTGTCAAGCGTGGGCGACCACTTTATTTCACTATTTTGATAGCGAACGAGACGACCGCTAGTCCCTTGTGTTTTGATAGCATTTGGTATCCCCAAGAGCGGAGTAATTGGGACGAACGCGCCGGTTGCTACAGGCGTATTGATTTTGCGGACCCCACTCGATTGTGTAGAGATGCGGAGGTGCGGCAGTACGGGGATAGCTTCAAAGCGTCCCTCCGGGACAAGACCGGAGAGTCGTTTTCGCACAGTCTCGGAAGGGCCGGTGGTGGATGAGACGGGATGTTTCATCAAGGCCTTATTGTGATCTGGCAGGTATGTGAACGCCGTGTAGATGAGAGAGCCGGGCCGAGCCGTGAAATTCAAGAATGGGTCGCGGAAAGGCCGGAGCTGATCCATGAAGTTCAATGTCCGGGTAGTGAAAAGATTGGACGTGTAGTGAAAAGATTGGACCGGGCAGTGAAATGGACATGAGGGGACCGGAATTGGAACTGAAGAGCCGGAACGTGGAGGGGCCTGGC
>Ga0126381_100007126_pt1 | contig 12418 bp, 7 predicted proteins | sample PanSoiMetPlot_28_FD_96465 | JGI IMG/M metagenome (GOLD analysis project Ga0126381, IMG submission 96465) | Tropical forest soil microbial communities from Panama - MetaG Plot_28 | ecosystem: Environmental > Terrestrial > Soil > Tropical forest > Bulk soil | place: Panama | collected 2016-02-17
CAGCGTTTGGGCGAACCACTGGGCGCATCGCTGCGAGACGGCATCCGCATTCTCGGCGGCCAATTTATGCTCGGTTTTCTTTTGAGTGAAAAGGTCTATACCAGCATCCTGCGTCAAGGCTGGTTCGACCTTGCCACGGTGGCGAGTTTTTTGGCGCTGGCATTGATCATTTTTCTGATCCTCGCTTATGGAAAAACGGAATCGCGCTATCTTCTTTTCATCGCTATCGGTTCTCTCGTCATCGCGTTGGCAGCTCCGATTGGTGCAGCGCCTGGGATGACTCTGTGGCGGACGCTGTGGAGTATCCCAGGAAATGGACAGCGCTACTATTTGGTGCCAATGGCGATGCTGCTTTTCGCTCTTTCGGCGCTGGTGGGATGCGGAAAAACGAACGTATCTCGGTGGATTGCAGCCACACTATTGTTAATTCTTGGCGCCACCGGTGAGCGCAACGATTGGAAGTTGCCTGCCTTTACCGATCTTCAGTTTCGAAAATACGTCGCGCTTTATCGAAGTGTCCCGCCGGGCTCCTACGTGACGGTCCCCATCAACCCACCGGGGTGGCAAATCAAACTTCGCAAACCAGCGCAGCAGAAAGACACCCGCCAAAATCCGCCGCGTTGACCAAATCCCTCGGACCAAATGCACCTAAAATTGACCAATTATCCGCGCTGCAGACTCTCGCCAGGGGCCGCTGATTACTTAGCGAGGACCTGCGGCTTAATCCCCGACGCGCGGATCCAGTCATCGTCCGTGCGAACTCGCACATTCGAAAAGCCCGCGCGTTTCAGGTACGTCTCGATTTCCTGGGGAGTGGAATTCTGTGTCATGTGCGGTGGCCGGTTTGTAGGTGAGAATGCGCGGTGATTTTCAAAGACTTCCCAGCCGCCATCCGAGCAGAGATTAATGTTGTCCACGTAAATTCGACCTCCGGTTCGCAACGCACGAAACGCTTCGGAAATGTAATTGTATCGGTCCCAGGATTCGAGGTGCATAAACACCACTGTGCAATAAACAACGTCTACCGAAGCATCCGCAACGCCGCCCAAATTATAGCCGGATATCTCCACCAGCTCCACATTCGACAAATCCTTTAGCCGTTGTGCGGTCAGCGAAAGCATGTTTAAGGCGACGTCGCAGCCGATCCATTTCCGGCAGAGCGGCGCCACAACTTTGCCCACACGCCCAACCCCGCAGCCAATTTCAAGAACGACATCCTCCTTTCCAATGCCGACGCTGTCCTGAAGAAATCTCAAAGTTTCCTCGCCAGTAGCCTGCAAAGCGGCTTCTTCGGTCACCCCGATTACATGTAATTTCGCCTGCTCTTCGGTTGTTGAAAGAGCAGACCAAACCTTCTTGTATTCCGAGCGCGCCGGCTGGTGTTCCATCTTTCGCTACTTACCCCACGTTTCCGATGCGTCAATGTTTCAAGAGTTGTTCTGTTTGGCCGAAAAACAAGCCACCTACCAAACCCCAATTGCCGGTTGGACGTAGGTTGAAAAGGTCGGGTTGAATTTGCTGTCGCAGAAGCCTCTACGGTCCGTGTAAGCTTGCCATGGTAGTCCTTTTGTCTAAGGCTCACCGCTGTCGGTTACATGCATCACAGAACCATGAATCTGATCGGTAGAATTCGCGGCATGAATTCAAAGCATATTGCCGCAGGGCTTCTTGTGCTCGTGGGCTGTTTGCCTGCGCTGCTGATGTGGCATTGGATTTCCAGGAATTGGGTCCCGATTCCAACGTGGGACGAATGGCACACTCCGGGAAGTCAATTCGCTTCGTGGTGTGCTGGAACGCTGACGATCAGCGACCTCCTTTCGCTGCACAATGAGAGCCGGAAGTTCTTTCCGCGGTTACTCTACTTCACGCTTGCTGCATTCGGCGGCTGGGATGTGCGCAAGGAAATGCGAGTCATGTTCCTTCTCGTCTGCGTGTTATGTGTCCTACTCTTAATTCTGTTGCGGCGAACGTCTGGAGCTACTCTTGTATCCTCTTTGTTAACGTGGGCTTTGATGGTCTCTCTCTGTTTTGCACCCGTGCAGGTGGAGAACTTCCTCTATGGTATCCAGGGTGAAGCGTTTTACGTTGGAACTGCTGTCGTTGCGGCCGCAGTGTTGAATCTGTCGCGCGCCTTATTCCCTATCAAAGTGCTAGGGAATGCTATCCTAGCGCTCACGGCGACTTACACATTCGCTCACGGTATGCTCCTGTGGGCGCTCGCGTGGCCACTTGCTGCGCCTAACGAATCGATCCGGCGCAGGAGCCGGATTTGGTGGTATATCACGTATGCGGTTGTTGGTATCACTTCTATTAGCTGCTATTTCATTGGCTATCATCGGCCAAGCTATCATCCGGAACCCGCTTCGGTTATCGGGAGCTTCGGGCAGCTATGTCATTACTTCGTTCTGTGGGTTGGCAGGTATTTCGCGTCCGATTTTGGCGATCCGCTGATTTTGGGAATCATCGCGGTATTGTTCTTCGCGATTGCAGTAGCTTTTGCTTTTGAAACGATCAAACGCCGTGGAGATTGGCGGACATTCTATCCCTGGCTACTGATCGGTGCCTACGCCTGCGCGACAGGAGCCATCACCGCGGTCGGACGGCTTGGATTTGGCGTGCAGCAGGCCCTGGATACGCGCTACGTAGCATTTAGCCTGTTTTTCTATATCGCACTCTTTGGATTGTATTTCGCAATCTACTGTTGCCGTGTCCGCTCTGGATCTCCTGTGCTCCGAGCCTCGTTTCTAACGAATGCGGCATGGACGATCGCGTTGTTTGGGCTGCTCTGGGCGGCATCTTACAAAAAAAATCTCGGCGTACTTGCTGAGAACCACAAATCCCGTGTTCACCTGCTGCATACGCTTGAATGGATAGACCCGATCCCAGACAATCCGGATCTTGCGCTGGTGTTCCCGTATGTAGGCACATTGAAGGAGTGGGTAACGATCCTGGACAAGTATCGGATATTGCGACTCCCGTTTGTCCACGGTTCACTAGGCAGTGCTGTGCAGCAATCGCCACCTCTATCAGATGGTTCATATGGCCAAATAGAGACCTGCAACATAGATGCTAAGGGCGCACTGCATGCGAGCGGTTGGGCTTGGCTACCGGGAAGAAATCGCAGGGCTGATTGCGTCGTGATTGGATTTGAAGATGCTGCGGGGACTTTCAAACCAATAACCGTTTTCGAAACCGGCTTCGTAAGGCGTGACCTATCCAGAGCACAACATAACCCTTACATCTCTGGTGCCGGCTTCGAAGGTACTGTTAAGCTGCCCGATCCTGTTAGTGCAGAGTTATCTCTTAAGGGCTGGGCGATCGACTTCCGCACTCAAAAGGCATGGCCGTTGCGAGGACAGCCGGTTTGTACGCGATAAGTCAAGAGCTAGGACGGACGAGTGGTATGAATACACGATTGCTGCACCTAGATTGATTGGCTGTCGCAGTTAATGAGGGCGTTGCGCGAGCTTGGAGCCAATGCTTTATGCACGCACACTTTTATGTATTTATCCGAAATTTTCTTGACAGACTTTATGTCGCTCCCAAATCCTCGGGTCCAAACCTATCTCAATCCCATGATGAAACTTTTTTTACCTCTTTCTGTGATGGTCTCTGGTCCGAAACGATTGGTTGTTGGCCTCATGTTTTTGCTGGGCGCCTTCATTGCAAATAGCGCCAATGCCAGTTTGGGAGACGTCGTTGCTGAATACAGCTTTCCGGCTTCGGCATTCGTCATGCATCCGACTCGCCCGCTTATGTATGCCACAATTCCATCCCAGAATTCCGTTGCCATCATCAACACAAACACGTTGGCGGCGAGTACCGTGTTTGTTGGCTCCCGTCCAACTAATATCGCCTTATCCCCACAGGGTTCGAAGGCGTACATCGCCAACAGCACGACGAACTTTGTAGTCGTTTTCGATACGCAGAGTCAGACGATCGTAAATTCATTCCTTCTTGCCGAGCACCCACAGGACGTGGTCTTTGGCAATCAAAACCGCTTATGGGTTCTTGGAGAGAATCAGATATTCCAAATCGATGCGACCACCGGGGCTTCGACCGGCCCAAGCATCAGCGGTTATCCCGATAATGTGTTTGTGTACAGCGGGTCTCTAGAAATCAGCCCTGACCGAAACACGCTCTATTACGGCCAATATGGCCTTTCCCCAACCACTATGTACAGAATTGATGTCTCAGGGTTGGCGCCTATGCGGACAGCGGAGACGGAGACCGGCTTCAATGGCGAGGATCTAACATTGAGTCACAATGGCAACTTTATCTGCCACACAAACGGGGCTGGGCTGCACGGCTACGATATCACAAAGTTTAGAAGCTCCGATTTTGCATCGTTAGGTTCCTACGTGACTGGTCCATACCCGCAGGCGTTAGCATTTAGCCCGGATGATTTAACGGTGTACGCTTCGGTTCACACTGGCGGTGGCATACAGGTCTTTAACGCAAACTCATTTTTGTCGTTGGGAACCATCTCTGGTCCAGAGGTAGCAACTAAGTTGGCAGTCGATTCCACCGGAAGATATCTCTTCGCTGGCTACATAGAAGATTTCGGTGATTTCAGGGGAACGCGTGTCTATGACATATCGTCGCTACCGGAGTCGCGGTTAGGTAACATTAGTACGCGGGCGTTCGTGCAGACGGGCGACAATGCGATGATCGGAGGATTTATTGTTCAAGGCATTGAACCAAAACGAGTGATCATTCGCGCCATTGGTCCTGAGCTCAGCCGATTTGGCGTACCCAATGTTTTGGCCGACCCGACCTTGGAGCTGCATGACGGTACCGGCGGCTTGATTGCTTCTAATGACAACTGGCAACACACGATCATCGGCGGGATCATCACTACTAACCAGGTACGCGATATCACGACCAGCGGCCACGCGCCGACTGCCATTAGCGAATCTGCCATCATTGCGGACCTGCCAGCAGGCAATTACACGGCGATTGTGCGCGGCGTAAATGACACAACAGGCGTGGGCCTTGTTGAGGTATATGATTTGGGTCCCTCGAGCAATTCCATTCTTGGCAACATCAGCACACGCAGCTTTGTGCAAACCGACGACAACGTGATGATAGGCGGTTTTATTGTTCAAGGGACTCAACCAAAACGGGTGATTCTACGTGCCATTGGCCCTGAGCTCAGTCAATTCGGGGTGCCCAATCCATTATCTGATCCGACGCTGGAGCTGCATGACAGCAGTGGTGCTTTGATTGCCTCCAATGACAACTGGCAGCATACGATCATCGGCGGGATTATCATGAGCGACCAGGTGCGGGATATCCGTAGCAGCGGCCACGCTCCAACTGACGGAAGGGAATCGGCGATTATTGCAGAGCTGCTACCAGGTAATTACACGGGAATTGTGCGTGGCGTTAACAACACCACCGGGGTCGGTCTGGTAGAAGTGTACGATTTGGATTGATCGTGCTTCTAAGCCCTTCCTTTTATGAAAAAGATTATTCTGCCCTTCGTCATAGTTGCGGTGTGTCTGATAAGCGATAACGCTACTCGTGCAATCGGTGCGACGAATAGCGCGCCCGCAGCTGTACTACCCCTCGGCAATGTCCGTAGTAGCTGTTTGGTTCAGATCGGTAACAACTTGTTGAGCTCACCGAACCAATTGAGAACACTCTCGTTTGCCGAGCGCGTCAAATATCAACGAGCTATTGAAGAAATTTACTGGCGTCACCGGATCTGGCCGAAGGATAACCCTAATCCCAAGCCGTCGCTAGATGCGGTCGTGTCGCAGACGCAGATCGAAAAGAAAGTACAAGATTATTTGGGTAAGTCGTCGACTGCGCCTGAGCAGTTACAAGCTGAGATGAATCGCATGGCGGAACACACCAGGCAGCCGGAGATGTTACAAGAACTCTTTGGAGCGCTGGGCAATGATCCGTTTATTATCGCAGAATGCTTGGCCAGACCAATCCTGGCTCAGAGGTTGGTTGAGCAGTCAGCGTCCGAACAAACAAAGCAAGCCGGCCGAATGGTTAGCCATTTCGTAGCTCCTACCGCTGGTTATCGCCTTCCCGTCATATCAGGTGGCGGATGTACTGATGACACCTGGTCGGCGACCACTACAACTAACGCGCCCTCCGCACGATTCGGTCACACGGCAGTGTGGACTGGCAGTGAAATGATCGTCTGGGGCGGCTTTTACGGGGACTTAAATAACGGAAGCCCCTTGAACACGGGCGGGAGATATGATCCCGCGACGGACAGTTGGACAGCCACTAGCACTACCAATGCGCCCGATAGGCGATTCGCTCACACGGCAGTGTGGACTGGCAGTGAAATGATCGTCTGGGCCGGAACTCCCGATTTCAATTTGTCTTACTTTTTGAACTCTGGGGGCAGATACGATCCGGTGACGGACAGTTGGACAGGCACCAGCATGACCAACGCGCCGTCCGCACGATTCGCTCACACCGCAGTCTGGACCGGTGCTGAAATGATCGTTTGGGGCGGCGAGGATGACAATGGCTATTTGGGCACAGGCGGGCGATACGATCCGAGTAGGGACATATGGACAGGTTCCAGCACCACTAACGCGCCCGCAGCCCGAGAGCAGCACACGGCAGTCTGGACCGGCAGCGAAATGATCGTCTGGGGTGGATTCGGCGGCAGCCGCGAAGTGAACACAGGCGGCAGATATGATCCCGGCACCGATAGTTGGACAGCGACTAGCACCACGGGGGCGCCCACCGCGCGCTACTACCACACGGCAGTCTGGACCGGCAGCCAAATGATCGTCTGGGGCGGACTTAACGACTTCAGCACTTTCGATACCGGTGGAAGATACAACCCGAGCACCGACAGTTGGATAGCCACCAGCGCCAGCGGCGCGCCCGCTCGCCGACTCGGTCACACGGCAGTCTGGACCGGCAGCGAAATGATCGTCTGGGGCGGACTGGACAATGGCACTTTGAACACCGGCGGGAGGTACAACCCGAGCACCGATGGTTGGATAGCCACCAGCACCACTAACGCGCCCGCTGCCCGGAACTCGCAGACGGGACTGTGGACCGGCAGCGAGATGATCGTCTGGGGTGGATTGGATAACAGCGGCGGCAGATATTGTGCGAGCAACGTGTCGAAATTAGGCAACATCAGCACACGCGCTTTTGTGCAGACCGGCGATAACGTGATGATTGGCGGCTTCATTGTTCAAGGAACTGACTCTAAGAGGGTAATTATTCGCGCGATTGGACCTGAGCTCACCCAGTACGGCGTTCCCAATGTGCTAGCCAATCCTATCTTGGAACTAAATAACAGCACTGGGGCTTTGATTGCTTCTAATGACAGCTGGCGGCATACGATCATCGGCGGGATTATCAACAGCGGCCAAGTACGCGACATCCGGAATAGCGGCCATGCACCTGCTGATGCAAGGGAATCTGCGATCATTGCGGATCTACAGGCAGGCAATTACACGGCGATTGTACGCGGTGTAAATAACACGATGGGTGTTGGTCTGGTTGAGGTGTACGATTTGAGTCCCGAGAGCGGTTCAACCCTTGGCAACATCAGTAGTCGCAGCTTTGTGCAGACGGGAGACGACGTGATGATAGGCGGTTTCATTGTTCAAGGGACTCAACCAAAGCGGGTGATTCTGCGTGCCATTGGTCCTGAGCTTAGCCAATATGGCGTGCCTAACCCATTAACCAATCCGACTCTGGAGCTGCATAACAGTACTGGTACTTTGATCGCCTCAAATGATAACTGGCAGCATACGATTATCGGCGGGATTATCATGAACGACCAGGTGCGGGATATCCGGACCAGCGGCCACGCTCCGACTGATGGAAGAGAATCGGCGATTATTGCAGAGCTGCCGCCAGGTAACTACACTGCGATCGTTCGTGGCGCGAACAATACTACGGGCGTTGGACTCGTAGAAGTGTACGATTTGGATTGATAGGTTCTCTAATCGAGCTTTCGATCCGGTTGACAATCGTATGTTGCTTAGTTTCTACAAATTATCTAACGGTTTTCAAACTGAGAAATTGGAGAAAGATGAATGCTACTAACACAAGGATGCCTTATACCGGTTACAGCACTGCGTTGGCGTTGCTTGTGTTAACCGTTCAGATTGGCCTTGCAGGCAGCGCGAAGTAGACTTCTAGGCAGCATTAGCACTCGCGCCTTTGTGCAGACCAACGATGACGTAATGATTGGAGGGTTTGATACCCTCCTAATTCGCTTCATCGAGTGGAGTCGCCACGGGGTAGCAGCGGGAATGGATACCAGTTCATAATTACGCTGCTTTTGGTTGCATATTATGTATGACAAGCTGACTTTTCCGCAGGGTAAGATCCATTTGGAATCAGGAAAATGAATACCGCGATCGAGCCGCCGCCAAAACGAGGATCGGGTTGTTTTGGAAAAGGTTGTCTGAGCTTCATTGTGCTTGCGATCGTACTCGTTTTGATAGGAGTCGGCGGAACGTTTTGGAGTGTCCGTCATGTCTATCTCTCAGATAAACCAGCGCCAATCTCTAAAGCTTCTGCGGCAAACGAATCTGACGCTGTCACGACGGGAGACACGGGCACGCCCGCGCCGGTTGAAAGAAGCGCTGAGGTGCGCGAGCGCCTGGATACCATGAAGAAAGCCGCGCAGGCTAATGAGCAAACCGACGTGGAATTAACCGCCGCGGACATCAATGCACTGATTGCCGCAAATCGAAAGTCGCGTGGTACAGCCGCAGTTGGCATCGACGGCAATGTCCTGCAGGCTCAATTCTCGATTCCTTTAAACACATTGGACGTTCCATTTCGAAACGCATTCGGTCTGGCCGATCGGTATTTGAACGCGACTGCCACCATTGTAGCGCCGCCGGGAACCTACGCGGGCAACGTGCAGTTGGGCGAAGTGACGATCAACGGCCACAGCGTTCCTGCCAACGTCTTGGACTGGGGATTACCCGGGGTTGGGCGATCGCTGCGAACTTACGTGGTTAAGTATGCCAATAAGTACGGTGTCACGGGCGGAGAAATCAGAGACGGCAAAGTAATTTTGCACACCAGCGGACGTTAATGGCATCGGCCGGGGATCTGGCTCCAAGCCGCCCGAGCACCCCTCGCTGAATGGATCCACGCGTGCCATGTGTCCGATAACCGACCAACCCCTTTCTCGTCGCACGCGGTATTGCGCGAGCTTTTCGCAGCGCTTGGCAACGATCCTTTTGTGATCGCCGAGGGTTTGGCCAGACCAGCGTTAGCCGAGCGCTTACTGACGAACCGGTATGCTTACGACCAAACAATTCATGGCGACGTAAAACACTGCGCAGAGACTCAGTTGCCGATAATTGGTAGCATCGATCAGATGAAACAAACCGGCGGGATGTACCGTGAAATCGAATTGCTTAAGGCAACAATATTCCTGACGAAATCGACCGGAGCGCCTCACGCGGTATGAAGCTCGACACCGGTGAATGGGGACGAAACCATTCAAAAGCTAAGCGCTACATTTGAAGTGCGGCGACACGTCGCCGCTTTACAAAGCGCTGACATGTCAGCGCACTCCAAAGGCGCTGCTGGCGACTACGATAGAGTGATTATGCGTGCGCTTGGCCCTGAGCTTACTAACTTTGGCGTACCCAAGGCATTGACTAATCCGACATTGGAGCTGCACAACAGTGCTGGGGCAGTAATCGCTAGTAAATACAATTGGCAGCAAACGATAATTGGCGGGATCATCACGAGCAATCAAGTGAGCGAGATCATGGCACTGGACTGGCGCCGGCGAGCGGAAGAGAGTCGGCAATCGTCGCAGAGTTGCTACCAGGCAACTACACCGCGATCGTGCGCGGTGTGGACGATACCACCGGTGTCGGACTCGTCGAAGTGTACGATTTGCATTGACAGTGCCTTCTAAGGCCAATCATGCTTCTTGCCGTGAATGAAGCTGTGGCCCGAGCATGTCAGCTACAACAGGCTGTCACGTGTCTTAGACGGTGCTTGTTAAAGGGTTGGTGTTCCTATCTGGCCTGGGTGATCGGTGCACTCTTGTTGAGTGCAACAGATACGCGGGCGGCGACGATAACGGTGACGAACGGACATGACAGCGGGCAAGGTTCATTACGGCAAGCGATTGTTGATGCCGCGCAAGGCGATACAATCAATTTCGCCCCAAACGTTAGAACTGTTAATCTAACTAGCGATGAGTTGGTAATTGGCAAGAACCTGACTATCACGGGTCCTTTCGCCCACCGGGTGACGGTACGCCGAAGCACTAATTCGTCTCCATTCCGAATTTTCCACATCCCATCCAGCACCGTCACCGTCTTTATCTCCCGTCTCACGATTTCAAATGGCGCTGCCCTGATCGTTGGGTTCGGTGGTGGCGATGGCGGAGGTATTCGCAGCGCTGGCGTATTGACGCTTACCGACTGCATTATTTCAGCTAATCAAGCGGCAGGTACGGAATTCGTCGGTGGCCACGGAGGAGGCGTGCTAAACGAGAGTGGCACAATGACTATAACGGGTTGTACGATCAGCAACAATTCCGCGCAGTATAACACCGGTTCAAGCGGTGATTCTGCAGATGGCTCTGGGGGCGGGATATCTAACTACTCGGGCGGCTCACTGAGTATTACTAACTCCACCATCAGCGGTAATTCATGTTTTATCGCCGATCCCTTCGGCCTCAACTTTGGCGGCGGCAGCGGCGGCGGTGTTGCTAACAGTGGGTCCGTGACCGTTAGGAATTGCACGATTAGCGACAATTCAGTGGGCGGCACTGGTTTTTTCAATACCATGGATGGCGGTGGGATTAGCAATTTCGGCAATCTTCAAATTACGAGCAGTACGATCGCGTATAATTCTGCGTCAGCGGAAAACGGTACATTTGGCGCCGCGGCGCCTACGCCACCGCCAACCGGAGCATTCGGCGGCGGGATCTTTGGCTCAGGCTCTACGAGAATAGACAGCAGTATCATAGCCCTTAACAATGCTCCCATCGGGCCGGACTTTACAGGCGACGGAGGACTCCAGTCGACGGGGTACAATGTCATCGGTAACAACGCTGGTGCTCTCATCAGTTCGCAAGCCACAGACCAAATTGGCACTCCCGCCGCTCCGATCGACCCTCTTCTAGGCTCTCTAGCGGATAACGGCGGCTCAACTTTCACTCATGCTCTGCAATCCGGCAGCCCAGCCATCGACCATGGTGATCCTGCTGCGCCAGTCCAGGACCAGCGCGGCTATAGCCGGTTGCGCATTCCGGATGTTGGGGCATTTGAGTTTGGCGGAGTCGCCACAATTCTAGCCAATGTTAGCACTCGCGGCTTTGTACAGACGGGCGACAACGTGATGATTGGAGGATTCATTGTTCAGGGACCTGAACCAAAGCGAGTCATCATTCGCGCCATTGGGCCGGAGCTTACTCAACATGGAGTTCCCAATCCGATAGGTAATCCGACATTGGAGCTGCATGATTCTTCTGGCGCTTTGATCGCTTCGAATGATAATTGGCAGCATACAATAATCGGCGGGATCATAACCACCGATCAAAGGGGCGATATCCGGAATAGCGGCCACGCTCCGGGTGACGGAAGGGAATCTGCGATCATAGCAGAGTTGCCGGCAGGTAATTACACCGCAATCTTGCGAGGTGTAAACAATACCACAGGAGTTGCTCTAGTAGAAGCGTACGATCTTAGCCCAGAGACTAACTCAATCTTAGGCAATATTAGCACTCGGAGCTTTGTGCAGACGGGCGACAACGTGATGATAGGCGGCGTAATTGTTCAGGGAACTGCCTCCAAGCGAGTCATTGTGCGTGCGATTGGCCCAGAGCTTACTCAATATGGAGTTTCCAATGCGATGGTTAATCCGACACTAGAGCTGCATGACAGCACGGGCGCACTAATCGCCAGCAACGATAACTGGCGGACCACGATCATCGGCGGGATCATCCATACCAACCAAGTGCGCGAGATCACCGCTAGTGGGCTGGCGCCGGCGGACGGAAGAGAGTCAGCAATCATAGCCGAGTTACCACCAGGTAACTACACTGCGATCATGCGCGGAGTAGACAACACCTCTGGAGTTGGGCTGGTAGAAGTGTACGATTTGGATAGGTAAGTTTGGGAATAAGGTACGCAGGGGTAGAGCTATGAATACACTGTTTCACCTAGAAAAACGATTCCCTCAAGTGGGGCTCTTTACTCCGGGGGCCTTAGTGGCTGTTCTTCTTTGCGGGACCGCATGTTTGACCGTCACAGGTACCCTACCGGGTTTCTTCGACTCCGAAGTCTCGACAAAGGTTTCGCTAAAGACACTGACCTTTGAAGAACGTGTAGCGTACCAGCGAGTTATCGAGGACGTTTACTGGGGTCACCGGATTTGGCCAAAGGAGAATCCTGATCCCAAGCCGTCGCTCGATGCGGTGATGTCTCAG
>Ga0126381_100007127_pt1 | contig 12417 bp, 10 predicted proteins | sample PanSoiMetPlot_28_FD_96465 | JGI IMG/M metagenome (GOLD analysis project Ga0126381, IMG submission 96465) | Tropical forest soil microbial communities from Panama - MetaG Plot_28 | ecosystem: Environmental > Terrestrial > Soil > Tropical forest > Bulk soil | place: Panama | collected 2016-02-17
GTCCAGGCGACCACCGGCGGTGGCGGCTGGCCAATGAGCGTTTGGTTGACGCCAGATCTGAAGCCCTTCGTCGGCGGAACGTACTTTCCGCCGGAGGACCGATATGGTCAGCCGGGTTTTAAAAGAGTGCTCGAACAGATCGCGTCAGCCTGGAAAGAAAATCGCGACAAAATTGTCGAGCAGGGCAGCAAGATCGTTGCGGCGCTCAGCAACTCCCAGGCGATGGCGGCGGGTGAAGACAAAATCGACGCGACCATTTTAGATGATGCCTATCAACAGATTGATCGCAGTTATGATCCGAAGGAGGGCGGGTTTGGCATCGCGCCGAAATTTCCCCGCCCGGTGACCCTTAATTTTCTAACGCGATTTTATGCGCGCGATCCCAGGGGTGAATTCGGCAAACATGCGCTCGAAATGACTCTGTTCACTCTGCGCAAAATGGCAGCTGGCGGAATGCACGATCATATCGGCGGCGGGTTTCACCGTTATTCAGTCGATCGGTACTGGCACGTGCCGCATTTCGAAAAGATGCTGTACGATCAGGCCCAGCTCGCGGTCGCCTATCTCGACGCGTTTCAGATTACGCAACATCGACAGTACGAATCCGTCGCGCGGGACATTCTCGATTATGTCGCTCGCGACATGACATCCAAAGAAGGCGGATTTTTCTCTGCCGAAGATGCCGACAGCCCTGTAGCTGGGATCGCCGGTCCCGGCCACAGCAAGACCGCCGAAGGCGCGTTCTATATCTGGACAAAAAAGGAAATCGATGCGGCGCTGGGAGATAACGCTGAGATTTTCGATTATCACTACGGCATTCAACCACATGGAAATGCACCGGAAGGGAGCGATCCACAGGAGGAATTCCGCGGCAAGAATATTTTGATTGAGCGACACACGATTTCCGAGACCGCACACCATTTTAAGAAGAACGAAGAGGAAGTTCGAAAATCGCTCGTGCAAGATCGCGAGAAGTTATTTGCTATTCGTGGGAAACGCCCGCGCCCACATCTCGACGATAAGATTATTGCTGGCTGGAACGGCTTGATGATCTCGGCTTACGCGCGCGCGGCGCAGACATTCGACGAACCTCGCTACCTAGAGATTGCGACACGGGGCGCGAATTTTGTCCGCGCACATCTCTTGGATGATGCACATAAGACGCTGTTTCGAAGCTACCGTGACGGGCCAAGCACGGTCGAGGGCTTTGCTGACGATTATGCCTTTGTTACTCAGGGGCTGCTCGATCTTTACGAAACCTCGTTCGATATCGAATGGCTGAAGCTTGCGGTCGAATTGCAGGAGACGCAGGACCAATTATTCTTCGACGAGAAGAATGGCGGGTACTTCAGCACCAGCGACAAAGACCAGAGCGTGTTCCTCCGGATGAAAGATGATAACGATGGCGCCGAGCCGGCAGCGAGTTCGGTGGCGGCGATCAATCTCCTCAGATTATCACAATTTTGCGACGACGAACAAATAGCGGAGCGTGCGCGAAAGACGATCGATGCCTTTGCGACGACGGTTTCGCATTTTCCCAGTGCAATGCCTCAAATGCTGGTCGCGCTCGACTACTTGTTAAGCAAGCCTCGGCAAATCGTAATTGCCGGAAAGCGTAATGCGCCGGGAACGAAAGCGTTGTTCAAAGAGGTGCGTCGCCATTTTCTGCCAAAGACGGTCCTGCTCCTAGCGGATGGCAGTGAAGATCAGCAATATCTGGGCACGAAAAACGAAGCGATCCGTAGCATGTCGGTGATCGATGGCAAGCCTGCCGCTTACGTCTGCGAAAATTTCACCTGCAAAGCACCTGTGACCGATCCAAAGGACCTGAGCGGATTGCTTACTCGATAGCCTAGGCGTTTCAGAAAGCTGTCTTTGCTATTTGCTGCCAGGTTTGGCCGCTGGAATTTTGGCGAGATCCGGCGGGAGTTTGTCTGCTGGGAAGTTCTCGACGTTCATCTCGACTAAACTCATGAACGGGCAACCGAAATCCGGTTTGGTTTCGCCGCTGCGATCGACAATAACGCCTACTGCGGACACAATCCCCTTGCGGCCACGGACAATGTCGAGTGTTTCCTGCACGCGACCGCCGCGTGTCACGACGTCTTCGACGACGATAAACGTTTCATTTGGCGAGATTTGAAATCCACGCCGCAAGACAAGTTTGCCATTCTCCTTTTCCGCAAAGATGTGGCGCTTTCCTAACGAACGGCCGACTTCCTGGCCGACAATAATTCCGCCGAGGGCAGGGGAGATGACGGCGTCGCAGTCGAATTTGCGCAGTTTATCGGCGAGCCAGCCGCAGACTTTCGCGGCGATGTCGGTATGCTGAAGAAGGATAGCGCATTGAAAATATTGCCGACTGTGCAAACCGGAGCGCAGAATGAAGTGGCCATCGAGCAGCGCGCCGGTTTTGCGAAATAAAGCGAGGAGGTCTTCGTTCATGGTTTGGGGAGCGCACGCGCCTCGCATGCTGACGATAGCGCCCCCGCTATCGCGAACCTTTTCCGATCATCTGTGTCTTTTCTTGTGGTCGGGGCGTTTTGGCGACAGCGCCAAAAGGTGGACGCGAAGACACGTCCACTTCCCAGAATCGGAATTTGCCCGCGAAAATATTCAGCGGTAAACGCGTGAATCTTACCCCGAGGTGTCATAAGCTGTTAGCTCCGTCGATCCAGCCTCATCTATGGCAGCGATGGCTTCCATTTCGATATTCGCGCCTTTAGGTAGCGCCGAGACCTGGACTGTGGAACGGGCAGGCGGCTGACCCTTAAAGCACGAGCCGTAAATCTCGTTAACGGTTTGGAAATCGCCGAGGTTTGTGAGGAAGACTGTAGTCTTTACAACATTGTCGAAAGTCAGTCCCTCGGTTTTCAAGATGGCTGCAATGTTGTCGAGCACTCGTCGCGTCTGTGTAGCGATATCGACGGCGACAAGTTTTCCTGTTTTTGGGTCGAGCGGGATTTGCCCGCTGCAAAAGAGGAATCGTCCGGTGCGCACGGCTTGCGAGTACGGACCAATCGCTTCCGGGGCCTCGCTGGTGGAAATGATCATTTTCATGCGGCGATTGTAGCTGCGAATCCGACTCGCACAAAGGGATGGTAGGGCGTGACCGCCAAGCGCGTCGCGGACGACTCTTTGAGCCGCCCCTACCAGATTGATACTGAGGGAATCTGACCGATATTAAAAGCTTACATGGTTGGATGGATTTTAAAGAAGATTCTAGGGTCGAAAAATCAACGCGAACTCAAGCGTCTGATGCCGATCGCGCATCGGATCAACGAGTTCGACGAGCAGTTCAAGACCTTGTCCGATGACGATTTGCGCGCCAAAACCGCCGCCTGGAAAGAGGAGCTCGCGAAAATTCCGGAGCTCGAAGATCAATGGAAGAAGCTGTATGAAATTTTGCCCGAAGCGTTCGCGGTCGTGAAAAACGCGGCGCGCCGGCTAAAAGATCGAGGACACACTTTCACTGTCTGCGATCAGCCCATGGTCTGGGACATGGTTCACTTCGACGTGCAACTGCTCGGAGGAGTTGTGTTGCACAAGGGCCGCATCGCGGAAATGGCAACTGGCGAAGGTAAGACGCTGGTCGCGACGTTGCCCCTTTACTTAAATGCGCTCACCGGCCGCGGGGCGCATCTGGTGACAGTGAACGATTATCTGGCGCGCCGCGACGCGGAGTGGATGGGGCAGATCTACAGTTTCCTCGGACTCACAGTCGGTTGCATCCAGCACGATCAGGAACCGGATGTTCGTCGCGAACAATATGCGATGGACATCACCTATGGGACAAATAGCGAGTTCGGGTTCGATTATTTGCGTGACAACGGGATGGCCACTACGCGGGAGCAACAGGTTCAGCGCGGTTATCATTACGCGATTGTCGATGAAGTCGATTCGATTCTGATCGACGAGGCGCGCACTCCACTTATCATCAGCGGGCCAGCGACGATTTCGACGCACCAATACGATAAATGGAAACCGCTCATCGAGCAGTTGGTGCGGAAACAAAACATGCTTTGCAACCGGCTAGCCAGCGAAGCGATCGAGAAATTTGAGCAGGGTGATGTGGAAACCGGCGGGCGTCTGATGTTCAAAGTCAAGCTTGGTCAGCCGCGCAACAAACAACTTCTCCGAATGATGGAAGATCCGGACAAACGCCGCGCCATTGATAAAGCCGAGCTTTCATTTTACCAGGACACGCGCAAGGAAGAACTGTTCGCGCTCAAGGAAGAACTGTTCTTCACCATCGACGAAAAATCGAACGAAGCGGATCTCTCCGAGCAGGGCCGCATCTTTCTAAATCCAGATGATCCGAACGCGTTCGTGTTGCCGGATTTGATCAACGAATTCACCGAGATCGATCTGGACCAGACGCTGTCGCCGGAAGAGAAAGAGAAGAAAAAAACAGAACGGCAGCAGCATTGCGACGCACAAGCGGAGCGGATCCACAACATTTCGCAATTGCTCCGCGCCTACTGCCTCTTCGAGAAAGATGTGCAGTATGTGATCGAGGATAATAAGGTTGTCATTGTCGATGAGTTCACGGGGCGCAAGATGCCGGGGCGGCGTTGGAGCGACGGATTACATCAGGCCGTGGAAGCCAAGGAAGGCGTGCAGATCGATCGGGAAACGCAAACACTGGCGACCATCACCATTCAAAATTATTTCCGGCTTTACCAGAAGCTGGCTGGTATGACCGGCACGGCTGAGACCGAAGCGGCGGAGTTCCACGATATTTACAAACTCGACGTGAACGTGATTCCGACGAACCGGCAGGTCGCGCGCACGGACTCTAACGATCGTATCTACAAAACACGGCGCGAAAAGTACAACGCGGTCATTAACGAAATTAAGGGATCCCATGCCAGACAGCAGCCGGTGCTGGTCGGCACGGTAAGCGTGGAAGCGTCGGAGTTGCTGAGCCGAATGCTGAAACGCGAGAAGATTCCGCACAACGTCTTGAACGCGAAGTTCCACATGCAGGAAGCCGAGATCGTAGCGCGCGCAGGACAACCAGGCACAGTTACGATTTCAACCAACATGGCCGGACGCGGTACCGATATTAAGCTCGGGCCGGGCGTTACGGAACTGGGTGGATTGATGGTGGTTGGGACCGAGCGCCACGAGGCGCGGCGGATCGATCGACAATTACGCGGGCGTTGCGCGCGTCAGGGCGATCCAGGCGCATCGCGGTTTTACGTCAGCTTCGAAGACGATCTGATGCGCAACTTTGGTGCAGCCGATCGTATGACGAAAATCATGGAGCGCTTCGGGCTTGAGGAAGGCCAGGAGCTTGAACATCGATGGCTGAATAAATCCGTCGAGACGGCCCAGAAACGTGTGGAACAACGCAATTACATGATCCGAAAACGGACGCTCGATTTCGACGACGTGATGAACATGCAGCGCGAGGTCGTTTACACGTACCGCAACGAAGTGATCGATTCCGAGGAACCGCGCAAGCTTATCTACGAAGTGATCGACGAAACGGTTCCAGCAAAGGTGAAAGAATTCCTCGATGTCGATGAACCGCACTACAACGCCCTTATTCATTGGGTAAATACAACTTTCCCGCTCGGCCTAACCAAGGAGAAAGCACAATTTGAAACCCGCAGCGTCGATGAAAACGCGCAGTTCCTGATTGAAAAGATCAAGGAGGCTTACGAACGAAAATCCAGCCACGAAGAGCCCACGGCGGTGAAAAGCCTCGAGCGTTACATCATCTTGAACGCAATCGATCGACTCTGGCAGGAGCATCTCTATGCAATGGATGCGTTGCGCGAAGGCGTTTATCTGCGCGGTTACGCGCAAAAAGATCCGCTCATCGAATACAAGACCGAGGCCTACGACATGTTTGTCGAATTAATGGCGAACATTAAGAACGAAGTGCTAAACAATCTGTTCCGCAGCACTTCAAACCTGCAGGCGTTCGAGAATTTTCTGGCAACGTTGCCGCAATTTTTGTTGCGCGAACATGTGCCAACCGCGGCCACGGCGGGCGCTCCTTCTCGCGCACGGCAGCCGCAACCTGTTAGCGCCATGGCTACCGTTGGTGGAGATGGGGATGGCGCCGGCGAGGTTTCCATCGACCTGCCTGTTCGACGGTCAACGCCAAAGGTCGGTCGCAATGAACCCTGTCCCTGCGGCAGTGGGAAGAAATACAAAAACTGCTGCGGAAGGGTAGCGTGAAGGGCTTTACCCGCGCGTGTCCTCACGCGCAGGGCCAAAATAGCGGCTGAGGAGAGCCGCTTCGACACCGGTATGCGTGCTTCGCGTCGCTTAGGCGAGACATCCCTACGCGGCGCCCTCCAATTCGTATGTTGTGATCTCAAGCTGGTGGCTGTCGGGATCGTGAAAATAGATCGAGTGAGAGATTTCGTGGTCCTGGAATTCGAATTTAATGCCACGACGGTCTAGCTCTTCTTGCGCAGCAACGAAATTCTCCCGGTCGGTGCGAAAAGCAAGATGCAGCATACGGATATTGTCCGAGCGTACCGCAGATTTTGAATGGCTTGCTCGTGCCGGAAATAGAGCGATCGCTATGTTTCCCTTGCCGATGAATGTCGGAACGCCGTTCCACATTCCTTCATAGCGTCGTTCGAAGCCCAGGACATCGATATACCATTGTGCCGACTGTTCGATATCACGCACTGCGAGCGCTACGTGATCGATGCCTTCAAGCTGCATGAATTGGGCGGATTAAATTCCCGCCTGCGCTCCTCACGAGGTCCATTCCACAGCATGCGCACGTATTGGGCGAGCAAAACCTTTCAACATCAGTTCGCCGACGTCTTGAAATAAAAATCCTTTGCCAAGACAAAGTTCGGCGATCGCGTTGGACACCAGGATTTGGTCCGGCGTTGCATGTCTGCAGAGCCGGGCTGCAAGTTGAACGGTCGATCCAAAGAGATCGTTATGATCTTCAACGGGTTCGCCTGCTGCGGCCCCGATTCGAACTTTGAGTGAGCGATCCTGGTTCTTCTTGTGTTGAGCCAGCTCGCGCTGGACACGCGTTGCGCATTTGAGCGCGCTCGCTGCTGAGACGAATGCGGCCATAATTCCGTCGCCGGTGTGCTTCACTTCCCGGCCACCTGAATCAGCCAGCGCGTTTCGGACAACGGTATTATGAAGGTCGAGCAATGACATCGCTGCATCGTCTCCTAATGTTTGAGTCATTGCAGTCGAATCCACAATGTCAGTGAACAGGACTGTTCGGATTCCCGGATCTCTTTCATTGGTTGCGCCAGGGACTAAGGCCGCTCCTGCTTCATTCACTTCGACGCCGCCAAGAAATCCTTCGGCCAGCTCGGGCTGTATCTCAATGACCTTGTCCGCGACCATGCCGTGCGCCTCGCGATGGACTTGGATGGCAGCTTCAGCATCTGGCGCGTGGCAAAGGCAGAAAATCTTCCCAGCCTTTTCGTTCACCCAGTATTTGTGATAATGAACGCCGTACTTGTCCTCGATTTTAACGTCCTCTGCGTGAGCTTTGGCGACATCCTCGGCGCTAACGCCTCCGGGAATCTCATGAATGTCCATGTATAACGGCATACGACCTACTTTAGCGGGATATGACGCGATGCAAGACGCTGATATTAGCGGACTGACTTAGTGTTTGATAAACAACGCAATATCGTTCGGTCAGGCGAACCAACGTAGCGATCTGTTCTTCAGTAGCGTCAGTCTCCAGATCGAAATGCAATCGAATCTCCTTGAAGCCAACTGGCACTTCTTTTGAGACACCGAGCGTGCCGCGAAAGTCGAGATCACCCTCCGCGCGGATGACTGCGTCGCGCAAATTAATTCCGAGCGCAGTCGAAACCGCACCGAGCGTCACGCCGGTGCAACCGACGAGTGATTCCAAAAGCATATCCGCAGAACAAGCAGTCAGTCCGTCTCCTCCAGTCGCAGGATGCAGCCCCACTTGTACGCGCGCTTTTCCTGTTTCGATTTTGCAGGTGATATTTTTGCTGACTCGCCCCTTGGCCCGAAGTGTGACCAGCGCGGTATCCGGTCGTTCGCGATACTGGACCTTGAGAGGCGCCTGTAAAGATCTTAACTCCTCAGCATTCATGGATTCATCGACCGTTTCCTGAGATCGTAGCCTCTAGTTTCTCGCAGAGGCGTTTGTGTTAAACACCAATCACTTTGGATTAGGCGTTCGCACAAGCGCTGCTACTCTCTCGTTGGTTTAATGTTTTGGTTTACGCGAAAGAGATTATCGGGATCGTATTTTTTCTTGATGGCAACCAATCGCTCGTAATTATCGCCATAAGTCGCTTTCACGCGCTCTTCTCCCTCATCCGCCATCATGAAGTTGACATATGCTCCGCCGGCAGAATAGGGATGCAGCGCATCGTAGTAGCTCCTGGCCCATGCAATTGTTTTTTCATTATTGGCCGGATCGGGATCAACGCCGACCATGACTTTGGCCCAAATGGCATCGCGATAATTCCACGCGGTATCGGTTCTGCCGACCCGTGCTGCGGCGCCGTTAATTGGATACATATGCATGGTGGAATGCATCGTCGGAAGCTTCTCGCCGAAGATGATGTCTTGGGCAATCGCTTCGTCGCTTAGCTTGTTCACAAAGTCGGCTTTCCAGTACCACTGCAAGCCTGGAGGATAAACAGCGTCGAACATGCTCTGCAAAGCAGGGTAGGGCAGCGGCCCTACAAAATCGAGAGCGGCTTTCTTGAAGGCGCGGATCGGCTTGAATATTTCTTCAGCTTTTGTCTGTGGACCAGCATATGCCCAGACTACACCGCACATCTTTTTCATGTGCAGATGTTCCGGGAAAGGCGGCGCAGGCGGCACCGTAAGGAAAGCGAAGAAGCCATTCAGATCATCGGGAGCCGATGGAATCAGATCGCGATACCATTTCATCACGTCTGTGGCTTCGTTCAAACCATACAGCATTGGACCGCCATAAACTGTATCAACGGGATGCAGCGTGAAGGTAAAAGAAGTCACAACCCCGAAGTTTCCACCACCGCCACACAGCGCCCAGAACAGATCGGGATTTTCATCGGCAGTAGCTTTTACAAATTTGCCGTCGGCCAACACGACGTTAGCCGAGAGAAGATTATCGATAGTAAGTGCGTACTTACGGGTCAGATGTCCGATTCCTCCGCCCAGGGTTAATCCGCCAACGCCAGTTGTAGAAAGAATTCCGCCCGGCGTCGCGAGTCCGAACACATGCGTAGCATGATCGACATCGCCCCACGTGCACCCACCGCCAACGGTGACGGTTCGAGCGGTGGGATCAATGCGCGTGTATTTAATCCGGGAGAGGTCGATCACTAGACCGTCGTCACAAATTCCCAAGCCTCCCGCGTTGTGGCCGCCACCGCGGATCGCAAGCAATACATCATTGTCTCCGGCGAATTTTACAGAATGAATTACGTCCGCTACATCTGCGCAATACGCGAGCAAGCGCGGCCTTTTATGGATCATTCCGTTGTACACTTTGCGTGCTTCGTCGTAATCTTTGTCGCCCGCCTCGATTACTCTGCCTCTGAGGCTCGTTTTTAGTCCTTTGATCGAATTTTCGTTGAGCATGTGATGACGTTAGCTGCAGAGGTGCATAATCACTGCAAAGGTCTCGTGGTCAAGATAGCGAGTCGGAGCATTTTCGTTGCGAATGCGGGCTCGGCGCTTGAAGCTGCGTGCTGTGCTCGAGACGGCATCAGCGAACTGTAAAATGTATGCTGTGCAAACCCGCGACGCGCTCATCGAGTACTTAGGGCGTCACAAAACCGTGCACAAGATTGTCGCAGCCAAAGAGTTGGCGGCGACTGCGTAAACCTTGGCGAGATTGGGCTTGAAAAAACCGCATGCTCCGCTTGCGTATGTGCCCATGCGTGCATTCGCATTTTCGTTAATTTGCTTGCTGTCGATTGGCCATCTTGCCTGGTCGCAGGGAAGTGTCACGCCGTCCGGGCAGATTTCCGAGTTGCCGATGTATCGCCCGGTTTTACTTGGGCAGGGTCCAGGCGCATTGATCAATCGCATCGACGAGCAGGACTTGGTTAGAAAAGGCCAAAAGGACGCTTTGGTCATGTTCATGTGTTCGGTGAGAAAGACCGGTGAGCTGGAGTGGAGCGCGACGTATCGCGGCACGCCCGGCTCTGATCTCCTCAAGCAGGAATTGCAACGACGAATCTCACCGGCATCCGGTCCCAAGTTTTTCCCTGCTGTTTACAATCATCAGCCAGTGGACGCAATCTTTTACGGGACCGTCACTTTTCGAGTTGCCAACGGCAAACCCCGGCTGCGTATTTTCTCAAATCAGGAGGTCGATGAGCTGGAGAAGGAGCACGATTTTATTGGGCCACAGCCTTTTTTTGGAGGTGGCTCAGGGTTTACGGGATTCCATTATCCGCCGCCGGATGCGGCCCGCGTCGTAGTGGATGGCTTGGTCCAGCTCAAGATGAAAATCGATGCCAACGGCAATTTGCAGGAGATAAACGTCGTTTCAGAGGAACCGCCTTTTCTCGGATTTGGCGATGCTGCATTGGCGGATTTCAGGAATGCGAAATTTATTCCTGCGTATCGTGACGGTAAGCAGGTCGCGTGCGATGTGACACTACCGGTCTTTTACAAAGCGGCTGGTTTTTGAAGGCGGTAATCCTCCGCCGCGCGCCCTGTTTGTGGAGGCCGCCACGCTCATCGTGAAGAACCAACTTGTTTGCCAGTCATTCGTCAATACGATCCGTTCAATTATGTGCGCGCCGCCGCGGTCAGCGATGTAGCACCATGAAAGTAGTACGGCCGGCAAGTCGCGCTACGCTGTTGCAACGCGCATTTTTTCAGCGCGATCCTCTCACGTGTGCGCGCGAGCTAATCGACGCGGAATTGATTTGGGGTGATTGCTCCGGAGTTATTGTCGAGGTTGAAGCGTACGCTGCAATCGACGACGAAGCTGCCCATACTTTTACCCGGCCAACCGCGCGCAGCTTTATCGAGCGAAACGAAGCCGGGGCGGCATATGTCTATTTTAACTACGGGATGCATTGGATGCTGAATGTGCTCGTGAAAGGAGAGGCAAACGGCTTCGTCTTGATCCGTGCCTTGGAACCGAGAACTGGGATCGCGCGAATGAAGAAACGAAGAGGGATCGACGACGTGAAAGGCCTGTGCTCCGGACCAGGCAAACTGACGCAGGCACTCGACATTACCGATCGACACCATGAGATGGATTTGTGCGTCGATCCACATCACTGCTTCGTATTGCGCGCGAATTCTGGCTCGAGGCGCGTTGCGGTTGTTGCAGATACGCGCATTGGTATCACGCGCTCGGCGGATTTGCCGTGGCGATTTACCTTGCGTGGCAGCCCGTTCGTGAGCCGTGTCCCAAGGTAGGGGGATTGAGCTCAATCGCCCGTTCTATACCCTGCGCAGACGGTTCGGTTGAACCGCCCCTACCTTCGTTGACTCATACGTTGATTCGCGGAAAATTCTTCCCTTCGCATGAAGGAAAAAAAACATCGTGTTCTGCTTGGAATGAGCGGCGGAGTGGACTCTAGCGTAGCCGGATACTTGCTGCGCGAGCGGGGCTACGAGGTCATTGGCGTTACGATGAAGGTGTGGCCGCAGGACTGTATCTCGGGGCGGAAGACAAGTGTTGCGGGCCGCAGGCGGTAGCAGACGCCCGCGCCGTCGCATACGCCTTGGGCATTCCGCATTACGTGGTCGATGAAGCCGATCAGTTTGAGCGACTGGTGATTGATTACTTCTCCAGCGAGTACCAAGCCGGTCGAACGCCTAATCCGTGCGTGATGTGCAACGAGAAACTCAAGTTCGGCAATCTGTGGAGCAAGGCCAAAGCGCTGGGGTGCGATTACATTGCGACCGGACATTACGCGATTATTGAGCACGCTGCCGATCACGCTGTATTGCGAAAAGGGATCGACCCGCGCAAAGATCAGTCCTATTTCCTATTCAGTTTGCGCCAGTCACAGCTTCGACGCGCGCTGACGCCTCTTGGTGAAATAAAGAAGCCCGAAGTTCGCGAAATCGCGCACTCGTTAGGGCTGAAAGTCGCTGATAAGATCGATAGTCAGGAGATTTGTTTCGTTCCTGGCAACGATTACAAAGCGTTCTTGCGGTCACAGCTTGGTGAAAACGAGTTTCACCGTGGCGAGATTTACGATGTCGATGGAAATTTTATCGCCGACCATGAGGGAATCGGGTTTTTCACAATTGGTCAACGCAAGGGCTTGCCCGGCGGTTCGCCACGGCCTCGATATGTTGTCGATCTGGATCCGAAGACAAATCGCGTGATTATCGGCGATGCCGACGATCTGATCATAGACGAATTCGAAATCGACCGCGTAAGCTGGATCGTGCCGGATTGTCCGACCCGCGATGGCGATCTCACAGTGAAGATTCGCTACAATCATCCGGGCA
>Ga0126381_100007128_pt1 | contig 12416 bp, 11 predicted proteins | sample PanSoiMetPlot_28_FD_96465 | JGI IMG/M metagenome (GOLD analysis project Ga0126381, IMG submission 96465) | Tropical forest soil microbial communities from Panama - MetaG Plot_28 | ecosystem: Environmental > Terrestrial > Soil > Tropical forest > Bulk soil | place: Panama | collected 2016-02-17
CCCAGCAACGACGTGCCCGCCAGGATGACCGGTAGACCGGCGCTCTGGACGGTGGCAATCCTGAAGATTCTCCAGCTCAGAGGTTGCCTGGTCGGGATGCGAAGCGCATGGATGGCCATCGTGTTGAGGACGCACACCGTGACCACGCCGGCAATGAGGAGCTCGATGCCGAGAGCAGCTCGGCTTTGCTGAGGCATGAGAACGAATCCGCTCAGGCACACAGCGTTCAGAAAGAGGATGACACTCTCGCCGGCCCGGCCCGACAGCCCCCGGACGCGTAGAATCCGGTCGATGTTTATGGAGAGCGCCAAGAAGATGAGACCAGCCAGTACGGCGCAGGCTCCACCGAGCATCAGGGAGAAGTCGTTCCAGCCGGCCAGGTTTTCGGTCGACACGTGGGTAATTGTCACAGTTGCGATGATGGCAGAGCCGCATAGCTGCCCGCGTGCCAGTCCGGGCGTCCGAGAACTGGCCTGTGACCTGCAAACTGGCAGTGGGCGGTACTGGGATTGAACCAGTGGCCTCTTCCGTGTCAGCGCGGATTACTGTTCGTTTTGTCGGCGGGTCAGGGTAGCCTCTTATTGGCGTTGTCGCAGGTAGACGGCCAATGTTGGATAGCTTGTATTGGCTCGTGCCAGATGTGATCGCGCGGTCCTGATGACAAGCTGATGACAAATTATCTTGCCGGGAGGTCGCGGTGGGCTGGTCGCGTCAGCGGGTTGGCGATGACGGCAAGGTCCGCTACGCCGCGTTGTACCGGGATCTCAAAGGGCGGCAGCGGTCGGCAGGTACGTTCGCAACCGAGCGACAGGCGGATCGGGCTTGGCAGCGCGCGGAGGCCTCTCTTGGACTAGGCCGGATCGGCGACCCGGCACGCGGGCGGCAGACCTTCCGGCGCTATGTCGAGGACAGCTGGTTGCCGAACCACGAGATGGAGGCGACGACCAGGCAGAAGTACACCTACTCGCTGTACCGGCACATCATGCCCGAGTTCGGGGCGATGCGGATGATCGACATCATGCCCGAGCACGTGCGCGAGTGGCTGACCAGGCTCAAAGCTGCGAAGGTGAGCCCGGCGAACATCGCGGCGAACAAGGTGATCCTGAGCGCGATCTTCACCACCGCGCTGAACGACCAGGTGACGTTCCTGCATCCGTGCAAGGGCGTCAAAACACCGCCGGTGCCGGTCAAGCCGCGCACGATCATCACGCCTGAGCAGTTCGCGACGCTCTACGACGCACTGCCCGAGGCGTTCCGGCTGCTGGTGGAGACGGACATCGAGACCGGGCTGCGGTGGGGTGAGCTGACCGAACTGCGGGTGCGCGATCTCGACTTGGGCACGCGCATGCTGACCGTCAGCCGGGCTGTAGTCGAGGTGGACCCGCAGTTCCATCCGGATGGTGGTCGGTTCCTGGTCAAGGACTATCCGAAGGACCGGGAGTACCGGCGACTAAAGCTCAGCGCTCACATCACGACCAAGCTGAAGGTGCATGTGACCGAGCATGGCCTGAGCCGCGACGATCTGTTGTTCATTGCGCCCGCTGATGACGGTCCGCGGGTTCGGAGGCTGCGCTTGGTCGCTGACGCTGACAGCCTAGGTTTGACAGAACCTAACGCTGCCGGTCGGCGGTACGGTCACGGGACGATGACCGGGTACTCGCTAGGCCGCTGTCGGTGTGAGAACTGCAGGGAGACATACGCCCGCTACCGTGCCGAGCGGCGGGGGAGCGGCAAGGACGACCCTCGGGCGGGTCGTTCGCGGGATACCGATGGGCACATTTCGCGGAACTGGTTCCGGCGACAGGTGTGGCTGCCGACGCTCAAGGCGGTGGACTTGGACGTCGCTGTGCGCATGCACGACATGCGGCACGCGCACGCTTCGTGGCTGCTCGCGGGCGGCGCGGACCTCCAGGTCGTGAGGCAACGGCTGGGCCACGGCAACCTGCGCACCACCGAGCGCTACCTGCACACGCTGCCCGACGCCGATGAGACAGCGCTCGATGCCCTGGCCAAGATTAGGAGCCGAGCGAGTCAAGGTTGACGCTCGCGATCCGCTCCACACGATCCGTTTCTATCGCCAGATACGCGGTGACGAGGGTCGACAGATGCACGCGGTAGCTCTGGAGATGGGTCAGGAGTATGCGCGGCGAAGTGCTTGGTGTCACCGCGCTGACGGTCTCCGTCAGCAGTCGAGCTGCGGCAACGACCGCCACGTCTAGGTCGTGTTGGGCATCGATGCCGAGATCATGCCGGGTCATTCTTACTCCATTAGCGTCCCAGTTAACTCAACTGCACTGAGGACGCAGAAGACCGTCTTGCCACCCGACGGCGGATAGAGATGGCCCCATTCCTTGCTCAGGGCCTGCACCAGCAACAGCCCGCGTCCACGCTCGGCGTCTGGTCTGGCATCGGTCAGGACCGGAGGACGAGGGTCGTTGTCGCCAACTTCGATGACTACGTGACCGGGTTGCTGCCGAAGCGTCAGCGATATGCGCTCTGCTGCCTTGACGTTCGTCGCTCGGTCGGCAGGTTCGGATGGCGTTCGTGACCAGCTCAGACACTAAGAGCTCAGCGGTATCGACCGTTTCCGGCTGCGCGTGCCAGGCGTTGAGCGCCGCCTTGACGAACCGCCGAGCCAAGGCCGGTCCACTCGGCAACGCCGACAGCTCCACTGATGCCGCGCCCTGGTCCGCGTCCCCAATCACCATGCGATGCCTGCCGATGTGGCCGACGCCGAGAGTTCTCCCACGGTGCGGACGTTAGGCGCGCCCGCGGCGACGAACTGCGATGATCGTGCGGCCAGCGCAATGTGCGGATCGCGCCGTGGAGAAGCCCGCACGTTCGTGTGGGCTAGGCCCTCAGATCAGGCCCGCGCGATGCGCGAGCGGTCGGAGCTGCGGCGTGCTGGCGCGGTGCTCCCTACGCAGCAGCAACGCGAGCAGGTCATGCGTGGCGGTGTCGTACCGGACGAGCTGTGGGGCGGTCGACTCGGCGTCCAAAAGCATGTTCACGGCCGCCGAGTCGTGCCGCTGCTGGGCGTAAGCCCGAGCCATGTCCAGGCTCACTTGGCTGCGGCGCCCGCCGAGCCCGACCGGCAGCCTCTGAAGATCGACTGACTCGCCGGTCTCCACAGCGGTGTCGGCGTCGCCCACCGCGACGGCAGCCGAGATCGGGTGAATCTGGACGTTGGTAGGCCCAAAGGCCGTCCAGTGGTCGTTTCGGTCTTCGCCGATCCGCAGTGCGATCTGCCGAGCGGCGGCCAGAGAGCGATCGGCGCCGCTCCTGTCGACATCATGAGCTGCGGCGAGCGCGTCAGCAAGGTACAGAGCACCAAGCACGGACAGATGCTCAGGATTGTCAGGGTCAGCTGACCGCTGGACGGCCTCGACAGCGCTGGCAACCAGGTCGCGAGCCTGTGAAGCGTTCTTGCGCCGAACGAAGACGTGCGCAAGCCGGAAGACCGACACCGCTGCGAGCAGCCCGGCGTCGGCGTGTTCGGCGGCTATGACGGCTCGATCTCCGGCGGTCCACGCCAGGCCGGTCTCACCGACCCTGTTGAGCACCATCGCGGTCGCGTGGTACACCTGCGCGCGGACTACGCCCACGGCAATGGCGTCGTCGCTGGCGCAAGTCCGCGCGGCGGTCTCGACACTACGGATCAGGCCAGACAGCATCCGTCCAGCCTCGTCGTACCGCGCCGCCTGGTAGGCACGGTTGACGCGATCCACGGCCAAGCGCAACGCCGCAAGTTCCGGTTCGCGAACGGGAGCCTCAGCGTCGATGACTGACTCCAGCGAGTCGTAAGCCATCATGGCCCGCTCGATCTCACGGGCTGCGGTGTACCCGGTTGGCTGAGGCCCCGCCTGCTGATTGCCTGTAACTCCGTGACCTCGACCTTCAGCACCGCGGCCAGCGACGTCAGCACGCTATGGCTGTCGACGTCGCGTAGGCCCCGCTCAACCTGCGAGAGCCAACTCTCCGATCTGCCAACTAAACCGGCAAGTGTTGCCTGGGACAGCCCACGCCGCCGCCGAGCGCGTGCGATGCGCTGTCCGCGACCCAAGGAGTCCATGTCACCCTCTTTCTGGCGGCGAGCCACCGGTCACTGCGTGTAGCTCCTCCAGCACCTTTGGCCAGTCTGGCATGCGCATTTCGGCTGGTGCGTGGGGGTCGAACAGGACATGCACTCCCATCGCGCGCAGCGCAGTGAGGCTTCTGCCGAAAGCCGGGTGTTTCGCCAGAGCGTCTTTCACGAACGGTACGGCGAGGATCGGCACGCCCAAGCCGGTCAGTTCAGACAGCAAGCCGACCACGAAAGTATCCGCAATGCCTAGCGCCCACTTGTTCACAGTATTGAATGTCGCGGGTGCCACGACGACCGCCGTCGCTGGAGGCAGTTCATCAGCCTCATCTGGCATCCTGAAGTCTGTCCGCACGCGGTCAGCAGTCATCTCAGCAAGCTTGTCGGTGTCCACGAATCGTCTGGCCATGGGCGTCGTGATCACCTTGACCGACCAGTTTGCTTCCTGAGCCATATGGATGAAGGCGGCAACGTCCGATGCGGTTGGCGCCGCGCACACAACCACGTACAGAACGCTAGCCGAACGGGCACCCGGACTCATGGCTAGTGAGCGTATCCTTGTACCAGCGCGACGGCCACGCAGCACCGTGGGTAGCGCGGTCGGCCTTGCTTAGATTCGACTGCCAATCTGGCTAGTTAAGAGTCTTGCGCGCAGTACGGGAAGCAAGTCGGGCTAGCGCCTACGAACTTTAATGATGGCCTGCCATTGACACTTCTACCATGTGACCTTCTGCTTCCTTGCCATCGCACCCCACCTTGGGGTGGGCCCGCGAGGTTGCCTGACGGGTACCATGCCGACGACCTAGACTGGCTGAACTGGTAGTCCCGATGGCGTCATCTGGCCCGAGTTCGCCATCTCACCCAAGCAAAATGACATCCAAGGGTCATATTAATCAGGAGATGTTCTGTGGCAGAAGAACGGCGTCAGGGCCGTTTGAGCCGCAGCCGTTTGAGGCGCAGCCGTTTGAGGCTGTTCTCCCGGAGCTCGACGACGATAAGCGCCAGACCGGGGACGAGCCTCATGAACATCACCGCGCGCATTTGGGTGCCACCGCTATTCGCACCGGCTTTCACCCGCCGGTTCCCGAAGGCGTGTATTGCTGGAAGGGTCACTTGATTGATCTAGAGGCGCTGTTCTGCCCGATCTGCGGCGTCTCCATGAATCAGCGCACGCTTGAACCGGTGCCGGCCATAGGCAGTCCTTACGTGCCCGACGAGGATGCTCTGAGTCGTGCTGTCCAGGCGGCGGTTAAACCCGGGATCCTGGCATTCAACCCCCAGCCGAGATGACGCAGCGGCGTAAGGAACGGATCGAGGTCCGCATCGCGCGCTCACCCGAGTTGCGCGCTGCCCTGGTGAAGGGACTGCAGGGCGCAGTTCAGTTCGAGGAAGTGCCCACCGCAGACTACATGGGCGTCGAGCTCACCGGTGATACCTTTGAGATCAAGCCGTTCAGCCCGCTGGAACAGATAGTGGCGCCTAAAGCGCGCTGGCAATTCGACGTTACACCGCTGCGATCCGGTATTCAGACGCTGATCTTGGTCGTCAGCCTGCGCATCAATCAGCTCGCTCCTGCGCATCAAGCAGTTAGTGGGCGCATCGGGGTGCCGGTACTTGAGCGGCGGATCCGCATACACGTGAACATCGGCTACGGGACCCGGAGCTTCCTGGCGGGCAACTGGCAATGGCTGGTTGGCACTATCGTTGCGGCGGGCGCGGCCCTCGGCGCGTGGGCGGCATTCTTTCACTGACAGCATCGGCCAGCCGACAGCGCGGCGAAGAGTGAGAACACTCTGGGGCTGTGGTGAGCTGAGACCGGCAGTCTGAACGGACCGGGAGGTCAGACGGCCACTGGGCGGCACCGGGCGGCTCCGTTCCGGCATCGCCGCACTCGCGCTGTCCTGGGCCGCCGGGACCGGCGCCTACTTCCTGTTCGTTAACACAGGCGGCGTGTCAGCCGCACTACCCGCCGCCACCGGGCTGCGCGACCCGGCCGGACAAATAGCGGGGCCGGACTTCGGCTCGGTGCTCATCGCCGTCGGCCTCTGGCAGGCCGTTTTCCTCATCGCCCTCCGAGGCTGGCCCATCCACACCATTACCCGCCGCCCCGGCCGCCTGCTCGCCGGTAACGCCCTGGTCATCGGCCTCGGGGCACTGTCCTATCTAGGGCTCCACAACCTGGCGCACTGGCCACCGGACGCTATCAGCGCGGCCTGCGGATGCGCCATCAGCGCAACGCTCATCGTGGCCATGCTGTTCGGAAACTGGCCCGCCGCGCAGCTCCCCGCCGCATCGGGCCGCACCGTCTCACTCGTCCTCATCGCGCTGGTCGCCATCGCGCTGAACCGCGCCTTGGCCGCCTACGCTTACAACGTGCCCTGGGCACGAGCCACCCGACGACTGGATCACCACCGCCACGCTCAGCTTTACCGGAGCCGGCATCATCTTGCACGTGGGCATCGGGCTGCGCTGGCCATTCGCCCCGAAAGCCAAGTACTGAAGGACAGCCAGGTCGCAGGCGGCTTGCATGACTCCTGCCTCGTCCTTGTTCCAGCCGACCTTGCCGCCTTTGAGCTGACGCAAAGCCTGTCGCGCTCATGGTCATCGTCAACCAGCAGAGCTCGCAGCCACAGGCCCACGACTGTGCGCGGGCCTGTGCGGCAGGTGCACTGGCGGCGTACGATCTTCGCCAAGGCTAGCGTGTCTGGCCAGACAGACCTGCTGCAGTTGCAGATGACGGCGATCGGGGCGGGCAACTTGACGATCATCAGGCTCTAGCAGGTCGCAAAGTGGCTGGTAGTAAGTCAAGTCACGGCGGCAGATGGCGCCGGGCGGCACAGCGCCATGCGGCGGCGATCCGGTTCAGATGCGCCGTGGGAAGCAGGCAAGGGCGCGGTCGCGTCGCGCTGGGTGCTGCCCTGGTCGTGACGCTGGCCGCGTGCAGCGCAGGGGCCGGCGGGCCGGACGCCCCGCCACCGTCCGCTGACCGCGCGGTAGCCGTCACCGGGCCACGCGCTTACCTGTATCTCGTGTCGCCGGCCGGTGGCGCCGCCAGGCAGCTGCTGAGCCGGGCCGAGGCGGACCGGCTGGTCAGCGTGTCCGCCCCAGCCTGGTCGCCTGATGGCAAGCTGATCGCGTTCACCGCTGGCTGCCCGTCGTGCACTCCCAGGCTCTACGTAGTGTCAAGCACGGGCACGGGCCTGCGGATGATACCGACCGGGCCGGGCGGCGTCTCCTCGCCGAGTTGGGCGCCGGATGGCACTGCAATCGTGGTCACCCGCCAGCGCGGCGAGCAGCAGTTCATCGTCGCGGTGCACCTCCGCACCGGCGGGGTATGGCTGGTCAACGGCGAGCCAGCGGACGCGGACAACTTCGACAGCACGCCGGCCTGGTCCCCCGATGGCAAGAGCATCGTGTTCGCCAGGGAGATACACCACGAGGACGTGACGCTCTGGGTGGTCCCGGCCCTCGGCGGCAAGCCGCGGCCGCTGATCCGCCGCGACACCGCGTTCGAACAATCGCATCCGCAGTGGTCGCCGGACGGCAGGCGGGTCGTGTTCATTCAGTCCGTGCTGCCGTCGGTTACCTGGGACTTGTTCGTGTTCAACCGGGCCACCAGGACGGTCACCCAGCTCACGAAGGACGCAACCAACGAGTACGATCCGGCCTGGTCCCCGGACGGGAAGAGCATCGTGTTCGCCGGCGACGTGGCGAGCCGGGCGGGATTCCGGTCCTTGTACGTGATCGGCGCCGACGGTTCGGGCTTGCGCCGGATCACCGCGAGCACGACAGATGACGACTCGATGCCGGCCTGGTCGCCAGACGGGTCTGCCATCATCTTCGTCCGGCGGCCGATCATCAAGAGCTAACCGCCTGAATACGGCCAGCCCGTCCCGGTCGTCCGAGTGCCGCTTAGCCCAAGTAGGTGACCACTAGCTGGGGCGGAACCGAACCCTCCCGGCTGGAAAACGCGACCGCGGTCGAGTTGGTGTCGAGCATCGCCATGCTGAGCAAGCCGTTGCCGTTTATCAGCGAGGAAACGCCCGCCGAGGTCAGCGTGTTGCCCGAGAACCCGCCGGAAGAACCAACAGAAGCCGAGCCGATCGCCGGCGCATTGTTCCAGGTGATCGCCGATTCGCTCCACGAGTTGTCAGCGACGGGCCAGACCGTGTACCCGGTGCCTGACGATGAGGTCGCTTCCACCTTCAGGGTCAGGCCCTGGATCGTTCCCGGCACCGAGCTGAGGTCGAACATCAGGTAGCTGTAGACCAGGGGCGATCCGTCGATTCGCAGCTGCGTTGAGCTTCCGTGCATTGCGGTGGGGTTCGAGGAGTCCACGTAGGAGTCCGCCATCGGGGTCAGGGTCAGCGTCTTGAGAGTGGTCGCCGGCGTGGTCACGGACACCGGACTGGATTGGGGCGAATGGTTCCCAGCGGCGTCGAAGGCATCCGCCGTGTAGGCGTACGTCGTTGACGGGGAAGCCGTCGTGTCCGAGTAGGAGGTGGCACTGGGGCCGGACGTGGTGGCGATGGCCGAGCCATTCCGGTAGACCGTGTAGCCCGCTACGCCTACGTTGTCGGTCGCCGCGTTCCAGGTCAGGTTGACCTGCGTCCCGGTGGCTGCGGTGGCGGCCAGGCCGGTAGGCGCGGACGGCGGCTGCGTGTCGCCGGCAGTGGTCACCGTAGCGGTGTTGGAGGTCGGGGAGACGTTGCCCGCCGCATCGAAGGCGGTCACCGTGTAGCTGTACGCCGTGCTGGGCGCCACGGTGGTATCGGAGTAGCTGGTAGCCGTCGTCGTGGCGACGAAGGTGCCGTTCCGGTACACCTTGTACCCGGCCACCCCGATGTTGTCGGTGGAGGCGTTCCACGACAAGTCCGCCTGCCCCGGCGAGGACGCGGTGGCGCTGAGGTTCCCCGGCGCGGTTGGCGGCGTCGTGTCTGAGGTCGAGCTGTGGCAGGCCTGCGACCCTGTGTCGCTGAACGTCTTGCCCGCCTCGGGCACGAGCTGCCAGTCGTAGCTGGTGGGGTGCAGCGTGAGCTCTAGGACGCCGAACGTGTCGGTGTTCCTGACCTCGCTGTTGGCCGCGAGCGTGGCCAGGCTCGTGTGGTTGGCGCCGCCGCTCCCGACGATGAACTCCCTGATCCCGTTTGTCGGGTCGAGCGTGCCCTGGGGGGTCTGCGGCGCGAACCGTTCGTAGATGTGGTCGTGGGCGCTCAAGATCACGTCGGCGTGGTGGGCGTACAGGGTCTGCCAGAACGCGAGCGAGTTGTTGTTGGCCCGGCCGCCCGAGCTGAACAGCGGGATGTGCCAGAAGGCCAGGATGCAGGCGCTGGGGTGGGCGTTCAGGTCGTTCGTCAGCCAGGCGCCCTGCGGCGAGTTCGCACCGCAGCCTCCCGCGTTGCCGCAGTTGGAGTTTAGCGCGATCAGATGCCAGGTTCCGATGTCGAAGCTGTAGTACCCCTGTCCTGGCTGCCCGGCGGCCGCACCGAAGTACTGGAAGTAGCCGGCGGCGCCTGCGTTGGCCGAGGTGCAGCCCGTGCCCCCGGAGGTCAGGTACTCATGATTGCCGACCGCCGGGTGCGTGATCGGCTTCACCCGGCCCCAGGTCGGGTCGTAGGACTGAAGGAACGCCGGGTACCCGCCGCAGTAGTACTGGGTGTCGCCTAGCGTGAGCACGCCGGCCAGGTTCGCGTTGACCAAGAGATTGGAGGTGTACAGCTCGCGGCAGGCACTCGACGATCCGTTACCGCCATTGAAGCTTGAGCTATCCGGATCGCACGCGATGTCCCCGGCGACCGCGATGACAGGATCGGACACGGCGGCATGCGCTGGTATGACGGAAAGGGGGGGCGGAGCCCCGCCGACGAAGACCAAGCCGAACGACGCCAGCAGAATGACCGCCACAGCCACAGCGCTCCGACGCATCGAACACCTCCGCCAATGCGCGGACAAGGTCCCCGGTTCGCTCGACGCGGCAGGCCATTTCGGCGACGCATGGCCGCTCGCCTGCGGAACCCATGTGCCTCGGAGTCTACGTTCTAATGCCGTCTTTTTCCAAAGGCCTCACCTCTGTCCCGGTATTTCATGACGTTATGGTGGCAGTCGCCCGGCTGAAGTAAGGCGACGGACAATGAATGCGTCGATCGTGAAGGCTGCCGCCTCCGGCTTCCTCAGGGCTGGATGAAGCTCGGATCCGCCTTGACGTCGTCGAACGCCACGGTCGAGGTCGCCGACGTCGAGGTGTCCCCGAGTTGCAGGTAGCCGATGGGGTTGGTGCTCAGCGACTGGGTGCCCGTGAGAGCGGCAACGGGCGAGCCGTCCAGCCATACCGAGATCTGCCCGGACGACCCGTTAACCGAGCCGTACAGTTCCAGCGTGTGCCAGGCTCCGCGCGACACCACGGTCGAACTCGTGGTGGTGACGCCGGTCACGTCGTTGCGCAGCGCGAGCTTTCCGCTAGAGGTCACGAACAGCGCCGTGATCGCGCCCTTGGTGGCGGTCCGGAACCGGAGCAGGTAGGCGGAGTTCGACGCGCCCTGGCTGATGACGTCGAACTTGGCCGAGTAGTACAGCGACGGCCACGTCTTCGAGAGTTGCTTGTAGGCGTAGGCAGCCGAGCTGTTCGCCTGACCCTCGGCCGCGTAGGTGCCGTCGCTGACCACGTCGCTTTGCGCGATCATGCCGGTCGAGGTCGTCCACTGCGACATGTCCCCCGTCTCGAAGCCGTCGAAGAACATCGTGCTCGCCGCTGGCGTGGCGACGGTGGCCGGGTCGCTTGGCTGTGAGGCGTTGCCAGCGGCATCGGTCGCCACCACCGTGTACGTGTAGGTCGCCGACGGCGACACGGTCTCGTCGAGGTAGTCGGCCTGCGCAGGGATGCTCGCGATCAGGTTGCCGTCTCGGTAGACCTGGTAGCCGGTGACGCCGACGTTGTCGGTCGACGCAGTCCAGGAAAGCTGCACCTGACTCGAGGAGGGCGCGGACGCGATGGGGTTCTGCGGCGCGCTCGGCGGCGTCGTGTCAGGGCCGGCGCCCTGGCAGCCAATCGAGCCGGAGTCGAGCGTGGTCCCGGCCGTGGAGACGAACTGGTAGCCCAGGCCCTGCGTCCCTAGCGTGAGCTTGACGGCTCCGAAGTGCGAGAAGTCGGATGTGACCAGCCGGCTGTTGGTCGTGACCTGCGACTGCAGCCCGTGACCGCCCCCGCCGTCCACGATCTCCGTGACACCGTTCGCGCTCGGGTTGCCATTGCCATCGAGCGGCTCCCACCGCTGGTAGTCGTGGTCGTGGCCGTTGAGCGCAAGCGTCACGTGGTTGTCTGCCAGGATTTTCCATATCCCGGCCGTGTTCGTCGCCGCGCCTTCAGGGCCGACGTTGAACAGCGGTTCGTGGTAGTAGACGACCGTGCACGCCGAGGTGTTCGTCTTTAGATCATTCTCCAGCCACTTCGTCTCCGCCACGTAGTTGGCGTTCGAGGTGGTCGTGCCGATGAACTTGGAGACGTTGTCGAGCTCGACGAAGTGCCATCCCGCAACATCGTAGCTGTAGTAGTGCGGAACATTGTTCCAATACCACTTATAACCAGAAATATCTGATCCGACGTACTCGTGGTTGCCGATCGCCGGGTCGGTGATCGAATAGAACCGGCCGTAGGTACCGGCCGTACCCGGATCGCCGTACCAGTTGTTGAACTCCATCGGACGGCCGTTCTCGTACACGTCGCCGAGGTACAAGAACAGGTTAGGATTCCACGATGCGATGAGATTCACCACGTTCGCCTCGGCGGTCTGGCCCGATGCGCCGTCGCCAACGGCGGAAACGATGAATGGCTGCCCGGACGCCGGCGCGGTTCCCGTCGTGGGGGTGAAGGAATTGGTGTTGGCAGGGGGCGTCGTCATCCCGTTGCTGAACCTGACGGTCTGCGTGGTCGTCGCGGTGCTGAAGCCACCCCGCATGAGGGCGAAGACCTGGATCGAGTAGCTGCCGTCGACCCACCTGGCCGAGTCAAGCGTCCACGTGTACGGCGACTGGAAGTCCCATAGCAGGTTGGAGCCGTTTAGCGTGAACTCCAGTTCCTGCACCCCTGGGTTCTTCCCGGTGACGGAGACCGTGCTGGTCACCTTCGTCGTGCCGGTCACCACCGATCCGCCGCCGGGCGCGGTGATGCATAGAGCCACGGGGTATCCCCCGCTCGACGGGCCGCTCGTGGTGCAGGTCGACCCGGCGGCGGTGGCCGGGAGCGCGACCCAGCCGGCCACGGCCAGGCCGGAGGCGATGATGGCCACAGCTAGGCGCCGGCGCCAATTGCCGGGAAAGGTCCGGCCGCGAGGAAGACGAC
>Ga0126381_100007130_pt1 | contig 12416 bp, 13 predicted proteins | sample PanSoiMetPlot_28_FD_96465 | JGI IMG/M metagenome (GOLD analysis project Ga0126381, IMG submission 96465) | Tropical forest soil microbial communities from Panama - MetaG Plot_28 | ecosystem: Environmental > Terrestrial > Soil > Tropical forest > Bulk soil | place: Panama | collected 2016-02-17
AGCGGAGACCAGGAAGGTGATGGTGGAAATGGTTCAACAGGCGCGACAAAAGTAGCATTGTAGTCCATTTGGCCGTCATGTGATGCCTCGGGCCGATGCGATCCAACTCTGTTTGCCGGAGGAATTTAGAAGAGCGCGCTAGGTGTATAGCTGTGGCAATCCATCCTTCAGATAGTCGGGGAGATTTTCTTCCTTGCCAATCGCGTCTAGGAAGTCGCTGTCATCAACGACGGTTATCGGATCGAGTGTGAGGGGCTTCAGCACAGGATCTTTGGCCGAAGCTTTGCCTTTTGCTGCAGTCATGGTCGGACGACCTCCCAGAGGAAGGTGGGGGCGTACATCCATACCCGTCGGCAAGAGTTCGTCGAGGACAAGAGACCATGTCAGAGGCCGGGCCGTCGGGGCCCGTTTGGCGAGCACCGGAGGCGGCAAGTTGGGTAGTGATTTGAGCGCTTTCGTGAGTCGTGCCTTCGCCACCGTCAGTGGAATGGGGGCCACATCTGGATCCTCGGTCGCCTGTGCCAGGTTCAGAACCCGTGCGCTCCCCCCCACGGCGAAATCCTCACCGTTGATCCCGAGACTCTGCATGAGAGCCGGAGTTCCGCAGCGTGGGACTCCGTTGATCAGGACCAGTTGGATTGACCCCTCATTGGCGTTAAGTAGCGCCCCGTATGGATTCTGCGGCTTTCCGTCGAGCACGATCAAATCGGCGCACTTTCCCGCCTCCAGAGAACCCAGGTGTTGCTGCCAACCGAGAATCGCGGCCGCATTTATTGTAGCCAACTCGACTATTTGCAGATCACTCAGCAAACCTGCGTTGTTCTGGCTGTAAAGATGGGCAACCTTCAATTCGCCGAGCAGATTCTTGCTCCCCGAGGGCGACCAATCCGAGCCAATACCCAGGCGCACTCCGGACTGCAGGGCATCGGACAACCTCGCGGTCGCACCGTAGAGCAGCATGTTACTTAATGGCGACCACACCATGGATGCTCCTTTAGCGGCCATGACGTCGAAATCTTCTTTTTGCAGTGCCGCACAGTGAATTCCCGCCAACGATGGAGCAATCGCCCACTGACCGGGCTTGAACTGCAAGCTCAGAAAATGATTGCGCGCGGTTTTATCCAAGCCTTCCGCCAAATGCAGGAGATAACAATTCTTTTGGCTAATGCGCGCCAGGAAGGACTGCGCATCGTTGGCATCGACGTCGGGAATTCGCGTGCCAGCCTCGGGCAAGTTGGGATCGTTCGTTTGTTCCACGTTACGTACAATCCCGCGATAAAACCTGCGCGCTCCGGCGTTACTGAAAAGCTCGATTCCCTGGCTAGTGGTAGTGCCCGCCAGCAGGCACTTACATTCCACGTAGCGTGCTAACGGCGCCAGCAAATCAGGCCTCTGACCCAGAACCTTCATCGGGCCGCTGATCGTTGACCTGTACTCAGGGATTCCGGCCCATTGGCCGCGATTCGAATATCGCTTGGGCACAGCCCATAATCGAAGCAAGTCGTAACTCAGGTGATTGTGGAGCTCGATGAGACCGGGGAAGATCGTGCCTTGGGTGTTGATAACCGGTACGCCCTCGAAGCCCGAAGGAACTGGCGCACCTGTCGTAATGACCGCGACAATGGAACCCTTGTCGATGCACAGCAGCCCGTCTTGAATAACCCGACGCGTTCCACCCATCGTAACGATCTGCCCGCGCAAGACAAGCTGCGGCCCTTCTGCGGGATCGATGACCGGCCTTGGTTTCGCAGTTTTTGAAGCAGCTTTCTTTTTGCTCACAAACAACCTCTTATGCGGGTCGGGCTCCGGTGGGAATGGTGACCGTGATGGTGACCCGCTTCAAGGCGGCGGTGGCGCCGGTGCGAGTCGCCCAATTCTTGGCGCCCCGCATCCACGCGGGAAGTCCAGCCGGCATGTCTTGCTCGGGTATTTCTAGTTCATCGCCATCGACAAACTTGTCGCCGTACGGGGCCAGCGCCACTACTCGATCGGGGTGTTGAATGGCCGCCCGCACAGTAGGCAATGCTGCGTTCCAATTTTGCAGCATGGCTTTAATCGCCGCCGCATATTTCACCGCGTCGTTGCCGGCGGAACTCTCTGGCTGTGTTGGATGAGTAACATGCACGGCAACGACCTGCGTCGCCTGTCCGTTGGGTGTCGCTTTCCACAATTGAAACGCATTGTCGGCGAGTTGACCCAGATTTACCACGGCTTCAATCCCGCTGGTAGCAAAGACCGCATCCAGCCAGCGATTCCGGTATGCCGCGATCGCCGGGTCATTCTTATGCTTCGTGCCTCCGCTCTGGCCGTAGACGGAGTAGAGAAACGTATTGATCATCACGTAGCTGCGGTCCATTCCCAGCTTGGCCAGAAAGCCTTGGATGCGCTGCCCGGCCTCACCCACCAAAATGCGCCGTGAGATGGTTTCGTGCTGCGCCGGATCTTGTCCGACAATCAATATGCGTGCAGAGCCGTCCAATCTTCCCCGATGAAAAATCGGTCCCCATTCAGTGCGGAAATCGCTGAATGGGTATACCTGCTCGTCCGGATAGTCGCGGATCAGGGGTTGAAAGGCCGAAGCACAATATCCGGGATCAAAATCGTGCGCCATTGCTTCCTCCTTGCGATGCTTTGTGAAAGCAAAGAATTCGAGGTCCCAGTCGAGCGGTATTCTGTTGCGACGCATTCGGTGAAGTTTGCCATCTCAACCGGCCAACGTTCACATCCCGTCGTAGTTCGGCCCCCCCCCGCCTTCTGGAGGAACCCAAGTGATGATTTGGTAGGGGTCCTGAATGTCGCAGGTCTTGCAGTGCACACAGTTGGATGGATTCAGGCTGATGCGTTTTCCATTTGGCTGGCTTGGATCGTCGACCATTTCATAGACATTTGCGGGGCAAAAGTTCTGGCACGGGCTGCCGTATTCCTTGACGCAGCGTTCGTTGCAGACGTTCGTATCGTGGATGATGAGATGCGCGGGTTGATCTTCTTCGTGCTTCGTGCCCGAGTGATAAAGATCCGTGAGCTTGTCGAAGGTGAGTTTTCCGTCGCCTTTTGCCGGGCCTAGGAGAGGAGCCTCGGGGCCGCCATCGACGGGCAACTGGCTTAGCTTCTTCAGGCGCTGGTGCCCGGCATGGGCGGTGTACCGGTCGCTTAAGCCACGTCCCCAGCTGATCATTTGCAAACCGGCATGAAACATTCCGGCGAACATGCCTTTCTCGAATCCCTGATGAATGTTGCGATACCTCCAGAGCTCTTCCTTGATCCAACTCGATTCAACCTTTTTCCGGAAGTCGCTTAACGATGCTGCTGATGCATCATCTTTCTTGAGCGCTTCGAATGCGGTCTCGGCAGCCAGCATCCCGCTCTTGATACCCAGGTGAATTCCCTTGAGGCGAGCCGAATTCAGAAAGCCCGCGGAGTCCCCAATGATCATCCATCCATTGCCCGAGACCGGAGGGATTGCCCACCAGCCGCCATATGGCATTGACTTTGCGCCGTAGCGGATCATCTTGCCGCCTTCGAGCAGCCTGGCCACGAACGGGTGCGTCTTGAACTGCTGCAGCACGCGCTGGGGATCAAGCCGCGGGTCTTCGTAATCGAGCCCGGTAACGAAGCCGAGTGAGACGAGGTTGTCTTTTGAGCCGTAGATCCAGGCGCCACCATATTCGCGGGTGGTCAGCGGCCACCCCATGGTGTAGATGACTTCGCCGGGAGCGATTCGGCCGGAGGGAACCTCCCACAGCTCCTTTACGCCCACTCCGTAGGTCTGCGGATTACGGTCTTTGGCCAGATCGAATTTTTCAATGAGTTGCTTGGTCAGCGAGCCGCGCGGGCCTTCGGCCAGAATGACTACTTTGGCCTGCAGGTCATATCCGGGTTCGAAATTGGATTTTTGACGTCCTTCTTTGTCGATGCCTTTGTCGTCGGTGCGCACTCCGTTGACGCGATCACCCGCAAACAGAAGCTCCGAACCCGCGAAGCCTGTGAAGATGGTGATGCCGGTTTCTTCGACCTTGGATCCCATCCACTTGGCAAATTTGTTCAGCGAGATCACGTAATTCCCGTGATCGCGAAGGAAGGGTGGCGTAACCGGAAATTTAAAGCGCGACGATTTTGTCAGGAAGTAGACCGCTTCCTTCGTAACCTCCGCATCCAGCGGAGCGTCTTTCTTAAAGTCGGGCAGCAGTTCGGAGATTGCACGAGGATCGAGTAGCGCGCCTGACAGGCAGTGCTGGCCAATTTCGCGCGCCTTCTCGAGCACGTAGATGTTCTCTTTGCTGAGCGGCGAATCGGGATGGGCAGTATTGTGGGCGTCGATCAATTGCGAAAGGCGCAGCGCACAGGCCATTCCCGCCGGGCCTCCGCCGACGATCACAACGTCAGCGGGCATCTGCGGGCGCTCGATACCTTCGATAGGTTTCCGGAAGATCAGACTCATAACCTTATTGTTGAGAGCAAGCGGACAAAAAACAACAATGAACCCACCAGCTTTTCGACAGGACTCGATCGGCAGTAATGAACTCGCAGTCGCCTTCGTTCGCGGGAGCGCAGTACAGAGTATCGTAGATTGGATGGCGAAGTTCGACCGACATTTTCAGAGCCTGGCTTGTCCAAGCATTTGATTCGTGCAAGCTCAATGGCAGAGTGAGGAAATCATGAAAAATGGATCTCGCCTTCTCGGGGCGCAACTGTTTTAAGAGAATTGATTGCTTCCAGAGCGTGTTCGCCACTTCAAGCACGAGAATGTCTGGCGCGAGCAGTTCGATCTCGCTGGCCAGAAATGCTTCGAGAAGTGAATCTGCGCCCTGGCTTTCTTCTTCCGAAGAAACCATTTCATGCGACGCTGGCATCGATGACGTAGGTCAACCTCTATCGTTCCCGGTCTTGTCGAACCGTTCCGCACTAAGGCAGAATTCCAACGCGGCGCCGAATTCGCTCACGGCGTTCACCAATCCGTTCCACCAGCGCCTGGCTGGGGGTGGGAAGCTGTGCCTTGGATTTCTTGCCGTTCGTCAATTGCTTGGCTGCTCGGCGCATAAAGTTCATCCTTCACGGCTATCTTCTTCCAGTTTATCCTGCTTTGGCCTTCTTCACTTCCTCAATCAGTGGCGGAACGATGTCGAACAGGTTGCCTACAACCGCGTAATCAGCGATCTCGAAAATCGGAGCCTCAGAATCTTTGTTCACGGCGATGATCGCCCGCGAGCCCTTCATCCCAACGATGTGCTGAATCGCGCCGCTGATGCCGAGCGCCAGGTACAACTTGGGCGCGACGGTTTGTCCGGATGACCCGATCTGACGGTCCATCGGAAGCCATCCCGAATCGCAGATCGGGCGCGATGCCGCGAGCTCTCCGCCGAGGGCGTCCGCCAACTGCTTTGCAATGTCGATATTCTTTTGCTCTTTGATGCCGCGGCCGACTGCAACAATGATCTCTGCCTGCGTAAGATCTACCGCCTGCTTGGCTTCCTTGAAGACTTCCTGCGGCTTATTGCGGATCACGCTGTCGGAGATGTCGACTTTCACGGTTTCGACCGGTGCCGGGCTTGCACCGCTTTCGGCCTTGTCTCCGCGAAAAGCACCGTTTTGGAAGGTGACGAACCAGGGAGCATCGCTTGTGAAACTTACGTCGGCGGCGAGCTTGCCTTGAAACATCTGCCGCGTGAATGCGAGTTTGCCGCCCTCATGCTTGAATCCGATGCAGTCACTGATCACCGTCCGGCCCATGGAGGTTGCCAGTTTCGGGATGAAGTCGCGCACCTGATAGGTGTGCGGCATCAGCACGAGTTTTGGCTGCTTTGAACTCAGGAACTGCTTCAGGCCTGCGGCGAACGCGTCGGGTGTATAGGGTTCGAGCCTGGGAGACTCGATGTCATACACCCTTGCGAGCTTCCTCGCCGCAACCTCTGATGCTATCGAGGTCGTTCCCCTGCCTATTACGGCGGCTTCGAGTGTCCATCCGGTCGCGGCGGCGATCGCCTGGGCGGTCGTGATGGTTTCCCAGGAAACGCGATTCAGCTTGCCTTCGCGCTGTTCTACGACGACGAGAATCGTATCGGGCATAAGAAAGTTCTCGGTTGTTATTTCTCAGCAAGCCGACGCAATATCTATCGGAACAACCGAGTTGGCTGTCCGCCGCGCTAAAGCGCGGCCCGCGGACGAATGCGTCCGCGACGACATTAAATCACTCTCAGTTCGTTACGCAGCTTGTCTACCAGCTTCTTCGCTATTTCTGCTGGGGCTCCTTCAATGTGCTCACTCTTTTTTGTTTTTTGCGGAATGTACAACTTTTCAATCTTCTGGAGATTTTCGCCTATTGCGGACTGTACGTCTGCCAGGCTCACCTTGCGCAGCGGTTTGTTCTTCGCCTGTTTGATGCCGATCAGAGTCGCATAGCGCAGCTTATTGATGCCGGATTGAATGGTCAGCACGGCTGGGGTCGGCATATCGACGAATTGGAAGTATCCGGCTTCCAGTTCGCGCTTCACGCGTATGCCTAAATCGGTTTTCTCGATCTGCATGATGATCGTCGCGTGTGGCCAGTCCAATAGCTCCGCCAGAATTACGCCAGTTTGCGCATATCCGTAGTCGTCGGACTGAAGGCCGGTGAAGATGAGATCGAACTGCTCGTCTTTAATTGCAGCCGCGAACGCCTTGGCGGTATTGAAGGCATCCAGACCGACGAATTTGTCGTCTTCCAGATGAATGGCCCGGTCTGCGCCTTTGGCCAGCGCCTCGCGCAACACCTGTTGCGCTCGCCCCGGGCCGCTCGTGATGACTACGACCTCTCCCTTATGCTTCTCGCGCTGGCGCAGCGCTTCTTCGAGCGCGTAGGCGTCGGGCTCATTGACTTCGTACGAGACATCCTCGCGGATCCAAGTGCCCGACTCGTTCAGCTTAAGGGGCGCATCCTTTTGCGGCACCTGCTTCATGCAAACCAGGATTTTCAAATTTCTCCCTCACGCCGGTGGCGGTAATCGGCCACGGCAAAACTTGTCAGTATAACCGACCGGGAAGCCGCCCAGGAAATGCCCAAGACCCAATCGTAGACACGTAGCTTGCTACGTTTCTACGAACAGCGGCACAGCTCTAGGTTCCAGTGATCAGGCCAGCAGAGACGTTGCAAGCAACGTCTCTGCGACGGCGTCTTTGTGATCTTAATCACAGACCGCCTCCGCTTTACTCAGTCAGCATTTCCCAAGGGACGGTTATGCCCAACGACCCTCTCCGCAATGCGTCAGAGCATTATCGACCGTGCGCCCGACACAGCTTGGCGTCTCGCGCAGCACGGTCTGGCTGTGGGCATGGTGCCGATCGACGCCATCAACAACGGATCCGTTCCTGGCATGCGCGATGTAGCGAGCACTGCGCGCGGGCGGGGGTTTTTGCCGGACATGGTGGCCTCTGCTGAAGGGATGAGCGCTGCCATGGCCATTCTGAATCCGGAACTGCGCAGGCTCGGCAGCGAGCGACCCATGGCGGACGCCCTCGAAACGGCGATGCTCGACCTGCTCGCAGGTCGGCAAATATCTGGGCTTGCCTACGCATGCGTATCTAGTCGCAGGCGATGGCCGGTCATCGATGCGCAGGTCGAAATGGAAAGTGGAATATCCGCTGTGCCGGGCGTGCTTGCAGGGATCAACATGAGCTCCAGCGCGGGGATGCTCGATTTCCTGGTCTGCCACAGCCTCGAGAAGCTGGTTATCGATGCTGAAGCGACTGCGTCCGCGCAACGCCTGATCGAGGGCATTGCGCCGCGCGGCATTTCCCTGGCACTCGATAGGTTCGTGCAAACTGGCTGACAAGGAGACTTCCTGAAGCAGAAGGAAACCCGGGCGCTCTTCCGCAAGGAGCAACATTTCCCTCAAACGTGATTGACCGCGGACTTCCCGTTCCCGACCGACCTAGTCCCCGACATTCTGCAGCGGGCGCGCCAGCGAGTTGGCGATCTGATTTCCTCCTGCGAGCGGTGTCCACTACCCGTTGACCTGGAACGGGAGTTACTCGCCTTCGCGGCAGCGCGAAACGAAGCCAACTGGGGTGGATGGATTACCGGAATCCTGAATCCTGAACTCGCCCCACGGACCGAGGTAAATGGGTTTGGAAAGGTATGGCTTCAGCCGTGACTTATGAGTTGACCTTCAGTCCATGATCACGGTGGACTGGCCGGTGATCTCGAACCGCTTGCGGCAGCGCATGTTCTTGCAGGCCATCATGTCGTCTTTGCGCACCATGTACGACCGGAACTTGGCGAAGCGGGCTCGATCGCGATCATCGGCGCGTCCGGCAAGCTGGCGCTTCTTGGTGCGCACCACCCAGGTGACTTCGTAGTCTGCCGACTGATGACAATGGGGACAGTTCAATGAGGCGGGTTTCTTTTCCTGCTTCTCGTCAAAAAAATCGCGCTCTTCCATAGCTTTTGCGCCCGTATAAGGACGCTCGTCCACAGGAATTATTGCACATTTGAGCGGTTGACATCGCCGTATGTACCCCTGTGATCTGTGTGGTTCACGCTTTTCTGGGTCATTTTAGAATTCTGAGTGTCCGGGCGCACCGGAGCTACCAGATGGCGAGAAAGAAAAAGTCGAAACCGTTCCGAGCCGTAACGGCCGTCAAGGAATTGGCTCGCGAGAGGGTTGGCACGCCTCCGCCCGAGAAGATTGTTATCGAGAAAAAGAAAAAGCCAGAAAAGCACAAGCCGACGCTGGAGAAGTGGCTGAACGAGTCCGAGTGACTCTTCTGGCTAGAGGCCATCTCATAAATAGTTCCTCATCAAGATGAGGAGGCAACCGAGCTGGACCCGACCAAGGAAGTTGGCCTCGTGATACTCCCAACGAATGACCAGACGGCGAAAGTTAAGCAACCAGGCAAACAGGCGTTCGATCTTCCAGCGACGGCAATAGCGTCGCAGCTCGCGTCCGTCCTGGGTGTTTGGCCGGATGCGGTTGCCTTTGTGCGGTGCGATCAGCCGTATGCCACGTTGCCGCAGGCGCTGATCCAGAGGATCACTGTCGTACGCCAGGTCGCCGATCATGCACTCCGGCTTTCTCCGGGTGAACCGTTGCTGGAGCGTGGTTTCGACGAGCTTGATTTCATGAGGCGAAGCGCTTGCAATCCCCACGGCGATAGGAAGACCATGGCGGTCCGCGATTGCCATGATCTTGCTCCCTTTGCCGCGGCGTGTTGGACCAATAGCACCGCCCCCTTTTTGGCCCCGCTGAAGGAGGCGTCGATCAACGTCTCCGCCAGATCCAACTGGCCGCGGGCCAGCAGGTTCTCGGCCAAGCGGCGCAACACTTTGACCAGCGTGCCGGCACGCACCCACTGCTGGAAGCGGCGATGGCAGGTCTGGTACGGCGGAAACTTGTCCCGCGGCAACTCCGACCATTGCGCTCCGGTACGCAGAATCCATAACACACCTTCCAGCACTTCCCGCGTGTCGCGCCATGGACGCCCCCGTCGTTTCTGGGGCGTGCCCGGCTCGACCAGCGGTTTTAGCAACTCCCACTGCGCATCGGTGAGTTCCATACCCACTGATGTGCCCGCAAATTCAACATCGCACAATTACTTCGTGCGGTTCATATTTATGAGATAGGTTCTAGTTAAAACTGACGCTTACGGTTGTGTTTCTAGTCAGATTCAGGGTGCATGGGTTGGTTGTGCCCTGCGAGTCGCATCCCGACCAACTTCCAAACGTCGATCCCGCGGCGGGAGTAGCGGTCAACGTCACAGGCGTGCTGACCGCGAAAGCCTGCGTGACACAAGGCAATGGACTCGAGCAGCTCAATCCGGACGGATTGCTCGAGACCGTTCCCGAGCCATTGCCGGTAAACGTTAAGGTCAATGCGGGATTCCCCGCACCGCCGCCGGAAGCGGTGAAGCAAGTGACGTTCCCGGTCATATATCCGGTAACGATTGCACCCGACGATGAGATGCCGCCTGAGCTCGTATTCGTGTTCACCGTGGCCGAAACCAGCGTAGCTCCGCAAGCAAGCCCAGTTACGGTCAAAACCCCGGAAGCGTCAACCGTCATCATCTGGGGAGTATTGGAATTCCACGCCACCTTATCTGTGATGTCCTTGGTGACCGGGGGATGAATGTAGTTTCCCAGAGCCCTGAGCTGCACTTGTGCCCCGGCATTCGCGATGACAGGAGTATTTGAGTCCCCGAACGTTTCCGATGGTGGTTGAATCGTGATGGACTCCAACTGCTGATCGCGCCCGCAACTGGAAAGGCTCACCAAAACCATGGCAACGAGGATGAGGACGACGAGGCCGAGCAACTTCCGGATCATGCTAGCTCCTGGGACCGAATGGCGGTGACGGGCCCTGCCGCCGAATTCCGGCCAATTTAGTTCATCGCTAGAGCAAAAAGCAATAGCCCACCGGGTCCATAGCCTGGCCAAGCGCAGAACATTATCTTTTCGTGAGTCTTCGTGACCTTAGTATTTGAGTTCACCGCACCGCCTCCGCCACGCATTTGGCAAACTCGCGCACATCCTCTTCGGTCGTGTCGAAGGAGCACATCCAGCGCACTATGCCTTCGTCTTCAATCCACGGATAGAAGAAGTATTGCTGCTTGATCTTCTCGATGGCTTGCTTGGGAAGCTGGGCGAAGACGCCGTTGGCCTCGACCTTCCACACGATACGCACTTGTGGAATCTTACGAATCTCGGCCTCCAGCACGCGTGCCATGCGGTTGGCATGTTCCGCGCTGCGCTTCCACAAATCATTCGTCAGCAGGGCTTCGAACTGCACGGCGATGAATCGCATTTTCGAGGCCAGTTGCATCCCCTGCTTGCGAAGGTAAAGAAAATCAGAACTAAGTGCGCGATTGAAAAAGACCACTGCTTCTCCACCCATGATGCCGTTCTTGGTGCCGCCGAACGAGAGCACGTCGACTCCAAGATCACGCGTTACCTGGCGCAGGGTTCGCCCCAGGCTCGCCACAGCATTCGCGATGCGAGCCCCGTCCATATGCAGGAACATGTCGCGCTCGTGGGCAAATTGAGCAAGCACCTGAACTTCTTCCGGCTGATACACGGTACCCATCTCTGTAGATTGCGTAATCGAGATGACTCGTGCCTGCACGTGATGCTGGTCGCCGATGCCGTGATACGCGTGCCGGACCTGATCGACTGTAATCTTCCCGTTCTGATGCGGCAGCGGGATAAGCTTGCATCCGGTGTGTTTCTCGGGAGCGCCACACTCGTCGGTATAGATATGCGCATAGTCGCTGCAGAGGACCGCATGATATGGACGGTTCAACGCCTGTAACCCGAGCACGTTCGCGCCAGTTCCGTTGAACGTGAAAAATACCTCGATTCCGGGACCAAAGTGTTCCTCAAACTTCGCGACCGATGAACGGGTATAGGGATCGTCTCCGTAGGCCACGACATGCCCCTGATTCGCCCTTGCGATCGCCTCGAGAATTTCGGGATGAACTCCGGCGTTATTGTCGCTGGCAAAACTGCGACTGACCTTTACAGATTTCATAGCGAATCAATGTAGCAGACGCGACCCATTCACCACAGGGTCACAGGGTTACACAAGGGCTTCACTCGTGAGCCCGCTCTGTCCTTTATGGTTGCTTTGCGTTGGAGATGTTGCGGGCGTAAATTACAATGCGCTTCCTGATTGGAGAGGTTTTCTGGTGATACGCCACTTGGTTTTCGTGCTGTCGCTCTCTCTTCTGGCCCGCGCTCAGACTCCTGAACAAAAGACCGCGCAATATCTCGATTCCATTCGCAATCAGCCCTCTCTCCTTCTCGCCTTTCTGCATGACATGCCCAAGGGAGGAGATCTTCACAACCATCTTGACGGCGCGCTCTATGCGGAAGACGTCATTGATTGGGCAGCATCTGACAACCTGTGCATCGACCGCACCACGTCGCGGCTGCTCGCTCCTCCCTGCGATGCCTGCGAACATTACACACCGAAACCGGCAATCCGCTGCGCTTATGACGATCACATCCTGTACAACCAGATCATTGATGCCTGGTCCATGCGCAACTGGCGCGCCGGCGAAGAATCGGGACACGACCACTTCTTCGCCGCGTTCGACAAGTTTCTTCTTGCTTCCAATAACCACACCGCCGAAGCCGTCGCCTCTATCATCAATCGTGCCGGCAAAGAGCACGTGCAATACATCGAACTGATGCACACCGCCGACGGAAGCGCCGCCGTGAAACTGGGCCTGCAACTGGGCTGGCAGGAGAATCTGGAGACAATGCGCGACAAACTGCTAGCGGGCGGCCTGAAGGAAATCGCCATCGCCACGAGCAAAACTCTCGCTGAAAACGAGACCCGCGCCCGCTCAGAACTTAAATGTGGAACCTCTCTGGCCGAGCCGGGATGCAACGTTACGTTGCGCTATCTCTATCAGGCACTGCGCGGCCTGCCACCCGAAGCCGTTTA
>Ga0126381_100007131_pt1 | contig 12414 bp, 12 predicted proteins | sample PanSoiMetPlot_28_FD_96465 | JGI IMG/M metagenome (GOLD analysis project Ga0126381, IMG submission 96465) | Tropical forest soil microbial communities from Panama - MetaG Plot_28 | ecosystem: Environmental > Terrestrial > Soil > Tropical forest > Bulk soil | place: Panama | collected 2016-02-17
GCCGACCCCGGCAAGGCCAAACCGAGGGCTTCCGCCATCACCTGTCCGGTGCTGGCGCTTCCCATGAACTGGCAAGCGCCACATGTCGGACAAGCAGTTTGTTGGGCCAATTCCAGGTCTTCGTGCGGAACCTCTCCGCGCTCTACGGACATGCCGATTGCCCAAGTCAGATCGGAGGTGAGGGAGTCTGGCGCATTCAGTTGCGTGCCTCCGGGAAGCAGAATCGACGGCAGATTACAACGAGCAATCGCGAGCAGATGAGCGGGAACTGACTTATCGTTGCCCGAAATCAGGACCATCCCATCATGAGGATGGCCGAGCGCATGAATTTCGACCATCGCAGCGATCACGTCGCGAGAGACAAGCGAATAACTCATGCCAGACGTTGCTTGCACGACGCCATCGCAGATATCGCTGACGGTGAACACCCCCGGTTTGCCTCCGGCTTCAAAAACTCCGTTATTCACCTCAGTAATCAAAGGCTCGAAATGAAAGGTACCCGGATGCCCCATTCCCCACGCGCTCTCGACCAATACTTGCGGCTTCGAAAGATCTTCTTCCGTCCAGTTCATCCCCAGCCGGAGGGCGTCGCCCTGGTGATTGTGGGTTCGGAGTTCCTGACTGCGAAGGAGCCTAGTATTTGCCATGTCTAGTTCTCGGTCTCCTCGCGAACTGCGAGGCATTAGAGACCACACAGTCGACCATGTCTAACCAGGATCCGAGGATCATCCGATCGGTTAAAGACCAGTGAGTCCCCCGCGATCTCTGGATCCCAGCTTTCCAAGCGGATTCGGCGATTTAAAGTCGGTTGTTTGGCAACAGACATTTTCCTCGCGAGGCCTCGACTACCCTGGCTCGCATATTAGGTTGTTCGGTTGGATGCGGGGGAAACGTAACCGTGGGTATTCGATGGTGATGAAAACGTGTTCTGACTTGGTATTCAGGGTAGTGCAGGGCGATTCGTCGAGCCTCAATGGGAACGATTCTGAGCTGTCACATCCATTGACCGAGGCCTGTTGGCCGAATGGTGGTAACCATATCTAATCAACTCGGGTAAACACTCCGCTGTTGGCAATGATTGCGAGGTTCTGGATCACTACCTGTGCGCCATCGCCAGAAAACTTCACTCCTCGCTGTCCGATGCCGGTGTTCTCACTCGCAAAATAGTAGGTGAAGGTATCGCCATCCCAGTGGGCAAGTTCGTAGTAGGCGCCGCGCGGCGGCAGTCGAAGAACAAGCTGGTTTCGTTCGGCGCTGACCTCCAACGTGCCGTAGTAAGAATTGAAGTACTTGCCCGTATATGCGGTTAACGGCTTTGCCGGTGAGGGGTTCTGCGGCGGCTTCATGTTAGCGTAGTTCGGTGATGAGTCTTGCGTCTCGGCGTCGAATTCGGCGAAATTCGGCGCCAACAGTGAAAGATAGTCCCTCTGCGCTACACCATAGTGAAGCAGGTCCAAGAAGGTGAGGCAGACGGCTTCGGGCAAACCTATGGGCGCGGCGTTGCCCAGGGCCACAATCCCGACCTGCTCGTCTGGGATGAGATAAACGCTGGTTCCGGCCCCCAGAAGGAAAGCTCCGCTGTGACTGATCTGGATCTTGCCTTGTGCGTTGGTATTTAGGTTCCAGCCCAACCCGTAAAACTGACTCTCGGGACATTCTCCACCAGCAACAGGTCCCGGGACGGAGCGGCAGATCTGCGGCTTGTGGGTTTCGGCCAGGGCAGCACTCGACACGACGTGAAGGCCACCCACAGAACCGTTGCCGAGTTGTAGGCGCATCCACTGCGCCAGATCTCGTACGCTGGAACTCACGCCGCCTGCCGGTGCTTCCGCGTCGGCTTCGCGTACAAAGCGATCCCTGTAAATGCCATTTTCGAGTACGTGCAACGACGCCTTGTTCGGGTTGTTTTCGTAGTCGGAAAAGCGCGAACTTGTGGAGCGCATGCCAATTTTCGAGTAGAGGCGTTCGTCAGCGATGTCTTCCCATGGTTTGCCGACCTTTTTCGCGGCGGCAATCGCTCCTTCCGTCATTCCGAAATTGCTGTAGTGGTAGGTGGTGCGGGACTGACCCGCAAGCGGCACGAAACGCAAACGGGAGAGTATTTCCGGCCGCGAATAGCCGAGATCTTCAAGCACATCGCCTGCGCCGGTGGGAAGGCCGCTTCGATGCGCGAACATGTCTCGGATCGTTACCCGCTGAGTCGCCGCTCGATCGGCTAGCGCAAAGCCCGGGTCGAAATCCACGATCTTGTCATCCCAGCCAATGTCTCCTGTGCCTACCAGAGAAGCGAGTATGGTCGAAGAAATCGGCTTGGACAAAGATGCGAGTTCAAAGACCGTGTCGGCGTCGACCGGAGCCGGATCGCCAACCTTTCGCACGCCGTAGCCTTTCAGGAAAACAACTTTGTCCTGATACACAACCGCCACCGCCAGGCCCGGCACCTTGGTCTTCGCCATGGCCTCGCGAATGTAGGTATCCATTCTTGCCAGGGCGGTCTGAAAATCCGTCGAAGGCGCAGGAGATTTTTTTTGATGAGAACTTGATGCGGAACTGAACGAGGCTAGAAGAACAACAATGACGACAACGGCACGCATAATCACGTCTCAGCAGGTGAGCAGCGTGTCCATGCTGAGGCCTGATACGAGATGCGTAGAGGTTCGGAGGCGCTGCCTGCGGCGTAAGCGCGCCACCTACACGTAATGCTCTAGATCGTGACGCGTGAACGTGTGCGAGCTGCAGTTTCTTTATGGATCCGCACTTTGGTCTAGATTCCGGGACACCTCGAGCGCATCACGATTCTCGATTTCCAGTTGCCTGCTCATCGGCTCAAGGCTGCACTGCATCCGGTCAAGCCGGAGGAACTGTCAGTTTTCACAGTCGAATTTCATCCGAATTTGGTGCTGAGATATTTGCAGCAGTGCATTCAACTCCTGCGAATCTTGCCTCCACGAAGTGAGCTCCCCTTGACCGACGTCATAGTTATCGGTGCTGGTCCAGCAGGAGTGATGGCGGCGTTGCGGGCCGCCGAATTAGGAGCTTCGACCGCCCTTGTCACTCGCGATGAGTTTGGAGGCATGGCGGCGAATGACGGCCCGATTCCCGTTCGAACCCTGGCCCACACGGCTCGACTCATGCGGGAATCCCGGCAACTGGGTCGCTACGGTGTTGCGGTGAGTGCCCCCCACCTAGAATATCCACGACTGCTCGATCGCGTGCGCGAGGTCGTAAACCAGGTGCGTTCACACTCGGCCTTTCGAACTGATCTGGATCGACTCGGCGTCACTATCTACGAGCACGCCGGAAATGCCCATTTCGTCGATTCGCACACAGTAGAAGCAGACAACGGCCTGAGGCTCAAGGGAGAAAAAGTAATTCTCTGCGCAGGTGGCTGCAGCCGCAAGCTCAGGGTCCCGGGCAGCGAACTGACCGCGACTCATAGCGATGCCTGGCACCTCACAGCGATCCCGCCTTCGATGATCGTGATCGGGGCAGGCGCAACCGGCGCACAGGTAGCATCGATCTTCAATGCATTTGGATCGAAGGTCCATCTCTACGAAACTGGCCCACGCATATTACCCACCGAGGACGAAGAGGTTTCAGCAGCCGTTGCCAAAGCGTTTCTGGATTCGGGCATTGCGGTTCACGAGAATTTCGGGACCATCGAGGGATTTGAGAGGAGTGCCGACGGCGTGCGCATGACCTATTCGAAGAACGGAACACCTCAGAACGATGAAGCCAGTGTCGCCATTGTAGCAATTGGTTGGGCTGCCGACATCGCGGGGCTTCATCTCCCCGCCGCAGGTGTGAATTTGAACTCGCGAGGATATGTGTCCGTCGATTCTCATCTTCGAACGTCGGTGCCACACATCTTTGCCGCAGGCGACATCACGGGACGCCTGATGTTGCTTCCGCAAGCGGCGCGAGATGGCTTCGTGGCTGCAAAGAATGCTGTCGGTCGCAGCAAGATATTGGCCGAACACCCTGTGAATCCGATCGGCAGTTTCACCGATCCGGAATACGCGCAGGTCGGCCTCACTGAGGCAAAAGCCCGCGAAACCCATGACGTACTGGTCTCGAAAACGCTGTTCGAGGATGCCATTCGTCCGACGATCGATGGACGAACGACCGGTTTCTGCAAGCTGATCGTCGACCGGTGGAGTCACACCATTCTTGGGTGTCACATCGTTGGCGAACGGGCGGTGGAGATCATCCAGATGGCCTCCATCGCCATGGTTGGCGGAGTGCGGGTTGACGAACTCGCGCGCATTCCTCTCTCAATGCCAACTTATACCGGAGTTCTTCTGCGCGCGGTGAACCGCGCAACCGCCGAACTTGGCCATGAACCACGGCCAGACTTGTTAGATCTTGCAGCTTAGACATTGCGGAGGAGCGATCAATTCCGACGCCGCCAGAAACTCTTACGCCTATTTCTGTTCTGCGAAAGCCGGCGCTGTCATCGATCAGCTGAAAGCGCGGTTTTCTGCAACCCCGCCGATATTGGAGATAATGAGTGTCACCTGCGCCGACAGGCGAAACGATCATGACGGTCTCACGCCTCAGAGAAATCCAAGCGATCGCCGTGGATCGCACCGGCGGCTCCGCCGATGCGGCCCACGACCCTGAGATTCTACGCCTCGAGAACATGGACACGGACATCGCGCCACCACCCGAGGCGCTGGCCGCTACGCACGAGGCCATCAGTAGAGACGATTGCAACAGCTATCTTCCCTTCACTGGGCACACGTCGCTGCGCCAAGCCGCCGCGGGGCACGTGAGCCGTATGAGTGGGGTTTCCTATGACTGGAAAAGGCAATGCATCATTTCTGCTGGGGGACTGGCAGGCATCCTCAACACTCTGTTGGCATTGCTCGAACCCGGAGACGAAGTCATCACCCATGATCCGATCTATGTGGGCCTACTCAACCGCATCCGTCTTGCCGGAGGTGTGCCGAAGTTCGTCCCCCTCGAGCCAACCTCGGGCGGGTGGAGGATGGATCGCGGAGCCCTTGGGCACGCTGCCTCTCCCCGCACTCGGGTCCTTCTGATGGTGAATCCGTCTTTTCCCACCGGAGCCGTCCTCACACGAGAAGATTGGGCTGCGATTGCGGAATTCTGCCGCTCCAACCATGCCTGGCTAGTCTATGACGCTGCGCTCGAGCGGATTTTGTTCGACGCGCACCCCTATATTCATCCCGCCAGTCTCCCAGGGATGGCTGACCTCACCATCACGGTCGGTTGCGTCAGCAAGGAATACCGAATGATAGGTTGGCGTGTGGGCTGGATCGTGGGCCCATCCCAGATTCTGGCCGACATAGCCAGCGTCAGCATGGCTAACGTCGTCTGCCCGGTTGGTATCGCGATGCCTGGAGCCGAAGCTGCCCTCATCGGGTCTGATGCTGACGTGAGTTCTGCCGTAGCAGAGTGGCAACGCCGCCGTGACGTGATGCTGGAAGAACTCGCCGACCTGCCCGTAATCCGCCCAGGCGGAGGGTGGTGCCTTTTGACCGATACCAGCAAACTCGGCTTGGATCCTGAGATCGCCGCGCAAGAACTGCTCGAAAAAGGCAAGGTGGCCACCACTCCCATGGTGAACTGGGGAAGCGAGCGCGCCGGCACCTACTTGCGCTTTGTGTTTGCCAATGAGCCCATTGTTCGCCTACGCAGCTTGCGCGAACGAATGCGGCGGGCCTGGAGGATTTGAACTGGCCCGGGCAAGAAAGGTGGGCGTAGAGCTATTCGTATAAAGAAAATTTCACATCGCTCGAAAGACCCTTGCGATCTTGCAGGTCTTGCCCGGCATGGATTCCCACGTCCGCAAACTCGGCTGGCGATAAAATCAGCCGATGCAGACACCAGTCCCTCCTCTTAATAAGCGCTTCAATTTGGCATTTGAGTTGGCTTCCGGGCTCCACCACGGGCAGACGCGAAAAGGCACTCCCGTCCCCTATATTGGCCATTTGATGGCGGTGTGCTCGCTTGTGCTCGATGCTGGCGGCGACGAAGATCAAGCCATTGCTGCTCTGCTGCATGATGCGGTCGAAGACCAAGGCGGGCTCACGACTCTGGCGACCATCCGCCAATTGTTCGGCGACCGAGTAGCGAACGCAGTCGAAGCCTGCTCGGACAGTACGGTCAGTGACCCGGCGCAGAAACCGGAGTGGCGCAACCGGAAAGAAAAATACCTCGCGCATTTGCAGGACGCGAGCCCAGATGCTCTCATCGTGGGCGCGGCCGATAAGCTGCATAACGCGAGAGCGATTCTCACCGACTATCGTCAGGTTGGCGACGCGCTATGGTCGCGGTTCAAAATCGGGAAGCAGCAACAGCTTTGGTATTACGGAGCACTGGTCGAGGCATTGAGAAGAACACCCGCTCCGAAGGTATTGGTGAACGAACTGGAGCGGGTCGTGAAAGAGTTGAGGGTGGAGTGCGCCTGAAATGGCAAGAAGGTGGCCGCCAATGCGCGTCAGCAAAAAGACTCTTGAAGAGATTGAATCGGCCCTCCGCGAGTATGAAAAAGAGGTGGAGTTGTCGAACCTGACTCCCTCCGCCAAACAAACCTATCTCCTGCACTCAGAGAACTTTGTCAAATGGTTGAAGGGAGAATTCACTCCCGGAGCACGGAAACAGTAGGAGTTCGGCTGGAAGGAACCGTGCCCATGCTGGTCGGGAAGCGTTCTCAGTCCGAATTTGGGAATCCGTGTTTATTTTGTTTGGGGTGCGAAACCGGTCATGAACCGTCTGGGCACAAAGAGAAGACATCGCGGGACAATCACACCCAGGACAGGTCTCGTGTAACGAGCCACTTTCCCGCTGGCGTCTTGGTCTTCAGGAAGAGCTTGCTCGCGAAGTAGAGGCGATAGGTGGAGCGTAGCAGGATGAGTTCCGGGCTTTTCGAAGCGGTGCTGACAAGCGAATATCCCAGTTCCTTCAGTTTGTCCCCGGTCAAGCTCTCGAGCATCGACAGCTCCGAGGGACTCAAATCGGTTTGCCAGCGCCCGATCGGACTGCGCGTGTCGCCTTTGAATGCTGTATTTGGCGCTGCCACGGAGCCAATTGCGACGCTCTTGATACGCTCATAATCGAGGTCGTGCTCGACAAACGGCTCCAACCTCTGCAAGACGATCTCAGGATGGCGCACCAGGTCCTCGTAGTGGACCTCCAAATAGTCTCCCGCAAGCTCCCGTCCCAATCTCCGTCCGCGCGTGACGAACCATTCCCAGTAAATGCCGGCGGCCATCGCCGGTCGCCGCCGATCCCATGGCAATCGCCGCATCTGCGACTTCTTCTCCCAGGAGAGCGCCACGTCGCGGCCATCCCGAATCACGTGCACGACAAGCGCGTTTGGAATGGTCTGCTTGATGCGGTCCAGATACAACAAGTGGTCGGGTGTAGTTTCCGCCCATCGTTCCACTCCCTGCTTCCTGCACATTTCCTCCATCAGAATTCGCAGGAAGTCGCCACCATTGCGACACTCCGCCATGATGCGCGGTTCGATTTCCTCTTTAGAAAGGCCGGAACGCGTATAGAGCCGCGAGTCGTACCAGGCGTCCAACATCCTTCGCTTGTTGCGGGCGACATCCAATGGACGAAAGCGGGGTTCGAGCAGGTTGAGCACCTGCGATTCCATTCGGTAGACGGCAAAATTCCCCGCCGACAGCAGCATGTGATAGAGCAGCGTTGTGCCCGATCGACTGCAGCCCAACACGAATACGGGAGCCTTATTGCGAGGTGTGGTCATCTCTGAAGCGGCCTATCCGTCCCTAACTGGCAACTTGCAGCTGCGGCATGGGTTCTGGCATCACCACCGGTTCAGGCTGGGGGCGCGGGGCGCGAGGTTGCACCACGGAACTTCCATCTTCCCGATGGATATTCCAGCCAGTGCCGTTACGTTCCACGATTGTGATGGTCCCCGTCTTCGGGCCGCCGCAAACCGGAACCTTATCCTTGTCCCGCCCTTCGATGATGGATGTGGCTGCGAGCAAGTTGCGCACGTGGGTTACCGCCAGCACGTACCCTTGCGCGGCCGCGGCGATTTGCAGCAAATCCTTCAGCCGTCGCTCATAGCGCTCGTAAAACTGGTAAAACGACTCCCCGCTGGGAGCTGGAATCGCGGGATTCTCGGTCAGCAGATTTAGAAAGGGCAGGATCTCCTTCACCAGAGCTCCACCGAACACACCGAGATTCCATGGCCGCAGGTCACCGGTGGCAGTAATCGGTGCTCGAAACCCTCGGCGCAGGATCCGTGCCGTCTGCCGCGCGCGCTTCAAGTCCGAGCAATATACCGCCTCGATCGGATACACTCGCAGCTTCTCTGCAGCCACCTCCGCTTCCCGCAGGCCAATTTCATCCAGGGGAACGTTCAGCCAAGACCGTAGAATTTCGCCTTCGCCCGGACGGTTTAATTGCGTATGGCCGTGGCGTACAAGGATCAGTTTTCCCATGCAGGTTTTCCCCCCGTGCCGAAGTGGCAACCGATTGGTTCCCTTGGGGGGATGAGAACGTCCCTAGAAGGACTGGGGTCGATATCAGAGTCGGGACGTCCGTAAGCGCTCATGCAACAGCGTCGCCACTCTCTGACGATTCAGCAGCAATGTTAAAGGAATGTTAAAAAATGACTTAGTCAGACTTGGCCGTAGGCGCAACGCGGCGAGGAATGCAAACGCTTGCACATCAAAGCACTCACGCGCACACCCTAACGCGCGCATCAGTTTGATCTGACTGAAATTCTCCCGAAGAGCAGCAGCTCTGCATCCATTGGAGGCCGCCTTCCCTATCGAGAGCACGTTGTCCTCGGTCCAAATTTCTTCCAAAAATCGCTTGACAAGGTAAACGCGTCGCGGTAACTTAACGGTGTTAAGTTAACAATGTTAAGTTAGAGAGCAATGTTATGGGAGTCCGGGAAAGACGCGAACGCGAGAAGTCTGAAACCCGAGACAAGATCCTCGACGCGGCGCGGGAACTGTTTATCAGCGAAGGCTACGAGGGTGTCTCGATGCGGCGGGTCGCGGACATGATTGAGTATTCCCCAACCGCCATCTACGTGCACTTCGCCGATAAAGAGGAGTTATTTCGCGAACTCTGCCATCGGGATTACGCGCGCCTGGCCGAGGTGCTGCAGGGTTCGGTCGCGACGCCGGATCCGATCGACCGGCTCAGACAGATTGGCGCTAGCTACGTCGAGTTCGGCACGCAGTATCCCAACCACTACAAATTCATGTTCATGACCCCGCAACCCGGGCACGAAATGGACGAGGTTGATCGCGAAGTGCGCGGCAATCCTGAGAAGGATGCGTACGCGTTCCTGAAGTGGGCGGTGCAGCAGGCGATTGCTGCGGGATGCTTTCGTGAAGGGACGAATGACGCGGAGTTGATATCACAGACCCTATGGGCGTCGGTGCATGGCGTGATCTCGCTCCAAATTGCCAAGGGCTGCGATGCCTGGGTGGATTGGCGTCCGATGCAAGATCGCGCCGCCATGATGCTGGACATCACTTTGCGAGGTCTGCTGCGAGCGACAGGAGAATCATCACCACCCGCGCAGGATTCGACGAAGGCGCCCGAAAAACGGAGGAGGAAATAGGTATGCCTCCTCTGGCGCAGCGGAATTTATTTCATGACAAAGTGCGGCTGACGGTCACGCTCACGGGCATCGTGTTCTCCGTGGTGCTGATTGTGGTGCAGCTGGGGTTGTTCATCGGATTCACCACCGCGACTTCGAATCTGATCGATCACTCCGGCGCGGATTTGTGGATAACTTCGAAGAATGTTCCCTACGTCGAGCAAGGAGTCGCGTTCAGCGAGCGCAAACTGAATCAGGTGCGAGCGGTGCCCGGAGTCGCGGATGCGCAGAAAATGATCGCACACTGGACGCAATGGAAGCGGCACGATGGCGGGCAAGAATCGGTGCAGGTGGTCGGAATCAATGTGGATGATCCGCTGGAACGCCCGTGGAATCTGGTCGAGGGGCGCGTCGAAGATTTGAAATCGCCAGACGCTGTGATTCTCGACGAACTTTATAAGCAAAAGCTCGGAGTAACGCACAGGGGCGAAGTTTTTGAGATTGGAGGATACCGGGCTCGCGTTGTGGGCTTCACCCGGGGAATTCGGTCATTCACGACTTCGCCCTACGTATTCACTTCATTCAAGAATGCCCAGGATTTTACCGGTTTACGGGAAGATCAGACGCTCTTCATTCTGGTGAAGGTTGCGCCGGGAAGAAACATTGAGCAGGTGCGGCGCGCCCTACTGGCCCATGTGACGGATGTGGACGTACTCACCTCGGCAAAGTTCAGCCACATGACCACGTTCTACTGGATGTTTACCACCGGCGCTGGCGTGGCCGTTCTGATTGCTGCCGTGTTGGGACTAGTCGTGGGATTCGTAGTGGTCGCCCAGACCATTTATGCAACCACCATGGACCACATTCGCGAATATGGAACGCTAAAAGCGATGGGTGCGCCCAACAGCTATGTGTACAAGGTGATCATGAAGCAGGCGGCCATCAGCGCCGTCATCGGATACGTGCTGGGAATGTTCGTGAGTGTTTTCGTGGTACACGGCAGCCAAAAAGGCGGCGCCGCAATCCTGATGCCGACTCCTATGGCGGTCGGGATGTTCTTTCTGACCCTGTTGATGTGCGTAGGAGCGGCGCTGGTATCCATTAACAAGGTCACACGGATCGATCCCGCGATGGTGTTTAAGGCATAGCAGCCGAAACGACAGCTCTTAATTCGGAGAAGACTCTTTATGCAGTCAGCAATTTCAGTTCGCCAGCTCACAAAAACCTACGAAGAGGGTGCAACCGGAACACTGGCGTTGCGGGGCATCGATCTCGACGTCAGCGCCGGAGAACTGCTGATGCTGATGGGACCTTCCGGAAGCGGTAAGACAACTCTCCTCTCCATCATGGGGTGCATTCTGACCGCGACGTCGGGGAGTGTGCGTGTAGCTGGCAGGGAAGTCGTCGGACTGCGCGAGAAGGAACTACCGGCAATACGGCTCGAACACGTTGGCTTTGTGTTTCAGGGTTTCAACCTATTCCCCACGCTGACCGCGGGGGAAAACGTTGAGTTGATGCTCGATCTCAAGGGAATATCGGGTGCGAAGGCGAAGAAACGCGCCCAGGAACTGCTGGAGCAAGTCGGGCTCGGTCGCAAGTATGACAGTTTTCCGGCTGATATGAGCGGTGGGCAAAAGCAGCGTGTCGCGATCGCGCGGGCGCTGGCGGGTGATCCCGCAATTATTCTGGCCGACGAACCGACCGCCGCGCTTGATTCCCACACCGGGCGCAACGTGATGGAAATGATGAGCGAATTCGCCCACCAGCGCGGGCGGGCAGTGGTGATTGTGACGCACGATTCGCGCGTGCTGAGTTTTGCAGATCGAATTGTGAGCATTGAGGACGGAATGATCGCGACCTCAGGCCAGCCCGAGGCGGTTCCAGCGGGACTGCTTCGGAACCCTCAGTCGCAAATCACCCTGAGTTTGGCTTGAAGATGCGCTTATCGGATTGGAGGAATTATGAGCAAGACTTTCTCAATCGGAACTCTACTGAAGGGCCGCAGAACTACTCTAGGGATCGGCTTAGGGATTCTCCTGCTGACAGGCTCATTAATTTTTGCCTCGCAGCGTTCCCACCAAGTGGCAGCGACAGCCACAGCGCAGACGAGCCAAAGTCCCCTGCTAATCGCCGGACCGGGCCGGGTGGAGCCCTATTCGGAAGACATCAAGATTGGTTCGGAGCTGAGCGGGCGCCTGAAGGCGGTGAAGGTGGAGGAAGGGGATACGATCCGTCGCGGGCAAGTCCTGGCCGAACTGGAAAATGCGGACTACGGCGCGCAAGTCGAGTCGGCGCGGGCCAATGTTCTGGCCAGGGAGGCCACGCTGCGAAAAGTAATCCATGGGGCACGCCGTCAGGAGCGCGATGAAGCCTGGTCATCGGTGAACGAAGCCAGGGCCGTATTGGAGAACTCGAAGTCAGAATTGCGCCGTCATCAGCAATTGTTCTCCGCCGGGGTCGAGCCTCGCGAAGAATTGGAGCGCTACGTTCGGGAAGCTGATGTTGCTCAAGCCAAATATGATGCTTCCGTACAGCAGCACGCACTGGTAGATGATCATGCTCGCGAAGAGGATCAGTCGCTGGCTGAAGCAGATCTGAAGTTGGCGCAGGGGCAACTTGCCGAAGCCCAGGCGCACTACGAGAAGACGTTCATTCGTTCGCCCATTGACGGAACCGTGTTGCGCAAACATCATCGCGATGGAGAAAGCGTTTCCAACTCGTCGACGGTTCCCGACCCGATTTTAACCATTGGCGATCGCAAATCGCTACGTGTGCGCGTGGATGTCGACGAAACCGATGTAAGCAAAGTGCGCTTAGGCCAGAGGGCCTACGTCACGGCTGATGCGTTCGGA
>Ga0126381_100007132_pt1 | contig 12414 bp, 12 predicted proteins | sample PanSoiMetPlot_28_FD_96465 | JGI IMG/M metagenome (GOLD analysis project Ga0126381, IMG submission 96465) | Tropical forest soil microbial communities from Panama - MetaG Plot_28 | ecosystem: Environmental > Terrestrial > Soil > Tropical forest > Bulk soil | place: Panama | collected 2016-02-17
ACGAAGGTCTAACTCATAGCGATCAAACTTGATGATGGGCTGGGACTCGGGCATGGTCTCCTCACCAGCAGCTGTGGGTTATACCACGAAAACGTGCGGACATGAACAACTTCTTTGATTTCTACAAGCTAGTCGCGCAGAAATTGATAAGAACTTAACAAGCTTCCGCCTATTGGCTCAAGTGCGCGGCATGCCGCAGTATCGTGGGAGCAAGTTTGTTCAAATTCAGGCTCTCGAGGGCGGTAATGAAGAACAAAGCTTTCTCGTGGTTGGCGCACATGGCAGTCATAACTCGAACGAAGGAAAAGCGCTCAAAAAGGGCGGCTGGGCAGGACCCGGGCCGTTTCCTGGCTAAGGAGGGGTTATGGTGAGAGTTGGTAGCTCAGATCCGTCGCCGTTCTATCCGGATGATGGCACAGTAGAAACCTCCGGGGCACCGCCAGGGATGGGCGGGCCGCAAGGAACAACAGCGCTAGGGGAAGCCGACGAGGCAGACGCCGCAAGAGGCCCCAATCAGGCAACATCGAATCTGCCGCCTGCTCCCGTAGGCGATCCACTGGCCGCTAGCGCGACGAAAGCACGACTAATGGCTTTTCAGGGCGGCTCGTCGAGACCAGTCAAAACCGGTTCTCAAGGTGCCAAGAATCTGCCCCCTGATGAGCAAGACGTGAAGACGAAGTTGGGCGACGAGGCACTGAAGGGTTACCAACAAACCAAACAGGCCGCTGCCGAATTCCAAAAGAACCTCAATAAGGCTGACGGCACTGATGAGGGGAAAATCTTCGGAACTCAAGACGCGCCCTCCACGGTGCCTTCACCCAATGATGTCGAAGTTGCTAAAACTGTATCTCCCCAAACCGGCAAAAAGCCGACCGATAATCAGATTGCCAAGGATCCGGATACCATTGTCGACAAAATGGATCCGAACGACCCCTTAAACGATCAGGAGCTCAGCCCGGGTGCCCGCGGGCTGATCGAAGAAGAACGAGCTCAACAGAGAAATAGTGAGATTTTGGATTCTCTGGGCATGCCGCCGGAGCCCCCACAAATCACATCGAACGATGTTGGAAAATTGGATGTGGGGGCAGGCTCAGCTCAAGGTTTGAGCAATGAGCAAATGGTAGGTTTAGCGGGTCACTATATAGCTGTCGCACAAGGTATGGAGACCGCGGCGACGGGCGCTGCGGCAGGTGGACTCGCCCTGGGGGGGTTGGCGGTCGCGATCGGAGGAGGCTGGTACCTTGGCAAGTCGATCAGGGAGACGCTGGATGCGCCAGGTGAGGCGCGAGATCGAGCGATTACAAAAGCAGAAACGGAAATGGCTGTGTCGGCGTCACAACTTGTGAACCAGAAATTTCCAGGTAAGATCCCTGAGTTGAATCAACGCGGGCAGCAACAGGTACAAGCCAATCTAGAAACGTGGCAGGATACAACAGCCGAAAAATTGAATCCTATATTGGAGAAGATGCAAGCTGTGTCCCGTTTGCCTGTTCCCGATAGTGAGAAAAAGATAATTATGGACAAGCTCGATGCACAGCTCCAAAAGACTCTGAAGGATTCCACTGCAGATTTGGCAAACTCACAGATGAAGAAATTCTACGACCCGCGGAACTGGGAAGGTGGAAGCTAAAACGTACAAGCAGCCCTCAACGCAGGCTGTTTCGGTCTGCTGTTGCTGTGGTGCCTAACTGGCTTGTCGCATTCCTTTTGTTTCTGAAATTTGGTCTGTGGTGGTTTCACTGACGCGAACCGCTTCCGGAGTGAGCGCGTGGTGTTTCTCGCAGGTTGGCCTTTGTTTTGCTTCAAAGATGCGTTCCCAGAGTCTTTCGGGCTCAATCAGTCCTACAACACACACGTAAAACTCTATCGGAAGTCCGCAGTCCGCATGTGGGCATTGCAGCACATATTTCACCCACGTTTTCCATCGACCTAGTTCCTGCGTTTCAAATGCTCCCCAATGAACATCCTTAGCGGTGTAGACGTACGAATGCCCACATTCGATACATGCGACGAATGGCTTCCAGTCGGAGTTGGGCCACTCCGGTCGAGCCTCAGATGTTTCAGGAGGGTTGGGATAAGGGAGTCGAATGGGCTGAGATTCACAACCCTGATTTTTGCAGACGATCACGGGGCACAGGTACATGGCCAAATGAGATTACCACCTCGCATTGCGTTTCCCTCGGATAAATCTCTTCTTGCACTGCGGGCATTCGAGGTGCTCCGTGTCGACGTGCGTTCTCTCTTCGGGCGTGATGCTATGGCCGCAGCGTGGGCAGGGGGTGTTGAGGGATGCGCGAATCTTTTCCACGTCGAGCTTGCTACGGCGGGGCGTGGCGCGAGTTTAGCAGGTGATTTACTGGTGGCACTTGGACTTTCCGCTTTGTGCCTTCTCGCGCACTCTCATGCCGTCAATCCCGTGCACCTCTCCAACGTTTTCACTCACTTGCACTCTGCTGCCTTCACGTGCTTCCGATTCTGACGGACTTAGGATCCAGTGCCGCAAGGCGTGCAGGTTCAAGTCCTGTTCCCGGCACCAAGGCCCATAAGGCTTAATGTCAGAGCTGCCCCCAGCAACAGGCCTGTTAGTGTCCTCACTGCCGCGATATCACGAGTGTTGCCTAAAGCCCGTGTTCCGTAATCGTGTCGAGTACCATCCGGGACGAGACCGTCAGAGAGTTGGAGCTTCCTGCGCGCGACTTGGAATTGCTTTTCCATGGCCCGCCTAATGACGCGCCCGTTGACGAGCGGAAGGAAACAGCCAACCCTCCGACTTACCTGCTGCACGGCACTGGGCACTGTTTTTTCTTGCTTTTCGCGTAGATAACCTGCGTAGAATCCCCTCCATGACTAAAGCAATGTCGTTTCTTGCCTTAGCCTCCCTGTTCTCTGCGCTTGTCGGCTTGTGTGGGTGTGGAGGTGGAAGTTCGACGGTAGCCCCTCCCTCTCCGTCCCCGCCGCCACCGACATTGCAGTCGCTGGCCATCACGGGCCCAGGGGATTCGCTCACGGTTGGCGATCAAGCCCAACTGTCTGCCATCGCGATGTACAGCGATGGCACCGGCAAGGACGTTACCGCCAGCACCTCCTGGAGCGCTACGCCATCGGCAGTCGCTGGGTTTTCCAGTACGGGATTGATGAGCGCCATGTCGCCTGGCTTGGCTACAGTAACAGCAACCTATTTGGCGATGCACGCGAACTTGCAGATCCTCGTCTCTCAGGGGCTGGTCACACCCGGCGCGTCAGGATTCTCTTGGGAAAGCGTCAACACACAAGGCATGGGCTACGTCACAGGGCTAATCGTTCACCCTCTTTCTCCCAACGACATTTACGTCCGTACTGATGTTGGCGGCGCCTATCGTTTCGACCGGACCAACCAGTATTGGGTTCCCTTGCTCGATGAGTACGGCAGGCTGGAATCGGAAATTTACGGCGTGGAGAGCATTGCGACGGACCCGACCGACATTAATACCGTTTACATTGCAGCGGCGCATGGGCGCATCATTACCGGCTCTAGTGTTTTTACTCCTGCTGAAGTCCTGGTTTCGCATGACCGCGGAACAACGTGGGCCAACACTGGCCTAGCAGCGCAAGGACTCTACATTGGCGCGAATGACAATTATCGCGGCACAACCGGAGAGCGCCTTGCGGTGGACCCGAACCAGCCCAGGGTTTTGTATTTCGCCACTCGAAAGGACGGACTTTGGCGCGGCAGCGCGGGTGTGGCTCCGCCTCTGCTGAATTGGTCGCGAGTCGGGGGAGGGCTGCCATCAAGCACAGTCTCGCCGGGCATCAGCTTCGTCGTATTCGACACGAGCAATGGAACCACCAACAGCGGTGCGACCAAGAACCTTTATATAGGTGTGTTCGGCAGCGGCGTTTGGGGCAGTACTGATGGAGGCATCACATGGACACAATTAAACAACAACGCGAACCCATGTCGCGCCGCAGTCGCTTCGGATGGAACTTTGTTCGTGACTTACGGCGGGGACGAAGGTGGGACGACCGGTAGCGTCGGGCGCTACAAGAGCGGCCAGTGGGTCGATATTACTCCTCAATCGAATGGCAAAAGCTACTCAGGTATTTCAGTTGATCCGACGAATCCATCCGCTCTGGTTGCGGCCGTGAATGCAAACATGCAGATTTTCGCCAGCACCGACCAGGGCAATTCATGGAGCGCCATACCCGTAGGACCGTTTGTCTATCAGCCACAGTTTTACAAGTCAGGCGCGACCTCGTGGGGAAACGCTGCTTTGCTAATTGATCCCGCGAATCCGAAGAGGGTGTGGCAAACCAATGGTTACGGTGTTATTGAAACCGAAGACATCACTGCGGTCCCCTCGACTAGCTGGACATGGCAGATGTCGAATCTCGAGGAACTTGTAGTCCAAGAAATCAAAGTTCCTCCGGTGCCAACCGTTCCTGGGACAAATACCCCCGGGGCCGACCTTATTAGTGTGGGCGCGGACATGGTGGGCTTTCGCTACGCTAGCCGTGACGTCGTGCCTCAGGCTACCATTGACAATTTCCTCTATGTGGCCCAGGGGACCGGGATTACATACTGCGGATCGCAACCAAACAACGCGGCTTTTGTCGGCTGGGACGAGACGAACAGTTCAACGCCCATGTCCGGAATAACGTCCGACAATGGCCTGACCTGGAAACACATTTCCAATGTCAGCCCTGGTTCCGGAGGCAAGATCGCCATGGCCGCAGACAATCCAGCCGACATGGTCTGGGCGCCTTTCGGCGCCAATCCGCAATATACAAAAGATGGCGGCACGACCTGGCTGCCTGCACTCTACAATGGCTCAGCTTTGCCGGCATCGTGGCAGTTGACCAACCCCTGGTGGACTGGCGATGTGTTGACTCCAGATCTCGTCGCACCCGGAACTTTCTACTATTTCGACAACGGCAATTTCTATTTCAGCAACGATGGCGGCGCGAATTGGGGCCTTGGAAATACTTCCTGGCCGCAAGACCCGCACTGGGTCATTAACGTCAGCATTGTCCCGAACCCAGTCAAAGCGGGAGACATCTGGATGACCTTCGCGCCTGACCAGAATCAACCCTGGACCTATCAATTGCTGCACTCGACAGATGGCGGAAAGACCTTCCACCCCATCTCCACGCTCGCCAGCGCCAACTACGTGGCTTTCGGCAAGGGGACTAACGCGGCCACCCCCGCCATTTACGTCCACGGACAGACGCCGGGTGCGACCGCCGATGCGATCTACGAGTCAACAGATTTGGGAACCACCTGGATCCAAATCAGCGATCCGTCGCGTTTACAGTTTGGCGAAATCAACTCCCTGGCGGGCGACATGCGAACTCAAGATCTCGTCTATGTGGGGAACGGCGGACGGGGAGTATTCTACGGATATGGCCCAGCTTCCGGAATCCTACGCCCGGGCGCAAGACAAATGCGCAGGCGATGAAGCTGATGTGAGGCCGCCCGACGGCGTTCTTTGCTGGTTTTCAGTTGACCTCCTGGACAGCAAGGGGGATGGCATTTTCGGGAGATGGTCTCGCCCGGTTGTACGCCACAGTCCGGCCCACGATTTGGTCCGCCTCCACTCCCTGCGCGGGTACAGCAAGAATCCCATGCCAGTCTGGGTTTCTTGTTGAGTGCGCGGTCACAAAATGCCTCGAGTGCGATGGAGAAGTTGGTCACCGCACGAAATTCGCAAGCGATGATGGTAGAGGTTACGCGGAGGTAGTCGGTGAGTTTCGAATCTTTGATGGCCGCGTCGCAGCGCTTGAGTGTATCAGTAGAAACATTGGCGGCCCTAGGTGCACAACTGCGGTTCCTGCAGAACGGACTGGAGGGGGATTCACGTGTGCGCGCTCTGCTGACTGACGTGGCGCGGGCCGTCGATCCCCAATTACTTGACGGCCTTGAAAGACAACAGCAGGAGACCGCCATCGCTCTCATTCAGACGGTCTTTCGCCAAGCGCTCGACCTGCTAGAGAACCCGGAACGTGTTCCGGGCTGGAGCTACGAAGACGAGAACATCCTTCAGTCACAGGGACAGCCGTCATGGCTCATCGTCCGCTGGATTGAGGCAATAGCCGCCCAGCGACCCGAGCTCAGCGAGGTCCTGCGGCGGCCCGGTGCATTTCTTGACGTCGGCACCGGGGTTGGCTCGCTCGCAATCGAAGCCGCACGCTCTTGGCCGGCGTTAAGAGTCGTCGGTATTGACCCATGGGAGCCGGCTTTGACACTGGCGCGAAAGAACCTCGCACGCAGCGGGCTCGCCGAACGGGTTGAGCTTCGCCAGCAGGGCGTGGAGCGGCTTGAGGACAAGGCAACTTTCACCCTGGCTTGGGTTCCAGGACCGTTCATTTCACCCGAGGTCGTGGATCGGGCGCTGGAGCACGTTCGTTGCGCCCTCGTCCCCGGCGGCTGGCTGATCTTCGGATTCTATCCGATTCCAAGCGCTCCGCTCGGGCAGGCGCTCGCCCGCTTGCGGATTCTGCGGAGCGGCGGCCATCCCTGGACTTCAAAGGACGTTGAGGAGAAGCTCCGGGCACTTGCATTTGAGCAAATCGAAGTCTACTCGTCCGCACCGTCGATCGTGTTGGCGATTGCGCAACGGCCAGGTACCTAAATGGTGAAAAAGTAGGAACCGACATTGTCATGGAATCAATTGAGCTCAAAACACTCGACGCGGCCACGCCGAGCTTATCTGGCCAAGAAGATGCCAAACTTGCGCTAACGCATTGCCAATAAGTGATAATGCCGGTTGCAGAAGCACAATTTCGAAACCCGATTGCGGCAAGCTCTTGTCGTGGGCTGAGGAAAACAATCATGGATGGCTATTTGAGACTTGAGAACCGACATACCGGTGAAGTCCTGCGGATGCGCCGAGTGCGTGACGGCGCCGGGCAAATTGTTTTGAGCATCGAGGGTTCGCTGCCATCGCGAATGAGTGGGCCTCCACCTCACGTGCATTTCCAGCAGCGGGAAGAAGGGTATGTGAAGGTGGGCACGGTGGGAGCACGGGTTGGCAAGGAGATGATCGTTGTCCGACAGGGAGAGAGTGCGGTCTTTCCTGCTGGAGTCGTTCATGCTTGGTGGAATGCCGGGGAGGAGTTGTTAGAGTTAACTGGTCAGGCAGTTCCGGCCGTCGATTTGGACCGCTACCTCCAGGCTTTGTTTGCTGTTCTCAACTCAAGCGCGTCAGGCCGGCCGTCGATCTTCTACTTAGCCCACGTTTTGTGGAGGCACCGGCATACCCAGGCAGTGATGACGCCGCCCGTAGCGATTCAGCGAATCGTATTCCCCCTGGTGCTGCTGCTCGGAGGCATTTTGGGGAAGTATCGAGGAACAAGCTGGCCAGGTTGCCCGGACTCGTGCACCGGTGCCCCCCTCGTTCAAGACGAGCGGAGCTCCCGCACCACCGTCGAGCAGTAGTTCACGAGTAGTCGTGCCGGGGAAACAACGAAGCCGTCGGTCAATTGGTGCACTCAATGACCCGCCGTCGATCAGGATTCCCGGGGATTCGTTTCCGTCAGTCGAGGCCATGTAATTTGAATCACTATCGTCGTTAGCAGCGTTAATAGAAAGCTGGCCATTTGAGGATGGACGGGCCACATTATTTGTCCGAGGCCAAAGATCCAGGCGCCCAACCCAGCCGCAGTTCCGATAATTTGTCCGAGGCCAAAGATCCAGGCGCCCAACCCAGCCGCAGCTCCGATAGCTGAAGCGATCAGAGACAGTTTCAGATTCTTCATTAGCCTTCCTTCAAGCCTGAATACAACAAGAAGCCGAGTTTTGTTCCGCCTGAATCCGCCATTTTACTGGGCAAATGGCGAGGGTTTGAAAGGCCGACAGTCCATTGGATAACGACAACCGACAGCGAGCAAGGTTTTTTGTTTGGAGCAACTAACCTAACCGACCGAGAAAACTATAGGTCCACCCCTGCCCAGACTAGAAATTGACTTGTGCCTGCGCCCCGCCTACCATACGTCGTTTGCATGATTGGCCAAACTGTCTCTCACTATCGCATCATCGAAGAGCTAGGCGGAGGCGGGATGGGCGTTGTCTATAAGGCAGAGGACGCTCAACTTGGACGTTTTGTCGCCCTGAAATTCCTGCCTTCGCAACTTGCCGGAGACTCGCAGGCGCTCGAGCGCTTCAGGCGTGAAGCACGGGCTGCGTCAGCCCTGAACCATCCGAATATTTGCACAATCTACGACATCGACAAGCATGCCTCCGAATCTTTCATTGCGATGGAGTTTCTAGAAGGCCGAACCCTAAAGCATCGCATCACCTTCCGTCCTATTGATCTCGGATTGCTTCTGAATCTGGCAATCGAGATTGCCGATGCACTGGATGCAGCTCACGCCAAAGGCATCGTGCATCGAGACATCAAGCCGGCCAACATATTTGTCACAAATCGCAATCACGCGAAGATCCTCGACTTTGGTCTGGCCAAGATCGAACAGCGCAACCGTGTGCTGGCACCAACGGAAGTGACCGCGGGTGCTACCGTGGGCGTCGCGCCCGAGCACCTGACGTCGCCCGGCCAGGCTTTAGGCACGGTCGCGTATATGAGCCCGGAGCAAGCCCTCGGCGAGGAACTCGATCAGCGTACTGACATTTTTTCGTTCGGCGTTGTTCTGTACGAGATGTGCACAGGACGGCTTCCATTTGAAGGAAATACGTCGGCCGCGATATTCAACGCCATCTTGAACGTTGCTCCGCCGTCGCCCGTCCGTTTGAATCCCGATCTTCCAGGGGAGCTGGAGCGGATTGTCAGCAAGGCTCTTGAGAAAGATCGCGATCTCCGATATCAAAGCGCAGCCGATATCAGAGCCGACCTGAAGCGCTTACAGCGTGATCGGCAACCGGCGGCTCAACGAGTCCCGGTTACGGCATCCTCGAGTGGAACCGCAGTAGCCCCCGCATTGGCGGCTGAGCCTGCAAAGGCGGAGATTCCGGCGCAGGGCAAAAGATCAAACCTGTCGGCGATGGCTGCGGTAGGCGCACTAGCCGTTGCAGCTGTTGCGCTGCTCGGATTCGTCATAGGACAGCGCGCAAATCCCCGCCTTGTGCCCACTTTTCGCGAACTAAGTTTTCGAAGAGGCTCGCTGCTGGGCGCGAGATTTGCCCCCGATCCAAGATCAGCTATTTACAGTGGCTCGTGGGAGGGCAATCCAGAAGCGGTCTTTATAAGTTCGCCGAACTCGACAGAGTCCCGCGATCTTGGCCTTCCCGAGACCGAGGTGCTAGCTGTCTCAGCTGCGGGACAGATGGCGGTCTTGCGCCATTTCAGGTTGAGCCCCAATCGTTTTACGCATCGGGGCACGCTGGCGGAAGTCTCGGTTGGGGCGGATGCTCCCCGAGACCTTCTTGACAACGTCGAAGTCGCCGATTGGACGCCGGATGGCAAGGCGCTCGCAGTTGTACACACCGTCGCTGGCCAGAGTCGCATTGAATACCCGATCGGCAAAGTGCTTTATGAAACGCCTGGGTGGATTAGCGATCTGCGTTTCTCTCCGAAAGGCGAACGCCTGGCATTTATTGATCACAACCTACTTGGTGATGATGGCGGCACAGTCAGCATCGTTGATTTGAACGGCAAGAAATCTGATCTGACGATCCGCTGGGCCAGCGCGCTTGGAGCGGCGTGGTCACCGGCCGGTGACGAGGTTTGGTTCACTGCCACGGATACGGGATTCAGCCGGTCTCTGCGAGGTGTCACGTTATCGGGGAAACTGCGCGACTTGTTGAGCGCTCCGGGAACGCTGACCTTGCACGACGTCGGTGCAGGGGGTCGCGCTTTGATTTCACGTGACGCGTTGCGCGCTGGAGCCATCGGGCTCGCACCAGGTGAAACTAAGGAACGCGACTTGAGCTGGCAGGATTGGACAGTTCCCACCGATATTTCAGAGGACGGAAAAACATTACTGTTCATTGAGGCGGGCGAGGCCGGTGGCGGTGACTACGCTGTGTTTACACGCGCGACCAATGGCACTTCTGCCGTCCGGCTGGGCGAGGGTTCTGCTTATTCATTGTCACCAGACGGTAAGTGGGCACTGGTTCTGCGGCAGAATCTTTCGCCTCCGGATTTCATCGTTCTTCCGACCGGAGTTGGCCAGCAGCGGCCGGTCTCGACGGGCAAGATCATTCCTGTCACTGGTCAGTTCACGAACGATTCCAAAGGCATCATTTTCGAAGGCCACGAACCGGGTCACGCCACTCGAATTTATGCGATGAGCTTGGACGGCGGTCAACCGCGCGCCATCACTCCCGAAGGGTTCAGTATGGGTTCCCACATGCATGACCTTTCCCCAGACGGAAACTCGATCGCAGCCGTCAGCCCGGATGGTATAAACATCTTTTCGACAAACGGTGGTGAGCCGCGGGTGCTGCGTGGAGTCTTGCCGGGTGAGGCGTCGATCCGCTGGAGCAAAGACGGAAACTCGCTATTAGTGGGAGCGCGGGGGGAGACGTCTTGCGTTGTATCGCGCGTGAATATCCAGACAGGCGCGAGGACGCCGTGGAAAAAGGTGAGTCCATCCGATGTGGCCGGAGTTGCTGGAGTCGGTTGCCCGCGAATCGCTGGAGATGAGGAGCACTACGTCTTTGGCTACACCCGCAATTTATCCGACCTGTTCCTAGTCGAACACTTAAAATAGCTCCTCATCACAGGCGTGAGCTGGCGCTAGGCGCCATTCCGGTTGACCCAAAGTCGTTGATTGACCGTAACGCTTCTCACTTGACCCAGCGTGAGGAGTCGATATCCGGACTTCTTCCGATAACCCCGATAGCACTCAAGATGGCCGGCACAAGGATCTCAGCGGGCTAAGCTCGTCGTCGAGATTCCAGAACTTTTAGTCAATTGAAATCGTTGCAGCACCTCTAATCTCTGTTTTGCGTCCGAGTTTTGACGTTCGGTGAGCGCCAGTACCCGCTCCAAGAACGCTTGGACAGGCCGCCTTCCAAGGGTTCGCGCCGCTAATGCATCGGCATCGGCTTCCATCTGTGGATCGCGAAGGACGTAATCGTTACATCCCTGCGCTGCGCTGTCGCTTACGAGGTGCGCCATCTCGTGTCCCAGAAAACCCTTGAGCGCAATCTTATTGAATAGGTCTATCGCCTGCTGCCCGACCACGATTTTCCCTCGCCCGTCCACCGCAGCGCTCGCGGCGATGTAGGCCATGTTCCACTCGCCGGGGAAGATATAGATGTGTGGCACTGGCCGACCATACGCCCGCGCGACCTTCTTCAGCACGTCATAAGCCTTGCCCGAGAAGACTTCACGCGCGTCCATTCTGCCCAGCGTCTCAGTTTCGCAGGCGGTTTGCGCTTGGACGTCGAAGGTCGGAGAAACGCCGGCTGCGTTCGCTCTTTTGTGCGAGGCGAGGATAGTTCCGAGCAGGATGATCCCGGCAAGTACTCTTCTGACCATTACCGACACAACGGACATGTATGCCTCCGCAGGCGCATCTGGTGATGCCCTCCTCCCCTGGTACCGCGGAAAGGAAAGAAAGAGAGTACCAGAATCGCGGCGCACGCTCAGCAAAACGACGAACGATGAGGCGCGAGCATTCGGCCGGAGGAGACTGTTCGCGCGGGCGTGCGAGCGGGCGTACTGCAAACAGCGAACATCTCAAGTGACAAACCCAAAGATCTGGACTCGATCGAAGGAAAGCGAAAAGCGAAACTTGAGTGCTAACGCTGATTTCGCTAGCTACAGTGTCAAGATTTTGGCGTCGCGAGAGACTGTTGTAGACTCGGGCTCCGGGAGGCTGGGGTGGCAGAGTTGGATCTTCTACCGTGGGAGGAGTGGCTTGCGCGACTTTTTCACCACATCAACCTTGCGGTAAAACGACGGTATCGCCGCCGCACTCGCGATTTGGCTCGAACAGAGAGTTAGCCGAAGACGGAAGGCACGGTTCACCGAGTTAGTGCCACGTCGTGGTTGTGAGCGTCATCGCCCTGGTAACATCAATCGACACAGGACGGGCACTCGCGTCGGCAAACTTAATCAAAATAAAGATGACTTCACTTGATGCTGATCGCGTTAGTTTGCTCGAGGCGCTTAGAGGCCTCGACACCGAGCTTCATCAAAATGAGACACGCCACATCCGGCAACGGATGGAGGCACTCCTGCACCCGGAATTCGTAGAGTTCGGTCGTTCGGGGCGACGGTACACTCGCGAGGAAGTGTTGGAGGAGTTCGGCCCAGACAACCAGCTTCCCCCTGTCCAGTCTGGCCAGTTTGGTTTGATTCTTCTGGCTAAGCATGTCGCCTTGCTCACTTATGTTTCGGCGCACACGGATGCCAAAGGGGATCTCTATCGCTATACCTTGAGATCATCCATCTGGGTCCACACGAAAGTCGGCTGGCAAGTTCGGTTTCATCAAGGAACTCCGACTACCGGAGGCGCGGACTTGGCGTAGAG
>Ga0126381_100007134_pt1 | contig 12412 bp, 12 predicted proteins | sample PanSoiMetPlot_28_FD_96465 | JGI IMG/M metagenome (GOLD analysis project Ga0126381, IMG submission 96465) | Tropical forest soil microbial communities from Panama - MetaG Plot_28 | ecosystem: Environmental > Terrestrial > Soil > Tropical forest > Bulk soil | place: Panama | collected 2016-02-17
GAAGGGCAAGAACGAATTCGTCTGTTTCGTCGAGCGTTCCTGGGCGGCCGGGGTCGACCAACCCGAGTTCTGGAATCCGAAGCTGCGCGCGCCCAATTGCTTCAATGCGGCGGCCGCGCGCTCCGAGCTGACTCAGTACCTCAAGCGCACGGAGTGGGTCCTGGCGGGCGCTACGAGACAGCAGATCATCGACAAGACCCAGGCCGCCGTCGCGAACCACGAATTCAAAGTGCCGGAGGAAGGCTCCATTTCCTACATGATGTCGAAAAAGGGCTACCTCGGCGACGAAGCCGGAGGTCCGTGGCTTCCTCACCTCATGGTCTTTCTGCCCCACGGCCAGGCCAGCAGTTGGGGAGCGAACATGGAGGGCTTGCCGGTCTACGCGCAGGAAGGACGCACGATCGAAACGACCGTCATCTTCATTCCGGTGCGCATCTGGTCCGACGGCTCAGCGGCCCCGCCGCCGGCGCAGCACACGATGTGAAGACGCGCTAGACTTCGCGAACAGCAGGCCTCGAGGGAGGCCAAGCCGAGAGCTCGAGTTTGCTGAGGGCCATGGCGCCGCCACGTGCAAGAGCCGTCGTGAAACTTTTGGCAGTTTCAACGCTCCTGACGTTCGGTTGCCATCGTGAAAACCCCTATCCGGTCTATCCGGACATGTCTCCGAACCAAGCCCAGCTGTTCGCTCAGAGCGAGCTCGGCTCGGCGTACCCATTCGAGGATCTGGAGCCGGGAACCGGACGGGTCGCTCAACCCGGGCGCCGCTTGACGGTTCGGCTGGACGCGGCATTCGACGACGGCGCGCCGCCGACGAGCGGAGAGGCTCAGTTCCTTTTCCCATCCCTCGCCAATCCCCGAGGCTTCCAGGGCTCGTACGACTCCGGGAGCATGCCCACCGGAGTCGCGGTCGCCTTGATGGGGATGCGTGTGGGTGGAGTGCGTCGTGTGACGATCCCCGCGAGCCGCGACGGCGACGGAAAAGTCCGGGATGCCAGGGCCCATCGATGGACGATGCAATTGCCATTGGGGCAGGTCACTCAACTGAAAGTGACCCTCCTCGAGGTCTGCAACCCCCATTTCACGATCATCGAATCGCCAACCATCATTGATGTCGGGACCCGGAGAGATCTGCACGTGGGTTCCTGCGACTGAGAGGAAGAAAAATGCGGCGAGGGTCCGGAGCGAACTCCCGCCGCGTAGGATTCGTCACCCGAAGAGTCCCCGGCCCCTACCTCGGGCGAGAGATCGCTTCGCGAAGCGGGTCGAGGTAGGGAGTGTACGAAGGCGAGCCGAGGCTGGCCATGGCATTCTGGCCGAAGGCATCTTTGATGTTCGGATCCGCACCGGCCTTCAGCAAATCCTTCAGGATCTCCAGCGTGCTCGGCTGACGGTCGGCGAGCGAGCGCTTGCACGCGACATGGAGAGCGGTCCAGCGGTAAGGGCCCGCCTGGGTATTGACGTCGGCCTTGTACCGAAGAAGAAGACGGACAGCCTCGGTGTCCTTACGGTCGGCCGCGACCATGAGGGCCGTCATGCCTTTCGAGTCACTCTGATTGGGATCCGCGCCGGCTCGGAGCAGATAGTCGATGCTCGCGTGCGAGCAGTCCATCGGGTGAGCCTCCGCGCTCCAGAGCGCCTTCAAGAGGCTGTTCTCTCCGGCGCGGCCTCCCTGCTCGAAGAGGAACTTGACCATCTCGGCGTTTCGACAGTTCTCCGAGGCCGCGTCGACGGCGGTGCGCCCATCCGCCCCGACCAGGTCGAGGCGTGCCCCCGCCTTGAGGAGCTGCCTCGCGACGTCGACCCTGCCGGCCGAGGCCGCCGAGATCAGCGGGGTATAGGACCGCTCGCTCTCGTAAATCACGTTGGAGTCGGCCCCGGCGAGGAGGAACGTGTCGATGAGCGTCGTCGGCCCGGTGCCGCAGCGCGCGATGAACTCCTCGGAGGTGAATGGGACCCGGAGCTTTGCAAGCTCCTCGCGAGCGTCCTTCGGGCTCCGTTTGCAGGAAACCGCGACCGCCAGAAGGGCGGCGCAGAGGACTCGCTTCATGGCGCTACGGGTCGTCGGGATTGGGTACGAGCACAGCTCCCTCCGGGAGCTCGAAGAGCGAGAGGGGCGCTCCCGCGTCGATGCGTACGAGCTGATAGTCCTTGACCGCGCGCAACTCGGCGGCGGCGCGGGGGGTATCCGACGGGACGAGAGTTCCCCGCTGCACTCGGACGGGGAGGCTTCCGAGGTCCGTGGCGAGCCAGATGCGATCGACGCCTCCCTGGAAGAACGCGACGTCCCAGACTTCGCACGGGTGCTTTCCGAACGCGAGGTGATCGCGCAACCGAGCGGAGCCCTCGAACTGGTCGGCGTACTCCCGGACACGGAAACCCGGAGCCGGGGGGATGGACTCCCAGTAGGTCGCGCGCGTCATCGGGCGCAGCTTCGAGACGATCACCTTGTTGGCGTGTGGACCGAACGGGCGGTAGTCCCATTGCTTGCCGAGATCCAGGCGGCGGATGGTGGTCCAGATCTCGTGTGTACCTCCGACGCGGGTCAGCCGCGTCCGATCGCTCCGCGCGGCGACCTCGACGCTCTCTCCCACTGCGGTGGAAAGACGACCCCGGTAGCCGTCGGAGGCGACCGACCCTCCGCGACAGCCGACAACGAGCAGGAGGGCAGCGATCGAAGCGCACGCGCCGCGGCGACTGTGAAGCACTTTTCCTCTATGTGTTGCGTCGATTGTCGCAGAAAAAGGGCGAGCGAATGCGGCGTCGACGATCGAGCCGTTCTCATTCTTGAGCCAGGGCAACCCCAGAGTGTCGCAGGCTGGCACGGGCGCTTTTCCACGTGATGGACATCGAGGCGCTCAAGGCCTCGAGAATCACGGGCGGATGCAATACGAGTCCACCCCTTTGCTGCCCGGACAACCCTGTGACGCGAGGCCAGATGGCGGTCTTCCTGGCGAAGGCGCTCGGCCTGCATTGGCCGTATTAACTCGAGAACCCGGTCGGAGCGATGGTTTGGGCTCCGGCGCTTCGACGACCGGAGACGTTTGTCGGTCGCCCACTCAACACGCGCGGCCTACTTGGGCGCTTGACACCCGTATGCTGAAATAGCATATTCTCGAGCGGGCAGGAGGTGCCCATTCGAAGCCAACCTCGGCGCTCCTCCTCGATTTGTCGAACCGTTCCCATAAGGATCGCAGGGCTCTCGCTCGGTCTCGCACTCGCGAACTGCGTTGCCTCTGGGCAAGTCGCGCAACTTGACGGGAGGTGGGTGATCCAAGGGCCCTGCGCGGACCCCTGCGTTCTGGCTCGCACTGTTTCCGGCGACACGCTGTCTCTCGCGATCACAGCGCTCGATTCCTCGGGCCAACGCGTGAGCAGCTATGACGGAACGGTCACGTTCTCGAGCACCGACCCTTTCGCGACATTCCCTACCGGTCCCTATACGTTCACGTCAGCCGACGCCGGCGGACACGCCTTTCGCGTTGTCTTTCGTACGGTGGGGTCGCAAAGCGTTACAGCGACCGATGGCGCCAACGGACTCAGCGTCACAACCTCGATTCTCGTTGCTAGCTCACAAGACGCCTCGATTCCCGCGACAACGCGTGCGAGCAGGGTCCTTCTGGCTGTCTCGCTGGCCCTCGTCGGTCTTTGGTTCGTGTGCAGATCGATCCAAGGAAGGTAGGAGCCCTCGTGGTCTTTGCCTGCGGCGCGCTCACAGCATTGATCGTAGCGACACCGCCGGAGACGGCTGGCCACGATGCGGCGGTCGACTTCATCAAGAGCTTGGTGACCGTGTTTCCGGCGCAATCAGGTATTTCCGTCCAATTCACGGGTCGCTTCACTCCCATACCTGATGAGCTCCTGACCGATCTGCAGCGGCGCTTTCCGAACGTCGAGTTCCGGGTCGCGGAGATGACCTACATACACTGGGGTCCCGATCCTGTGAGGCTACTTATTGTGTCCGACCGAGCATCGCGTCGTGTCGTGAGCTACCTCTGGGACCCGTCCTTCACCGAGCCGACGACATCCTTGACGGCCACCTTCGTCGGCTCAGGCTCATTGCGTGACCTAGGGGACTTCCAAGCAGCGTGCACCGCGTTAGGGCGAATCGTTGCGTTTTGCATGGATGGTCATATCGGGCGGGTCCTCATCGAGCCGCCGGGTTCAGCTGAGTTCCCCAGGCTCGATCGAGTCGCTGTCGAGCTGGTTCGAGGCGATTGGAAATCTGTCATGCGGGTGCGCTATCAGATCGTCGGCGGGAACATCTTTCCCGGCCCCATCACATTCGATAAGCCTGGCGCCTGAGATGCGCGTTGCGGGAAGACTGAGTTGGCTGTTCTCTCCCATTTTCAGAACGAAGCTGCAGGACCGATCGGTAGTCGCGGCAGCTGGCATCGGGGCTGCGCAGTGAAGGCTTGTTGCCCGCTGCCGGTGGGCCAAGGTTGCCGCTGTAAGGACCTATTCGGCGGAGGGGAAATGAACGACTCGTCCCTTCCGTATACGCAGTGGAGGGAACATCGTGCGAACTCTTCTCGCCCTCATCACTGCGCTTGGTCTTTCATCGTCTGCGTTCGCACAAACGCCCGTCGAACCCATCGAGGTAACGCCCTTTGCAGGCTACTTGCTTGGCGGATCTTTCTTGAGTTCTCCGACAGTCCCACAGGCTGGATTCGATCAGATTTCTCTCGCCAACCATCTCGATTATGGCGTCCGCATCGGCTTCAACGTAACCACGGCCATCGAACCCGAAATCCAATGGTCCCGAAGCGAAACGCATCTGGCCATAACCCCGACGTATCCGAATCTCTCCCTCGTTGATTCCACCATCGATTATTTCCTCGCCGGAGCCAACTACAACTTTTCTTCTGGCAATATCCGACCCTACGTTTCACTCAGTCTGGGTGCTGCCCGACTCTTCGTCAACACTCCCCCCTTCGCGCTCGTCGGCTTGCACCTCACCCCGGCCACCACGTTTGCCGTCAGCGCGGGTGTCGGAGTGAAGATATTCGCGACTCGCAACTTCGGTTTCCGATTTGAAGCCAGAGGCTATGGATCGGAAATGCCGTCGAATTTCACCGCTTCCTGCACGGTAGGCCCTCTCTCGTCGTCGTGCTTCCATAGCTGGCTTCTGAATGGAGACTTCACGGGGGGAATCGTCGCAGCGTTTTAGTCCGTTGGACTCCGCATCGGGCACATCTCGCCGACGCGCAAAGGCTTTTTCCTCGCGGCAATAGGTTGCTGTGGCGCCACCCGCGTGCGGGATGGACGCTTGCCGCGCCTCCCGCCGGGGGAGATCACGGGTCCGCGGCGGCAGCTGTTGATCTCAGGCCGGGCGTAGAATTCGAGCATCCTCCCAAAGGATCAAACGTCGGGTGACAGCCTTATCGAGGGGGTTCGCATGAGGAAACGATTCATCGTTCCACTTGGCCTCATCGCCATTGCTGCCGGAGGTGCAGCGAGGCTTGTACAGGAGCAGTGCGGCCCTTTCACAGATGTCCCAGCAGGAATCTGCCCGTATGTGCTGGAGATGTACTACCTCGGGATCACCGCAGGAACTTCGGCGACGACATTCTCGCCGAGCAATCCGGTGACGCGTGGTCAAGCGGCGGTGTTCGCTTCGAAGGGCTTCGATCAGGCGGTTGCACGGAGCAGCCGGCGGGCGGCCCTGGGCCAATGGTGGAGGACGACACCGCAATACGCATCGGGTCTCGGGGTAACGGCGGTGGGATCGGGCCCTTCCATTCCAGTTTCTGATGGCCAAGACATTTGGGTCCCTAACGAGGGTGACGGCACGGTGGCTCGCGTGCGTGCGAGTGACGGACGAGTCGTCGAGACATGGACCGGTGTTCCGTCGGCCTATGCCGCGCTATCGGCTATGGGTCGGGTGGTCGTGACGAGCGCCGCCATCAACGGCGCCGGGTTGTACGTGATCGATCCGACGCAGGCTGCGGGTGCCGCAACGATGGTCATTCCGCACGTAGGCGATCTGTCGTACGGGATTGCTTTCGATGGCAGCCGGATATGGGTAGCGAACGCGAACCCCAACACCGGATCCGTTGCGATTGTCACACCGACGTCGAGCACACCGTGGACGGTGACCAACGTGACCGCCGGCTTCGCCGTCCCGACGGGCATCGTTTTTGATGGCGCGAACATCTGGCTGACCGATCCTGGTCACAACGCCCTGGACAAGCTGGATTCGGGCGGCGCGATTTTGCGACAGGTCACCGTCGGCTCCTCGCCGGAATTCCTGGTATTCGATGGCGCCAACATCTGGGTACCGAACTACGCTGACAGCACCGTCAGCGTTGTACGCGTGACGGACGGCTCTGTCCTCGCGACGCTCTCGGGGAATGGGGTCTCCTTTCCCAGGGCGGCAGCCTTCGACGGCGAGCGAGTGCTGATTACAAACGCCGCCGGCCCAACCGGTCACTCGGTTTCGATTTGGAAGGCGGCGGATTTCACCCCTCTCGGTTGGTTCTCGACTGGATCAACGGCTCAGTCGTGGGGGGCTTGCAGCGACGGAGCAAACTTCTGGATCACGCTCCCGGAGGCCGGACTACTCGCCAGGTTTTGACGAAAACGCGATGGCTGTGAACGCAGCGGTCCCTTTCTCCTCGTCTTTGGCTTTGCTCCGGGAGAACGCATGAAGAAGCTACTCGTCGTACCACTTGCCCTCATTGCGATGGCCGCGGGAGCCGCAACGCGTCTGGCTCAGGATCAGTGCGGACCTTTCACCGACGTCACGCCGGCGTTGTGCCCATACGTGCTGGAGATCTTCTACCTGGGCATCACGGCGGGCACCTCCGCGACGACGTTCTCTCCCGACAATCCCGTAACGCGCGGCCAGGCGGCGGTGTTTGTTTCTAAGGCGATCAACCAGACCCTCGCGCGCTCCTCCCGTCGCGCCGCGCTCGGACAGTGGTGGACGACCACACCGCAGTACGTGAATGGGCTTGGCACAACCTCCGTCGGAGTTCAGCCGCTGGGTGTGGCCTGGGACGGAGCCGACATTTGGGTAGGAAACGCGGGTGACAGCACGGTCTCGCGAGTCAGGGCGAGCGATGGCAAGCTCTTGGAGACCTGGACGACCAGCGACCCAGGCCCACACGCTGTCCTTGCCGCCCTCGGGCGCATTTTCGTCCTCACCGGAGGCCTCGATGGGGGAAAGCTGTTCGAGATCGACCCGTCGCAGCCGCCCGGCGCTGCCACGGAAGTGGCGGCTATCGGGAACGCTGCGAATACCATGGCGTTCGATGGCACGAACATATTCGTGTCTAACTGCGGAGGCATCGCTCATGACGTCTATCTGTCGATCGTGACGCCTGGCCCAACGCTTCCGTGGTCGGTGACCCAGGTTCACAATGCCGCTTTTAGCCCTTGCGCTTCACTGATATTTGACGGAACGAACATGTGGTTCGTCGCGGGCGACGCGCTTCGACTCGATGCCAGCGGCAACGTGCTTCAGACGGTGCCTCTCAGCGGCGGAGACTCCTTTGGAGCTTTTGACGGGGCGAATCTTTGGCTGGCTGGAGTATCGGTGATGGATGTGGTTCGAGCTTCGACGGGAGCTATTGTCGCCACTCTGCCGGCCAATGGCCTGACTACCCCGAGGGGCGTCGCCTTCGACGGCGAGCGGATCTTGGTCACCAATTATTTTGGCAACAGCGTCTCATTGTGGCGCGCAGCGGACTTGACACCTCTTGGTTCGTTCGATACCGGGGACTCGAGCCAACCTTTTGGCGCCTGCAGCGACGGGACCAACTTCTGGATCGCGCTGAGTGGAGTCGGAATAGGACCGGGTCGACTCGCCCGCTTCTGAAGGAGTGGCCAGGTCTGCCGATGCCGGCTTTTCGCTCGACGCTGACGCGCCACCCGTTCTGGCGCGCGTGGCCCCTCTGGCGATCGAGCGCCGGAGGATTCACATCATGACTTCCCGTGAGCATGTCGTCGGACGAAACATCCTGATTGCGCTGGGGCTCTGGTGGAGCTTTAGCCTGTTGGGCAGCCTGGTTATCTGGGCATGGAACTGGGCGTTTGTCTACAATCGGGTCTTCACAGGGCCGAGCGGCGATGCGATCCGACTAGGACTCTCACTGCCTGGCTACGTCATCTCGGGAACTCTCGTGGGAATCGGCGTCGCCTGGTTCATCGAGTCTTCACACGCCATCGTTTGGGCGACAAGCCTGGGCGCACTTGTCGCAGTGGCTGATTTCAGAAGCTTCAATACGATGCGGTACCGCGGTCGATCACTGGTTGACGCCGAGATGACAGCGCTGGCGATCGTCGGCAGCATCGTATTCGGTTGCTGGCTTGGTCTGCGGATGAAAGCCCGGCACAAGCCTGGTGACGTCGAATGAACGCGGCCATGCCAGCGAAACCGCGGGCTCCTGGGGGACGATGAGCCGAGTGTTGGCGAACCGGAGCGTGGCGATCCAGCCGTAGGGCGCAGTTCGACGCGCAGGCGCGAGACCTCCTCGAGGGTTCCTGGAGAAGTATCCTTGCCATGTGGCGGAAGATGGTCTCGGCAATTCGGCGCTTCAAGGTCGAGAGCGGAGGCGATTCGGTCTCGATCTCCGGAACGCTGTCCACGGCGATGCTCCGAGCGCTCGCGGCGAGCCACGGCGAGAAGCACTGAGCATTCGGCGCGCCGCCCTCGGCGCCGTCTTCGTCGCGATGCTGCGGACGTCCGTCGGCCTCGCGGCGGCGCCCGCGGCGCCGTCCGCCGCGCCGCTGACGCTGACTCCGTGCGACGTTCCGGGCTTGCAGGAAAAAGCCCGGTGCGGAACCTACGAGGTCTGGGAGAACCGCGAGACGCGCAGCGGCCGCCGGATCCCGCTCAAGGTCCTGGTGCTGCCCGCAACCGGCGCCGATCGGGTCCCCGACCCCTTCACCTTTTTCCACGGCGGCCCGGGTGCGGCGGCGACCGAAGTGGCGCCCTTCCTCGCGCACGACTACGCGAAGATCCGCGAACGGCGGGACATCCTCCTCGTCGATCAGCGCGGCACCGGCGGCTCCCATCAGCTCAACTGCGAGATCTTTCTTCCACCGGGCGATCTGCAGGCGACGCTCGGGTCCTTTTTTCCCCTCGAGGCGATTCGTCAATGCCGCGCGACGCTCGAGAAAGACGCCGATCTCAAGCTCTATACGACGTCCGTCGGGATGGACGACATCGACGAGGTTCGCGCGGCGCTCGGCTATGACCGCCTGAACATTCTCGGGGGCTCCTACGGCACGCGCGCGGCCCAGGTCTACATGCGGCGCCACCCGGAGCACGTGCGCACGGCGATCTTCGAGGGCACCGTACCGATGGACGACAAGTTGCCCCTCCACATTCCGCCGGGAGCCGAGCGGGCGCTCAAGGGAGTGCTCGCGGAGTGCGCGCAGGATGTGGCATGTCATGCGGCGTTTCCAAAGCTGGAAGACGAGTCGGCCGCCGTTTGGGCCCGGCTCGCGAAAGGACCCGTGACGGCCCGCGTCCTGGACCCGAACACCGGGGATGCGGTCGACGTTTCGCTCTCCCGCAACCTCGCCGCGGAAGGCGTGCGCTACATGCTGTACTCCTCGTCAGCTTCGGGAGAGGTTCCCGTCGTCCTGCACCAGGCGTTCCTCGGGGATTTCACGGCGATCGCCGAGCAGGCCGTGACGGGCCGCGTCCAGATCGTGGCGAGCGGCTCGAACGGGATGTACCTCTCGGCTACCTGCGCCGAGGACGTGCCCTGGATCGACCCGAGCGAAGCCGAGCGCCTGGCCGCCGGGACCTTCATCGGCGACTACCGCTACGTCCAGCAGCGCGCGGCCTGTGGCCTCTGGCCCCAGGCAACCATTCCGAAGGCGTTCCTCGAGCCGGTCGATGCCTCCGTCCCGGTGCTTCTCGTCACGGGCATGTGGGATCCGGCCACGCCGCCTTCGGACGCCGAGCAGGTGGCCCGGCACCTGCCGAAGAACCTCAACGTCGTCGTGCCCCACGGCGGGCACGGGCTCGACGGCCTCGATGGGGTGGAGTGTGTGACGAACCTCGAGATCGAGTTCGTCGAGCGGGGGTCCCTGGAGGGCCTGTCGACCGCCTGCATCGACAAGATCCGCCGCCGGCCGTTCCGCGTGGAGCCGCTCGAGTTGAAGGTCATCGCCCTGCCGGAGGCCGACCTCAGGAAGTTCCTCGGGTCCTTCGTCGGCGAGGGCGAGCCCTCGCAAGCCGAGGTCGTCCTGAAGGCAGGCAAACTACACCTCCAGGTCGCCGGAGAGGGCGACTTTCTGCTCGCGCCGGTCACGAAGACGCGGTTTCGGGTTGCCGGCGCCTCTGGACTCGTCGTCGATTTCGACGTCGCCGGCGGAGTCGTCCGCTCAGCCACGCTGATCGATGCCGGCAGCTCGGTGATGAAGCTCGTGCCGAAGCCGAAGGCGGACTGAGGGTCGCCGACCGACCGGCGCGAAGGGGCGAGTTCGCGTGCTACCGCGACTTCTGCTTTGCCGCGTTCAAGGTCGCCAGAACGTCCGGGTCCCGCTGTAGGACGTTCTTCCCGTAGCCCTGCTTCGTGATGAAGATGGCGTCCACCTGGATGAACGAGACGCCCTTCGGTAGTAGCTCCTTCCGGTAGTGCCAGGCCTCCTGGTAGTTGTTGCTCGGTTCGGCCGCTCTGGTCCCCGGCCCGGCTATCCGATCAGCGGTTATGGCGCTGAGGTCGGCGGCGAGGGCCACGTCCGCAGAGGTCACGGTGGACATGCCGAAGTCCTCGCTCGCGTCCTCGCCGTTGCGGATCGGGCGGCGACCGCTGTAGGTCGGAGGGCCGAGGACCACGAAGACCATGCCGCGGTCGGTCAGGCTGCCGCGTTTCTCCTCCCCCTGGTTGAAACGTGCGTCGGCAAACGCCGCGCGGCGGTTGAAGGTCGTCTCGAACACGTTGTCCGGGCTACCGGGATTCGGGTTGCGCGCCTCCCAGAACTTCGCGACGAACTCGACGCGGTCGGACCCGGATTGCAGGTTCTCCCACGTTTTCTTCTCGTCCGACGTCATGATCCACCGTACCGGGCCGCGCGCCCAGCGCTCGTCCGCGGGATCGCTCGAGTTGGGAGGGGCCTTGAACTCCTGGAACGCGGTCAAGAGACCATGGCGCCCGGTGGACGACACGGCCGGGGCCGCCAGTTCCGTCGTCTCGCGCGCTTGCTCGAAGGCAGCGATGGTTCTCTTCGAGTACATGGACGGATCGAGCGAGACGTTCGGCTGGTCGGCGAGGAACTTCTCGAAGCTCGCCCTCGCCTCGGCGCTCCGGCCGAGGCTCGCCTCGCAAACGCCGCGGTACAACGCCAGCGGTGCCTCGAGTTGCGGCCGCAGACTCGCGTTGACCGGCTTAGCGGCTTCGACGTCGATCTCCTCGATCGTCGCGAGGGCGTGCGTCCACTTCTCGGCCTTGACCTGCTCCTTCATCTTCTGAAAAAGCTCTGGCACGGACTGTGCGACGACCATGCTAGCGGTGAGCGCAATAACAAGACCCAGCGCGGGACGCTTCATGGCTGGGACCTCCGTCCAGGAAGTCTTCTCAATCCTCGTGCCACCGGTCGAGTGCTTAGACACCGATACGCTAAAAGGGGTTCCCCTCGGTCGGTAACGCGCGCGGCGGCTTGGGGTCCATCGGATTGGATCAGTTCCGTAAGATTTGAATCGGGTAGGGCACGCCGTAGCGCCTCGCCCGGGCGCTTGTTCAGGACTTTCGCTGAACGCCTGGTACGGCAGCTCTTAGTTCTAGCCCGCGCAGGGCCTCGGTCGGTTTAGCGCAGGCGGTGTGCCGAGCCGGAATGACACAGGCGGCCCCTCCGGCGCTCGCCAAAGAGCCGGTCTTCGCGCTACCACTTGCCAAACTAGTGGAGATCGGGTATTCATGCCGCGTACGCTAGACCGTCTAGTGGTGGAGGATGCTCCCATGTCGCGCGACAACCCGTCGCTCTTCCCCGGAACGCTCGATCTCATCGCGCTCCAACTCCTCAGCGCGGAGCCGACCAACGGTTACGACCTGTCGCTCCGCATTCAGGCAATCTCTCGAGACGTGCTCAACGTGAACGCCGGCTCACTCTACCCAGCTCTGTATCGCCTCGAAAAGAAGGGGCTCATCAAGGCCGAGTGGACCCAAACTGCCGCCGGACGTAACGCCAAGACGTACTCGCTGACCGGTCGCGGGCGGCGGCAGCTGACGGAGCAGCGGGAGTCCTGGCAGCGCTTCGCCGGCGCGCTGGTCGCCATTCTCAGAGTGAGCTAGGAGCGCGCGATGATCCGACGTCTCTGGTGGCGTGTCCGCGCGATCGCGGAGCGTGGTTCGGGCGAATGCGACATGCAGGACGAGATGCGCGAGCATATCGATCGGGCCACCGAGCGATTGATGGCGCGAGGCCTGTCACGGCGCGACGCGCGCGCGGAAGCGGC
>Ga0126381_100007135_pt1 | contig 12411 bp, 13 predicted proteins | sample PanSoiMetPlot_28_FD_96465 | JGI IMG/M metagenome (GOLD analysis project Ga0126381, IMG submission 96465) | Tropical forest soil microbial communities from Panama - MetaG Plot_28 | ecosystem: Environmental > Terrestrial > Soil > Tropical forest > Bulk soil | place: Panama | collected 2016-02-17
CTGAAATATCGCTGAACCCCTCGCGAATTCCCTCTTGCCTCGGACGGTCGGCAGGTTAACGGTGATTGAGCCAATTCTCGCCAAACACGGCATGTAGTTGGGAGGTCTGATGACGAAGAGAAGGCGCGACAGGTTCGAGCGCTCCAAAATTGTTGTTCCGATTCTTCTCGCGGGATGGATCCCATCGGTTCTGACGCTGATCGTTTCCTACACTATCCTGCGGGACACACTGGAATCGCGAATCTTGCGCGACCGACAAACGCTGATCCAGCTGGTCAGTCACCTGGTCGGGCACGACCTCAGCCGCACCACAAGTGTTGTTGAGTATTATCAAACACTGCCGGAAACGGCCAGAGTTTTGACCGCTTTCGATCCGCAAGAAGCTCAGCAATGGGTCAATTCAACGTTTTACTCACATCCCCAGATCGATGGAATGTTTATCACCGCCGCGGATGGCACTCTGATTGCCTGTATCCCAACGGTCCCCGAGTCAGTAGGCAAAGACTTTGGATCCCAGCACTGGCGCGAAGAAGCGACGGCCGTACCCGCCGGAGTTTTTGTCTCGGCTGTCCATCCGCGATTGTCGGACAACCGGCCCATTACTGATATTGTGGGTGCGGTGCGAGCGACAGACGGCAGCATCCTTGGTTACGTCGGAGCCGCGGTGCTTGTGGAACGGATTGGCCGACGTCTCTCCACCATTGAATTTTCTGACCGGTTGCTTTTCGAGGTGCTCGATCAAAACGGTGCGGCACTGTTTGCAAGCGACTTTAAACCAAATCCCGCAACAGGTTTATCCGCGGCAAATGGTGAACTAGTCAAGGAGATCAAACAGAGCAAAACGGGGCATTTCGAGAGCCATGGAAATCTCTATTCCTTTAGTCCAATTGAATCGACCGGATGGGTGGCAGTGGTCGAACAACCAAGGACTCTTGCTTACAAGCCGGTTCACGATCTTTTGGGCCGAATGACGGTGCTGGCGACCTGGCTGATTGGCCTGACGGCAATATTCGCGTGGCTTGGAAGTCGGTTTTATCAACGGCAGCTGGAATCCAAGCAGCGACTGGAACGTGAAGTCATTTTCAACGAGAAGATGCTCGCGAACATGCCCGGGGGCATTGCCCTGGTTGATCCAGTTTCCCACCGGTTTCTCCATGCTAATGACGCCTTTGCCCGGATGGCCGAACGCTTCGGAGGAATCGCCGAGGGCCGCGACATTACCGAGGTCGCGTGCGACGATGTCAAGATCGCGCCATCGGGCGCAATTGAACGGGTCCTCACCTTCGGAGCACCATTTCAGCTCGCTGAGCACCCGTTGAAAGATGAATCAGGGGTTACGCATTTCTTGGATATCAATTTGCTCCGGCTACAAGGCGCGCGCGAAACCGTGCAAGGCGTTCTTTATCTGGTGGAAGACAAGACGCGGGATGTCACGTTGCGCCAGGAACTCATTGCAGCAAATGCGGCCAAAGATCAGTTCCTGGCACAACTATCTCACGAACTGCGCAGCCCACTGACGCCCGTGATTGCCATGGTAGGAGAACTCGAAGCTGAAGTACCCGACTCGAAGCCGGTCAAGGAAGCGCTTGAGGTCGTCCGGCGCAACGTCGAACTGGAAGCCCGGCTTATTGACGATCTGCTCGATGTCACCCGTATTTCCAAAGGCAAACTTCAATTAAGTTTCGAACCGATTTCCATCCACCAAATCCTCCAGCGCGCTTACGAGATATGTCGCAAGGAAATTGAGACAAAAGATCTTGAAGTGAGCTTTGCGCTGCGCGCTTCTCACCCGTACGTCGCAGGCGACCCGGCGCGATTGCAACAGGTCTTTTGGAATTTAATCAAGAACAGCGTAAAATTTACCCCTGAAAAAGGGCGGATCACCATCGAGACGCTTAATCGCGCACCGGACAAGATCGAGGTGCGCATCATCGACACGGGGATCGGCATCGAGCCTGACGCGATCGGTAAAATCTTTAACGCATTTGAGCAGGGACAAAGTGACATCACCAAAAGATTCGGAGGGCTTGGGCTGGGGTTAACGATTTCAAAGACGTTGATCGATGCGCACGGCGGGCGCATTCGGGTCCAGAGCCAGGGAAAGGACCAAGGCGCCACCTTTACCGTGGAACTGAACACAAGTGAAATCCCCGTCGAGCGTGATGGTGACGGCGAGGCTCCAACAGCAGACCGGAAACGCGAACCCGGTGTTTCAAGTCACTGGCGCGTTCTGCTGGTGGACGATCACCACGACACGTGTCTCGGTATGAAAAGAATGCTGGAACGCCGCGGCTACGAAATAACCATCGCCCATTCCGCTGAGCAGGCTGCGGAGAAAGTCCGAACACAAGATTTCGACCTGCTCATTAGCGATATCGGATTGCCCGACCGCAGCGGCTACGAACTGATGCGAGAGGTGCGTCTGAGCAAACCATTACCAGGAATCGCTTTGAGCGGGTTTGGCAGCGAACAGGATGTCAACCAAGCGAGGGAAGCAGGTTTCGCCGAACATTTAACGAAGCCGATTAATTTTGAGCGCTTGGAAAAGACAATCCAAGGGTTGCTCTCGTGAACCTCCAGGCAGACGCTCGCTGCCAATCTAGCTCAGGCAGAATCGTTTACACTTTAACGAATTATTCGCCGCTCTGCACGCCGACTACGGCTTTAACCTTTCGCTCTTCCGCTTCTTTCAATTGCCGGGACAGCTTTTCCACGCGTTGCCGCATGATTTTGCCTGCCTTGAACTTCACCGTAGCGCGCGGCGGAATTACGAAGCTGCTACCCGGCTGATTAGGGTTTCGTCCAATACGCGGCCTGGTCAGGCGCGGTAGAAACACACCGAAATTTCTCAACTCAACCGGAATATTATTGGCCAGACTGTCGGTGATTTTATCTAGAGTTTTTTGCACTACATCGAAGACCTGATGCTGAACCATCCCCGTCTGATTGCTGATCGACACAACGATGTCGCGCTTTGTTAACTTCGCCATATGTACTTTAGTAATCGTTCCTTGTGACTCTTCCGGTGGCTAATCAAGCACAAAAAAAAGCTTTTTTGAACCCATTACTTGGAAATTCTTCGCTGTTAATTGCGCTGGGGCAGCCGTATTCGTTCAATCCTCACTATCTAGGCACCCGTAGTTTTCGCCAATCTTCACGTACTGGCGGGGCTGCGTAATGCTCTGGAGCAATTTCATGAGCGGTGCGGAAATGCACTTTCGCCACCTCGCGCAATGCGTCCGGCCCGTTTGTTTCGACCAGTTTTTTGGCAGTCTCTTTTACGGCTGCGGATACTCCGCGTTGCAATTGAATACCGAGCTGTTTGCCCTTCTGCTCCAGCCAGTTGATGAACGCTTCACGCGCGACGATCGATGCCGCCGCGACCGCGATATCCGATTCTGCTCGAGGCCGTTGTTCGATGACGATGTCACGCCCATGCCTGAGCAACGATGCCTGGATCACTCTCGCATCGGCAAACTGGTCCGATAACGAACGCTGACAGCCGGGCTCTCGACCCAGCAAATTCTCGATTACCCGCGCGTGTCCCCAACCGAGCAGCTCATTTAGGTTTCCAAATTTCCCGTACAGCTCGTTGTACTTGGCGGGGCCGATCAGGACCGTTTCGACCAGACCTTGTGAACTTTTTCGAATCATGTCGGCCAGCGCGCGAATCCGCGCGTCGGAGCTGATCCGTTTGCTGTCCACGACCCCGCCATCGAGAAGTTTCCGCGCGATGACGCGGTCAACGTAAACCCCCGCTATCACCAGCGGCCCGAAGAAATCGCCCTTTCCGCTCTCGTCCACGCCGAAATGCGGCGAGAACATTTCCGGAGAATGCACTTCTTCATAACCCAGCTTCGCTTCGCCAAGAATTTTTGGCTCCAGCTCAAATTGCACGAACTCCTCGACGCCCCGGCCCTGCATCAGCACCTTCGGGCCCTTTTCGTACACAGCCACACTCAGCTTGTTCTTCTGTGCAAAAAAAATCGTCCACTCCTTCGGTGCAAAATCGAACCCGAGCTCTTCGAGAAGCGCACGCAGTTTTGTGGCCTGCTCCTTCGTGAGCGGATGAGTGTATGAATTCAACGTCCAACGCTTAACGCTCACCGCTCAAGATTCAAATGGACTGTGAAATTTGCAGTTGACTAAGAATTAGATGTTTGTTTAATTATACAAACATTTGAACCTCCTCTTCAAAGCTCTCCGTGATCCGACCCGCCGGCGCATTCTGGAAATGCTCAGCGAAGGCGATCTCACTGTCGGCGAAATCAGCGATGCCTTCGACATGAGCACACCGAGCATTTCTTATCATCTCGATTTGCTGAAACACGCGCAGCTCGTGTCCGCGCGGAAAAATGGACAGTTCGTGACTTACTCGCTGGAGACCACAGTCTTGGAAGATTCCCTTGGCTGGATTGTCGATCTGATCAAAAAGAAGAAAGGAAAACGAAAATGAAAAGCAAACTCGCCTGGCTCGAAGCAGTTCTGCTCTTCGCGCCTTTTCTGGCTCTCGTCGTTCTCTGGAATCAAATTCCGGTGCGTGTGCCGATTCACTGGAATCTTCGAGGGGAGATCAACGGTTGGGCTTCGAAAACAATTGGCCTATTGATTACACCACTAATGGGCCTCCTAACAGTGTCGCTCTGCCAGGTCGTCTCCTGGCTCGATCCCAAGTTGCACCGAAATCTCGAGAGGACCGACCGCATGAACAAGGTGTTGCAAATTCTGCGCCTTGCGTTCGCCGGTTTTTTCGACGCAATTTTGGCTGTTCAGCTCGCTGCCGCATTTGGTTACACCATCCGTGCGGCAGAAGTCATTGATTCGTCCATCCTTGTGCTGTTCGCGATCTTGGGAAACTACCTCCCCAACTTGCGCCCCAATTATTTCATCGGCATCCGCACGCCTTGGATGCTGGAGAGTCCTCAGACTTGGCGCGCGACGCATCGGCTGGGCGGGCGGCTGATGTTTTTTGGCGCGCTCCTCCTGTTGGTGCGATTTTTTGTCAGCGCGAGCATTTCCGGATTTTTGTTAGTGACTTTTGTGCTCGCGCTCGTGACGTGGTCCCCTGTCTATTCTTGGCACCATTTTCGAGCACATGCCACAACCCGCGAAACGGTTTGAGCCGGTGGCACATCGCGCGCGATTCCGCCGGGCGATGTTGCGCTGGTTCGCGAGGAACGGGCGTGAACTCCCTTGGCGTCGCACGCGGGACCCATACGCCATTCTTGTCTCTGAGTTCATGCTTCAGCAAACTCAGGTCGCGACAGTCATTCCATATTACGAAGCATGGTTACGCAGGTTTCCGAATTTCGCCTCATTGGCACGCGCCAGCGAAAATGACGTACTCCGCTTGTGGCAAGGCCTCGGCTACTACGCTCGCGCCCGAAATCTTCATGCCACCGCACGAATGGTACTGCAGAGCCATTGCGAACGGTTCCCGCGTTCAATCGATCAGATGCGACGGCTGCCAGGCATCGGGAAATATACCGCGCACGCAGTGGCCAGCTTCGCCTTCAATCAATCCGTCCCAATCGTAGAAGCCAACACGGCTCGGGTTTTGACACGGCTTTTCAATTTCCGAAGTCCCTTCGATTCCAGTGCGGGTCAGAAAAAACTGTGGCAATACGCAGGGAGTTTGGTTCCAAAATCCAATGCTTGGATGTACAATTCTGCGCTTGTCGATCTCGGCGCAGTTGTTTGTCTCCCCCGTAAGCCGAACTGCACCGTGTGTCCGGTCAAAAAATTCTGCGGCGCACAAGATCCTGCGACTCTTCCAGTCAAAACACCCAGGCCGCGTACAAAGCGAACTATCGAAAAATACGCGTTTGTTTTTAAGCGCGGTCGGATTCTACTAGAGCGATCGCGTCATCGTTGGCGCGGCATGTGGATCCTGCCGCCGCTCCAAAGTGAGTGCCCAACTTTTCAAGCGCGCACGGCTTATGAGTCTGTATTCCCATTTACGCACCACCGAATCACGCTTGCGGTGTACCGTCGCGAACCGCCGAAAAGAATCGCTCCCGAACAGCAATGGATGCGAGAAATTGAGAATGTCCCAATACCTTCACCCCATCGCCGCGCCATTGAGGCGCTAGTAGGAAACAACGGCAATTTCTCAGTGCAGCGCGAGCAGCACCAGCATACCCGCAGAAGTCGTCAGGATCGTAACCGGGATGCCGATGCGCGCGTAATCCCAAAAACCGACTTGCAGATGTTCCCGTGCGGATTCCAACACGATCATATTGGCAACTGAGCCAATGATCGTGAGATTTCCCCCGAATGTCGTCGCAAGCGCGAGCACTTTCCACATCAGCACCGGATTGATGAAATGCGGGATCCATTTGCCCGCCACAAGAACAAACGGAACGTTCGAGAAAATGTTCGACCCCGCCAATGAGAACCAGGCCAGGTTCCACGCCTGCACTGTTGTGTGCGAGCCGAACATCGGCTGCAGATGGCCGTAAATCGCATCCGGCAAGCCCGTGTCGCTTAGTCCATCGACAACGACAAACAGCGCTGCGAAAAATACAAGCAAATGCCAATCGACAAGCTTCAACACGTCATGCGTGTCGCGACGCGCGACCACCATTATTACCACCGCGCCGGCTAGCGCTGTCCAAGCCAGACTTAGCCCAGCAACAAAACACCCGAATGATGAGATAAGCACTCCGCAAACAATCGCGAACAAAGCGCGGTCGAGCTTCGGAACGAAGTCAGGTTCCCGAGTAATCACAGCTGTATGCAGCACGTGCCGAAAACTGGAACTGACGATTGCAAAATTGATGGCTAATCCTACGATGGCCGCTGGCGCGAGGGATCGCGAAAATTGCGCGAACGGAATGCGCGAAAAGTGCCCAATGATCATGTTTTGCGGATTTCCCACCAAGGTCGCCACACTTCCAATATTGGCGCTGGTCGCCAGTGCAATCAGATACGGCAACAGCGGCAGTTTGCCACGCCGGATCACCGCGATGACCAGCGGTGTCAGCATCAGGCAAACCATATCGTTTACTAGCAGCGCAGAAAGAATCCCCGACGTCAGTGTCACGTAGAGCAACAGTCGCTGCGGCGTGCGCGAATAATTCAGGACAACCTCGGCTGCCCATTCGAAAAAATGCGCGAGATAAAGGTACGCCGACATGAGCATCATGCCGAGCAACAGAACCAGCGTGTCGTAGTTGACTGCGCGGTACGCACGCTCCGGCGTCATCACCCCGCTTGAGACCATCAGCACCGCTCCCAGCAAAGCAGCCGCGGGCCGGTTCAACGGCAGAATCTTGAGCTGCCGGCAGCTGATAAGTACGTACGTGATCGCAAAAATCGCCGACGCGATAATTTCTTTTTGCCAATGAATCACGGGCGTCCATAGCGGATGGAAAAGCTCTTTTCAATCCATCCAGCCTGCTGTGTTCTCGTTGAGCGTTGAACGTTTCCGTTTCTCTGCGATAAGCTTTGCACCGAGATATGCGGAGTATGACTGGATACGGCCGCGGGGAGACCGATCACGCCGGAACAAAATTTAGCGTAGAGCTGAATTCGGTGAACCGGAAACAAAGCGACGTGGTGGTCAATCTGCCGCGAGATTTGCTCGAACTCGAGCCGCGCATTCGCCAGACGATCAACGAGAACATTTCGCGCGGCCGCACAAATGCAACGATCAGTTTTCACAGCGGCGCAAACGGCGCGCGCAATCTCGCGCTCAATACCGAGCTCGCGCGCTCGTACCATGAAGCGATGCGCGCCTTGCAAAAGGAATTGAACGCTCCCGGCGAGATTACGATCACAACGATCTTGCAAGCGCCGGGCGTGATGCGTTTTCCGGAAGAAGCGCTAAGTCCCGAAAAGGCATGGCCGGCAGTCGAATGCGCGCTGCGCGCCGCGCTCGCAGATCTGATAAAGATGCGAGAACGGGAAGGTAAACATCTGGCCAAGGATCTGATTCATCGTTTGAAAGCGATTCGAAAGAAACTCAAAGAAATCCGCGCACTGCATCCCGAAGTAGTGAAACGATATCGCGCCGCGCTGCTCGATCGCATCCAGAAAGCGGGGCTGCCGCTCCCGAGCGACGACGAACGTGTGCTGAAAGAGATTACTTTCTTTGCCGATCGAGCTGACATTTCAGAGGAGTTGACGCGACTCGACAGTCATCTTGCCCAATTTGCGCATCACCTGCGAAGCAAAGAGCCGGTCGGACGAAAGTTGGAGTTCATCATCCAGGAAATTTTTCGCGAACTCAACACGTTGGGAGCAAAAGCGAATGACGCTGCAATCTCCCAGCGCGTTATCGCCTGCAAAGCCGATCTGGAGAAGATTCGCGAACAAGTCCAGAATCTTGAATAAACAATACAGCCGTCAGGGCATTCTCTTCGTCATTTCAGCTCCATCGGGCGCTGGAAAGACCACGCTCGTCGAAGCGCTGCGAAAAACTTCAACTTTCTTTTATTCTGTTTCCTGTACCACACGAGCACCGCGAGCCAGTGAAATCGACGGCAAACATTACCGATTTCTTGCCGCAGGAGATTTTCATGCGCGCATCGAATCTGGCGACTTTCTGGAGTATGCGAAGGTACACGGAGATCTTTACGGCACACTACGCGAGACGGTGCAGTCGAGTCTGAAAAACGGCGTCGATGTTTTAATCGACATCGATACACAAGGTGCCGACACGATCCGCAGTCACCATGATCCGATCATTCGGGAGGCGTTGGCGGACATCTTCATCATGCCTCCTGACCTTGAACAGTTGCGCTGTCGTTTGGCAAAACGCGGAACGGAAACCCCACAGCAGATCGAATCCCGCCTCACCACCGCCATGCGAGAAATGGAACTATGGCGCGCCTACCGTTACACTGTTATCAGTGGCTCTATAGAGGAAGATCTGGAGAAGGTCCGCCACATCATGTCTGCTGAAAGATATTTGAGCCGCCGTTTGATCCCAACATGAGCGATTTGGCTGCCATGGACAAGAGTCCCAGACGTAAGTCGGAGAGGGCGAGTTCGCGAAAACTGCTTCCCATTCCGATAGCAAAAAAATCAGTGGTGCTTGGCGTGACGGGATCGATCGCCGCTTACAAGTCTGCCGAGTTGGCGAGTCTACTGGTGAAACAGGGGCACGACGTTTTTGTGGTGATGACACACGAGGCAACGGAATTTATTTCACCCCTGACGTTGCAGACGCTATCGAAAAATCCGGTGATCACGAGCTTCTTCGACGAAAAGGAAAGCTGGCGACCAGGTCACATCGAGCTTGCGGATCGCGCCAACCTGCTGTTGATCGCGCCCGCAACCGCGCACCTGCTGGCTGAGCTCGCACACGGTCTGGCGGGTCATCCGCTCGCCGCCATTGCGCTGGCCACCCGTGCCCCGATCCTGATCGCGCCCGCTATGAATGGAAAAATGTGGGCGCATCAAGCGACCGGGGAAAACGTGGAAAAGTTGAAGGCGCGCGGTGTCGAATTCATTGGGCCGGAAGAAGGAATGCTCGCGTGCGGCTACGAAGGTCTTGGCAGACTATGGAAAGTGAATGACATCGCATTCCGGGCCGAATTTCTTCTGAGCCGCCACGACAAACTGATCGCGTGAGATTTCTCATCACGGCTGGTCCTACACGCGAGCCGATCGATCCAGTTCGTTACCTCTCCAATCGTTCCTCAGGGAAAATGGGCTACGCCATCGCGGAAGCGGCTCTCGAAGCCGGTCATGAGGTTATTTTGATCTCTGGTCCCGTGCATCTAGAGCCGCCGCGCAACGCAGAATTGGTTTCTGTCTCCACCAGCGATGAAATGTTTGATGCGGTTCACCGACACGCCTGCCACTCGGAGGTTTGCGTCCTCTGCGCCGCTGTCGCGGATTACAAGCCAGCTGAAGTTTCGGCGGTCAAAATAAAAAAGTGTGCTGAGGAAGTGTCGCTCAAATTGAGTCCGACGCGCGATATTCTCGAATCGTTAGGCCGCCGGCATGATCGGAAATTTCTTCTTGTTGGGTTCGCAGCGGAAACGGATCACATCGAAGAAAATGCCGCGAAAAAGCTACGCCAAAAAAATTGCGACATCATCGTTGCGAACGATGCGCGTGTCGGAATGGAGAGCGACGATAATGAATTGCTCATTCTGTTTCGTGACGGTGAAATTAAAAAATTTTTGACTGCACCGAAGAAAAATCTCGCGCGCGAGCTCGTGAAAATTTTTTTGGATTTTCAACAAAAATGTTTGACAAAAAAAATGTGATGATTACTGAACCCACATAAGTGAAGTCACTCCCAATTCTTCACAATGCCCCGCGCGTTGCGGATTGAAAGGGGGGAATTAGTCGATGGCAAAGAAAAAAGCAGCAAAGAAAAAAACAGCGAAGAAAAAAAGGCACTAGGCCTGACGCTGAATTAACGGCTCCGAGTTCTTCGGGGTCACAACGCTTAACTTCAACCCGGGAGGAAAATTTATTTTCCTCCCGTTTTTTTGTACGCTCAGTAATAATGCAAACACGTCATCCTGGACGGAGCGCAGCGAAGTTCAACGTTCCCATTGGAGTCGCATTGACGTTTTGCTGCTGGATTCCTCGACTTCACCGGGCGGTATTTCCGTAGTGCACTTTATGTTCGGTGCGACGTAATGTCTTCCGATGGACCATTACCTTAGTGCAGCGAAGAACGCCGCTTTGGCCGCTGGCAAATTATTACGCGAGAGCTTTTGGCAGCAGCGACGAGTGAAGGCCCTCGCGGCTCACGACATCAAACTTGAGATCGATGAGCAGGCCCAGGAGTTGATTAGCAAATTGCTGCTCCAAGAATTTCCATCCCACGCGCTGTACGGCGAAGAAGGAATCATGGGAGATCAATCGTGCGATCATCAATGGATTGTCGATCCGCTGGATGGAACCGTAAATTATTTCTATGGCATCCCTCATTTTTGCACTTCCATAGCGCTGCGGTTAGACAACCAGATCGTTGTTGGTGTGATCTACGATCCGATTCGCGAGGAGATGTGGACAGGGCAAAAGGACGAAGTCTCAAAACTAAATCGCAGGCCAATTCATGTGAGCAAGCGGGCGGAGCTTGCTGAAGCCGTCATCTCGATTGGACTCGCGAAAACCGGAGAGACGATCAACAAAAATTTTCCGCTACTTCAGCAAATGATCCATCGTGTACGCAAATGCCGCGTCCTGGGCAGCGCCGCGCTCGACTTGGCATATGTCGCGTGCGGACGACTCGACGCATACATTGAAACCGGAATCAGTTTGTGGGACATCGCCGCGGGATGTCTTTTGGTTGAAAGTGCCGGCGGGACTGTGGATCTTCGCCCACGCGAGAACATGAAAGATAAGTACAGCATCGTCGCGTCGAACGGTCTGCTTGATTTAAGACTGTGATGAATGACGAATTTTTTGCACCTGTAGCGCGCTTTGCAGCGCACCGGTCCGCTACGGGACGGATTCGCCGTGGCGAACTTGACGCCGCTGTGAGGGTTCAATTCTTCGTTAGGCTGTGCGCATGATTAGGTCCGGCATCGGTTACGACATCCATCGTTTCGCCGACGGACTGAAACTGATTTTAGGCGGCGTCGAGATTGCACATGCGCGCGGATTGCAGGGACACTCGGATGCCGATGTTCTCTCGCACGCGATTGCCGACGCCTTGCTCGGCGCGATCGGTGCCGGCGACATCGGTCAGCATTTTCCAAACACGGACGAATCGATTCGGGGCATCAGCAGCATCGAAATCCTTAAGCGTGTTGCTGAATTGCTCGCGGAGAAAAACGCTCGCGTGCTCAATGTTGACGCAACTGTCATTGCTGAGGCGCCAAAACTCGCGCCGCATGCTCTGGCAATGCGACAACAAATTGCAGCGGCGATTGGCGTCAGTAACTCCGATGTGAGCGTGAAAGCCACCACGAACGAACAGCTGGGTCCAATTGGGCAAGGCGAAGGCATCGCGGCTTTCGCCATTGCCACCGTTGAGCTGGTCAGTAGCGGCGGTTGATCTCATCGCCATGGCGATCCGATGAACCGCCGCTACCATACTGTTATGGCGCTGCGATTGTTCAACACTTACTCGCGCAAGATCGAGGAATTCGAGCCGAGCAACACCGCGGAGCGTCCAATCAAAGTGTATACATGCGGACCAACGGTGTACAGCAGGGCACATATCGGGAATTTCCGCGCCTACATCTTTGAGGATTTGCTTCAGCGGCACCTTGAGCTGCGCGGTTACAAAGTGGATCGCGTGATGAACATCACCGACGTAGATGACAAAACGATCCGCGGTGCACGCGAAGTCAAAGTGCCTCTGGCCAGATTTACCGAGCAATTTAAACAGGCGTTCTTCCAGGACCTCGACACACTGCGGATCAAACGCGCCGATGAATTTCCGTGCGCCACCGATTCACGCTTTATCACAAGAATGATCGAAATGATTGGTAC
>Ga0126381_100007136_pt1 | contig 12410 bp, 10 predicted proteins | sample PanSoiMetPlot_28_FD_96465 | JGI IMG/M metagenome (GOLD analysis project Ga0126381, IMG submission 96465) | Tropical forest soil microbial communities from Panama - MetaG Plot_28 | ecosystem: Environmental > Terrestrial > Soil > Tropical forest > Bulk soil | place: Panama | collected 2016-02-17
CCTCGGCGCTCGCGCCGCTGACCCCCCTGCCCGCGCTGTCCCCGAAGATCGCGGGAAGCTGGCAGGTCGCGGGCAAGACGGCGACCTTCACACCGTCCTACGGTTACCTGCCGGACACCAAGGTCACGCTGAAGATCCCCGGCGGCGTCAACGGCATGCAGGGCCTGGCCACCTTGGCCGGAGTGCTGAGCCAGCCGCGCACCGTCAAGTTCACGACGGGCTCGTTCTCCACGCTCCGGCTGCAGCAGGTGCTCGCCCAGCTCGGCTACCTGCCGCTGACCTGGACGGCAGCCCTGACGATGCACCCCATGTCGATCCCGTACGGCGACGTCAACGCGCAGCTGTCCGCGGCCTACACTCCCCCGGCCGGCACGTTCAAGTTCAAGCGCGGCTATCCGAGCGAGCTGACCAGCCAGTGGAAGACCGGCTCGGACAACATGCTCGACCAGGGCGCGGTCAGGGCATTCGAGTCTGACCGGGGCCTGACGATGGACGGGGTGGCGGGTCCGCTGGTATGGGCCGACCTGCTCAAGGCGGCCGCGGTGGACAAGGGAAACACCAACGGCTACACCTACGCGCTGGCCGACCAGAAATACCCCGAGACGCTCACCGTCTGGCACAACGGCGAGGTGATCGAGCACACGCTCGTGAACACCGGCATTGCCGGGCGGGGCACCCAGGACGGCACGTTCCCCGTCTACCTGCGCTACGAGTTCAACTACATGGACGGCACCAACCCGGACGGGTCCAAATACCACGACCCGGTCTGGTACATCTCCTACTTCAACGGCGGCGACGCGGTGCACTACTTCGCACGCTACGGCTACGGCTACTACCAGAGCCTCGGCTGCGTCGAAGCTCCGTGGGACGCGGCGAAAAAGGTCTGGTCCTACATGACCTACGGCACGCTAGTCACGGTAGTCGGCCCGGAGGCCTAGGCCCGGGCCACGGCGGGCTGGCACCCGACGATATGTTTGCAGTTTGCCGTGCTATGACACCGCAATTCGCAAACATATACGATCGTCGGCGCACCGGCATGCCCAACCGCCGCCCCTGCCGCAGCCGCAACACACGGTAGGGTGTCTTCTGAGATGCGGATGTTAGCGAGCCGCTTACGCCATGGCCTCCGCAAGGCGGCCCGTCGTGGCGAGGCGGAAGACCGCGGCGAACGCCGAATCGGGGATCGCGTCAGCGACCAGGCTGGCTTCCCTGGCCGTGTCCACGTCAGTCAGCTCGGGCACCATGGCCACCCGCAGGCCCGCCTCGGTGAGCCTGTCGAGCTGCCTGCGCCCGGTGTCCGGCCGGGACATCGGCACGCCGGCCAGCAAAGACCGGTCGGGCCTGCGCAGGCCGAGCAGCCAGAACCCGCCGTCCGCGGCGGGGCCGAAGACCGCGTCCGCGTCCCCCTTGGTCAGCGTCACGGCCGCGTCCGCGAGCAGTTCCGCGGTGACCTGCGGCGTGTCCATGCCGATCAGCACCATCGGCAGCGGCGCCGCCGCGTGCGTGTCAGCGAACGCGGCGGCGAGCCGTTCGTCCAGCCCGCCGCCGCGCTGCGGGATCACGTCGAACCCCGCTGGCAGCCAGGCACCCGCCGCGCCATCGAGGCAGAGCACGCGTCGGGTCACCGGCGCGGCCGCCACGGCGGCGAGCGTGTCGGTCAGCGCCGCCTCCGCCAGCAGCGCGGCCTCGGCCGGGGAGAACGGCGGCGTCAGCCGCGTCTTCACGCGTCCGGGAAGAGGTTCCTTGGCGATGACGATGACCTGCGAGGCGCTCATGCGGCGTACGTGGCCAGGATGCGGCGCATGTCGCGCACGGCCTTCACGGTGCCGCCTACTGTCCCCGTGACTTTCGACTTGCCCGTGCGCGGGTAGTACCGCACCGGCGCCTCGTAGATCCGCCAGCCAGCGGCCGCCGCGCGCATCACCATCTCAAGCGGGTAGCCGAACCTGCGGTCCTGAAGGTCGAGCGCAAGCAGGGCCTCGCGGCGGGCGGCGCGCATCGGCCCCAGATCGTGCAGTGGCACGCGCACACGCCGCCGCAGTTCCGCGGCGAGCACCATATTGCCTAGCCGCGCGTGCGCGGGCCAGGCGCCCAGCGTGGTCGGCGCCCGGCGGCCAAGCATCATGTCGGCGACCCCGTCCGCGACCGGGCCGGTCACGATGTCGAGGTCCACCGGGTCGAAGGAGCCGTCCGCGTCCATGATGGCGACGATGTCACTGGTCGCCGCGAGCAGGCCCCCGTGACAGGCGGCGCCGAAGCCGCGCTGCGGCACGTGCACCACCGTCGCCCCGAAACCGGCGGCGACCTGCGCCGAGCCATCCGTCGAGCCGTTGTCGGCGACGATCGGCCGGTACCAGGCAGGCATCGCTGTGAGCACCCACGGGAGGGCGGCGGCCTCGTTGAGGCACGGCAGCACGACGTCGATGAGCGGTCCGCCCGCGCGCTCCGCGGCGGTTTCCAAGGCGGTTTCCATGGCGCAGACGCTAGCGGCGGGCCGCTGATTTGGGCGCGATGAGGCCCTTACAGAACTGTGACGGCTGGCTGGCTGCCGTCGCACCGGCGGTCAGCCGCGTGCTTGGCTCGCATGCATGCGAGTACTTGTGACCGGAGCGGCGGGGTTCATCGGATCCCATGTGATGGAGGCCATGTCGGCGGCTGGCCACGAGGTCCGCGGCCTGGACTCGCTCAGCCCCGCGGTACACGACGGACGACCCGCTTACATCGCGGACACGACCGACCTGCGGGTAGCGGACATCCGTGACTCCGCAGCGGTGGACGACGCGCTCGACGGCGTTGACGCCGTCTGCCACCTGGCGGCGATGGTAGGACTCGGCGTTTCCGTCGCCGACCTCCCGCTGTACGCCGACGTCAACGTGACCGGGACGGCAGTGCTGCTCGACGCCATGGCCCGTCGCCGCGTATCCCGCCTTGTGCTGTCCTCCTCCATGGTGGTGTACGGCGAGGGCGCCTACGAGTGCCCGGTAGACGGCGGCGTGCGACCGCTGCCCCGGTCCGCGGCCGACCTTGAGACGGGGGTGTTCGAACCGCGCTGCCCGATGTGCGACTCGGCGTTGTCCTGGTCGTGCGTGACCGAGGACGCCGCCCTCGACCCGCGCAACGCCTACGCGACTTCCAAGGTGGCTCAGGAGCACCTGGCGGCCAACTGGGCCCGGCTGACGGGCGCGAACGCCGTGGCGCTGCGCTACCACAACGTGTACGGACCGCGGATGCCAAGAGACACCCCATACTCGGGAGTCGCCGCGATATTCCGCTCCTGCCTTGAGAACGGCGTACCGCCACTCGTCTTCGAAGACGGCGGCCAGTGCCGGGACTTCGTGCACGTCCGCGACGTTGCGTGGTGCAACGTTCTCGCGCTCGCCGCGACGTTCGCGGGCGGACCCGCCGCGGGCACGCTGCGGGCCTACAACGTGGCGAGCGGCACGCCGCATACCGTCCGCGAGATGGCTTCCGCGCTCGCGGTCGAGTTCGGCGGCCAGATAGAGCCGAAGGTCACCGGCGACTACCGGCTCGGCGACGTCCGCCACATCGTGGCCTCCCCGCAAGCCGCCTCCCGGGATCTCGGCTTTGCGGCCAAGGTCGGCTTCGCCGAAGGGATGGCGGAGTTCGCCCACGCCCCGCTGCGCGCCCCGGCCGCCGCCTCCCACCCTGACGCGACCTTTCCGCCCCCAGGCGCCTGAGGCCGAAGCTTAGCTTGGGCCGTTGCCGGAGCTGGCCTGCTAGGACTGGGCCGTTGCCGTCGGCGGCCCAAGGGGACCGCGCTCGGGGTGGCGTCAGCGGGCGGCGTGGATGGCGCCCGAGGTCGGCGCCGGACGGGATACCGCCGGCGCGGCCGGGCGAGCGAGCGGCAGCTTGATGACGAACTGACAGCCGGGGCCGGTGTTGCGGACGCTGATCTGGCCGGAATGCGCCTCGACGATCCCGCGGGCGATGGACAGCCCCAGCCCCGCCCCACCGGACGGGCCGGGCGTTCGCGCGCTCTCACCGCGGAACGCGACGTCGAACACGCGCGGCAGGTCGCCGGGCGGAATGCCGCCGCACTCGTCGGCCACGCTCACGCACGCCATCCCAGCCTGAATCTCGCCGAGCACTTCGATCGTCCCGTCGAGCGGCGTGTGCCTGATCGCGTTGGTGACCAGGTTCCTGACAGCGCGCCCCATCTCCGCGGTGTCGATGAAGACGGGCATGCCGCGGACCGTGGATCCCGCGAGCCTTATCCCCTTGACCCTGGCGACCGGCTCGGCGCTCGTCACGACCTCAGCGACCAGATCTTCGAGGCCCACAAGGCGGGGCGACAGTCGCAGCGTGCCGGCATGGATGCGGGAGAGCTCGAAGAGGTCGTCGATCATCGCCGCGAGCCGGTCGGTCTCGCGACGGATCTGGGAGTGATAGTGGCTGACCTCGCGGGGGTCGGTCACCACCTGGTCTTCAAGCGCCTCGGCCATGGCCCGCAGCCCGGCAAGCGGCGTCCGCAGGTCGTGGCTGACCCAGGCGACAAGCTCGCGACGGCTCGCTTCGAGAGCCTGCTCGCGCGCACGCGCCTGCCCCAGCCGGTCATGCGCGTCGCTCAGCCCTTCCGACAGGCCGGCGAGTTCAGCGGGGAGCCGGATGTCGGGCGGGGTGTATATGCCGCTTTCGCCGACCTCCCGCACCGCGGTGAGCAGCTTCTGGCTTGCCTTGGTGACCGTGCGGCCGATGATCAGCGCCACCGCGAGCCCGGCCAGGCCAGCGATGAAGAGCAGTTCGAATACCGGCTTGCCGGGCTGCGTGCCGATCATCCGCACCGTGATCACGACCACCCCTGCGAGCGAGGTGGCGACGGTCACGAACGCGACCAGGGCGAGCATCATGCCGATCGACCGGCCCGCCACCAGCCTCAGAATCGGCACGCCGATCACCGCTATCGCGACGGCGATGCCACCGACCCAGGCGGAAACGAAGACGAGGTCCGAGGTCTGGACGCCTGAGAAGACGTCAGCAGCTACGCCGCCGGTCATGCGGACTCCGGCTCGTACCGGTAGCCGACGCCCCACACGGTGACGATGCGCTTGGGCATGGTCGGGTCTGCCTCCAGCTTCTCCCGCAGCCGCCGCACGTGCACCGTGACCGTCGAGGTGTCGCCGAACGTCCAGCTCCAGACCTCGCTGAGCAGTTGCTCCCTGGTGAACGCCTTCCGCGGATTGCGCATCAGGAACACGAGCAAGTCGTATTCGCGGGACGTCAACTGGATCAGCTTGCCGCCCGCGCGGACCTCATGCGCGGCTAGGTCGACGCTCAGGTCGCGATCGGCGATAACGCCCTGGTCAGGCTTGTCCGGCAGGCCCGTGCCCCTGGCGCGGCGCAGTACCGAGCGCACTCGCATCGCGAGTTCGCGCGGGCTGAACGGCTTGGTGACGTAGTCGTCGGCACCGGTCTCGAACCCGACCAGCCGGTCGGTCTCGTCGCCGAGCGCGGTCAGCATCACGACGGGAATCGGCCACCGTTCGCGCAGCCGCCTGCAGACTTCGAGTCCGTCGATGCCAGGCAGCATGAGGTCGAGCACGACGAGGTCCGGCGGTTGCTCGGCAACCCGCCGCAGCGCCTCGTAGCCATCGTGCACGCATTCCACGGTGTGACCGTCGCGGACCAGGTACCGGCCTACCACGTCAGCGACCGTGGGGTCGTCATCGACGACGACTATCCGACCTGGCGGGTCAGGATTGTTAACCATGGCATCCCCACCCGGACAGCGGGCACGCCAAGTTGACTTGAGCTCACGATTACAAGGTAAAACGGCACACGACAGCGCGGCCAGCAAACAGACGGAATCCGTCACCACTCCGTAAGGTCCGTGACGATTCAGTAAGGCCGGGCCAATCACGTCATAACCAGGCGTCCGGCGGGTGAACACTGGTCTGCGTCCGGCTGCCTACCTGGGGAGGAACACCGCGTGATCGGCGAACTCTACGAGCAAGCCCTCGCCGGGCACGCGCGGCCTGTGATCGAGCATCGCGACGGCAGCAGGACGCCGCTGCAGGTAGACAACTGGCTGCACATTCGCCCGGGAGACACGTCCATGGTCGAACGCTGCACCGGCCCGACCCTTGACGTGGGATCGGGGCCCGGCCGGCTGACCGTGGCACTCGCGGAGCGCGGAATCCCCGCACTGGGCATCGATGTCACCCCGTACGCGGTGCACGTCGCCAGGGCGGCCGGTGCGCTGACCCTGCTGCGCGACGTCTTTGGCCGGGTGCCAGGGGCCGGCCGGTGGATGACCGTGCTGCTCGCCGACGGGAACATCGGCATCGGCGGAGACCCGATCGCGCTGTTGCGCCGGGTGGCCGAGCTGCTTACGACGCGGGGTCAGGCCATAGTCGAGGTGCAGCCGCCGGGCACGGCCCTGTGCAGCGAGCAGATCAGGCTCCGCCACGGCGGGCAGACGAGCGCATGGTTTCCGTGGTCCTACGTTGGCGCGGACCAGATAGCCGAGATAGCCGGCCGGGCCGGACTGTCCGCGGCCGAGTCCTGGTCAGTCGATGACCGCTGGTTCGCCTCGCTCCGGCACGCTTAAGGTTTGCTTACCATCGCCCCCGACGACGGCCCGATCACGGAAACCGATGGCACCCTCTGGCGCATGAGCCCAAGACTTCGGATAACGGGGATCGCCGCGTCTCTCGCCGCGCTCGCCGCTCTCATCCTGCTGCTGGCCCAGCCCAGTCTCGACCCGGCACGGATCAGGCCGGTCGTGCTGGAAGGCGGCGCGTGGATCGCGTTCGGCTGCGCCGCCTGGCTGCTGCGCAAGGTCACGATCCGGCTGGCGATCGGGCTCATCATCGCCGGGGGGATAGCCGTGCAGGTGGTCGCCGTGACAGGGCCGCCGCGAGGCAGCACCGACGTATACCGCTATATCTGGGACGGCAGGGTGCAGGCGGCCGGCATCGATCCTTACCTTTACCCGCCAGACGCCGCCGGGGTCGTCAAGCTCCGCAACGACTTCCTGTGGTCGCCCCCCAAACCCGGAAACCACCCGAACTGTGTCAATTCCTTCAAGGACTTCGCCGATCCGGCAGACAGTCGCGTCGCCGGCTGCACGGCGCTGAACCGGCCGAAGGTGCCCACGGTCTACCCGCCCGTCGCAGAGGCGTACTTCTTCGCGGTGCAGCTGGCGGCGCCCGCCGATGACTCGACTACCCCGATCCAGCTAGTCGCGGCGGCATCTGCCCTGGTGGTCACGCTGATCCTGCTGTTCGGGCTGCGCAAGCTCGGCAAGAACCCGCGGCTCGCCGCGCTGTGGGCGTGGTGTCCGACGGTCGCCCTCGAGGCCGGCCAGAACGCGCATGTCGACGTGGTCGCGGTCGCCCTCACCGCGATCGCGCTGCTGCTGCTCGCCAGGGCCAGAACCGAAGGGCGGACCGCCCTCGGCGGCGTGCTGCTCGGCCTGGCCATCGCGACGAAGGTGACGCCCGTCCTCGTGATGCCCGCGGTGCTCAGGCGCGGCTGGTGGCTGATCTCGGTGTCCGCGGCGACGGCGATCTCGCTGGTGTACGCGCCGCACGTGCTTGCGGTCGGCAGCAAGATCGTCGGATTCTTCCCTGGATACCTGCACCAAGAGGGCTATTCCACCGGAAACGGCTTCAGCGTCATCGGGCTGTTCGTGCACGGCAAGCCCGCGGCCGCCGTAGCGGTCGTCCTGCTCGGCCTGATCGCCCTGGCGATCATGCGATATGGCGACCCGGACCAGCCATGGCGCGGCGGTGTCCTGATGACCGCCGCCGCCCTGGCGATCTGCACGCCGCACTTCCCGTGGTACGCCATCCTGCTCGTCATGCTCGTGGCGCTCGACGGCCGCCCCGAATGGCTGGCGCTCGCCGCTGGCGGCTACGTGTCCAACGACCTGCACCTGCGCATCGCCGGACTCGCCCTGCACGACCCGCGGGCTGCCGGGTATGGCTCGGGCGCCGCTGTCGCCTGCGCCTGCGCGCTCGTCCGGTACGCCCTCGCCCGCCGGGCTCGGGCCGGCTCGCTCGTGGCTGAGCCGGCCGCCGATGCCATGACAGCCCAGGCGACCGAGGTGGCCGCCGCGACCGCCGCGACCGCCGCGGACGGCGCGGACGGTGGCGTGATCACGGCTAGCCCGATCGCGGCGCCGGCGCCCGCGGCGTCCGTGCCGCAGTCCATGGCGCAATCCGTGCGGCAGGCGAAGCCGACGGCCACGTACACGCGACCGTCGGTCACGGTGACCATCGGCGCGGGCGGCGCGCCCTCGTTCGCGTCCGCCGACGCCGGCGAGCCCGCCCCCGACGGCCGGGACGACCCCGGCGAGCCCGGGGATTCGCCGCCGCGGGTTCTTACCACGTGCTTACCGGCTGCGGGATAGCCGAACGCGACGGCGGGAGAGCGCCGTCAATAGGGTTATGAGCTTCCAGGACCCGCCGCGCCATCAGCGTCCGCCACGCTATCCGGCGCACACGCAGTATGCGGACGGCTACCCGTCCGACCAGGACACCCAGGCCGACCGGGGCGGCGGGAACGGCCACCAGAACGGTTACCAGGGTTCCGGGGGGCTGGCGGGCGCCCCGCGGCAGCGGCCCCCGTGGGATGATCCGCTCCAGCCGAGCGGATGGGACGCCGGAGGCCGGCCGACGGCACGGGACACCGGCGGGCAGCGAGCCGCGTGGAACACAGACTCGCAGCGCGCGGTGTCGGACACCGGCGGGCAGCGGTCCTTGTGGGACACCGGTTCGCAGCGTGCCGCGCGAGACACCGGCGGCCAGCGATCACTGCGGAACACCGGCGGGCAGCCGCCCGCCGCGCAGGCCGAAGAAGGACTGCCCCGCCGCGCCTCCGGCGTGTTCCGTGCGCTCGCGGACGAAAACAACGGCTGGCCGCGGGAGGCCCGGCACGGGCAGCGTCGCGGTGGCGGGCTGCTGGTTGGCGCCGTCGCCGGCTTCCTCGCGGCTGCCGTCGCGCTCGGCGTGGCGAACCTCGTCGCCGCCTTCGTGCGACCGCAGGCGTCGCCCATCATCGCTGTCGGCGGTGCCTTCATCGACCGCACCCCGTCCGCGCTCAAGAACTTCGCGGTCGCGAAGTTCGGCGAGAACGACAAGAACATGCTGCTGCTGGGCATGTACGTCACGATCGCGTTCATCGCCATCGCGATCGGCATCCTCGCCTGGCGGCGCATGTGGGTCGGCGTGGCGGGCATCGGGCTGTTCGGGCTGTTCGGCGCGTTCGTCGCCATCACGCGGCCGGACAGCCACGTCACCGACGTCATACCGTCGATCGTCGGCGGCATCGCGGGCGTCGTCGCCATCGTCATCCTGGTAAACGCCGCTGCTGTCGCGCGGCGTCCTCGCTACCGCTCTGGATGGGCAGCATGACGCGGACCGACATACCTCGCACCAGCCCTCCCGCACCACCACCGAGGACCAACCGGCGCAAGTTCCTCGTCGCCAGCGGCACCGCCGCCGCGATCGCCGCGGCGGCGGGGGTCGGCGGCCAGTACCTGCAGAACAAGCGGTTTACCGTGAACACCAGCTCGGTGAAGCTCGGCAAGCCCGCGGTGAAGCCGCCGCCGGTGCCCAAGGCTGCGGACATCACCGACATCCCGGGCTTGTCCTCCTTCTACACGCCGAACGACCACTTTTACCGCGTGGACACCGCCCTGGTAGTCCCGCAGGTCTCGCCACAGTCCTGGCAACTGCACATACACGGCATGGTCGACACTCCGATGACAATCTCGTTCGCGGACCTGATGAAACGGCCGATGATCGATCACGACGTGACCTTGACGTGCGTCTCTGAGAGTGTGGGCGGCGGCTACGTCGGCAACGCCCGCTGGCAGGGCACACTGCTCGCCAGCCTGCTGAAGGAGGCGGGCATTCAGAAAGGCGCGGACCAGATCGTGATGCGCGACGTCAACGGGATGAACCTGGGCGTCGCCACCGAGCCGGTCATGGACGGCAGGACGTCGCTGCTAGCGGTCGGCATGAACGGGCAGCCGCTGCCGCAGGAGCACGGCTTCCCCGTCCGTGTCGTGGTGCCGGGCCTGTACGGCTACGTGTCGGCCTGCAAGTGGGTGGTGGACATGGAACTCACCACGTTCGCCGCCTTCGACGCCTACTGGACGCATCGCGGCTGGTCCCAGCAAGCGCCTATCAAGACGGAGTCCCGCATCGACGTGCCCAAGGGCGGCAGCACGGCCGCGGGCCTCGTCACGATCGCGGGCGTGGCGTGGGCGCAGCACCGCGGCATAGAGGCGGTCGAGGTCGGCATCGACGGCACGTGGCACCAGGCGAAGCTGGCCAGCCAGGACACGATCGACACCTGGCGGCAGTGGTATTACCCATGGCACGCGACACCTGGAAAGCACACGCTGCAGGTGCGGGCGACCGACAAGACCGGCCACATGCAGACCGCGGTCAAGCACGGCCCTGAGCCAAACGGCGCGACGGGCTACCACACCGTCCAGCTCACCATCACCTGATCAGCTCGCCGGGCGAGTCACCTCTCGCCCGGCTTTGGCGAAGCCCGCACCCTAGTCCTATAAGCCGACGGCACCGCACCCATTCCCAGTGGGGCGCCAAGATGGGATAACGCGAAAGATCCTCCAGGTCCTGGACCCGTCGGTTTTTAACCTGCGTGTGTCGCGGCCGTGCCGGCGGTGCTGGCTTGCTGGGTTTGGCCTGCCAGGTGGGCGGTGTTGATGGTTATTCCGGCTGCTGTGGCGTGTTCTTGCAGCTGGCTGGGGGTGCGGATGCGGGCGCGCTGGTAGCGGGGGGTGATGCCGTGGCGTGCCAGGACCGGGGTGATGCGGCGGGCGGCGAGGCTGATGGTGGACTGGTCGACGCCGAGGATCTGGGCGAGCAGCGGGTAGCTGATGCCGGCCTGGTGGTGGCAGGCGGCGGCGGCCACGACGGCGGCGAAGGGGAGCCGGATCGGCCCGGCGGGTCCGCTGGGCACCTGGCGGGCGCCGCCGCGGTCCAGGTACAGTCGCTGCTCGCGGGCTGCCTGGCAGGGCACGGTGATGGCGGCGAGCAGGGCGGCCAGGTCGCTGATGCCGGCCAGGGCGGCCAGTGCCTGCAGGTCCGGGCCTGGTGCCGGGGCTGGTTCGGGTGCCGGGGCGGCGGGCGCCGGGCGGATAGCGTAGTTCCACTCGCCGTGGAAGGCGTCCCGGTCCAGGACGCGTTCTTCGAGCTGTTTCATCCGCTCCCCGCTGACCTCCTGCCCTGTGGGGTAATCGCCCTGGTCGAGGACCGCGGTGCACTTCAGGCCCTGGTAGGTGGTGGTCGCGGCGATCCCGGCCACCGCGTCCGCGGCGGTCATCAGCGGCCGGGCCCGCCAGGTGCGGGTGATGTGGCAGAACAGCCGGTGCCCGATCTTGTTCCACTTGCTGGTGCCGGGCGGGAAGTGGCAGACCGTGATCGCCAGCCCGGTTTCTGCTGCGAGCCCGGCGAGCTGGTCTTTCCAGAGCCGGCAGGCATACCCGTTGGAGCCCCCGGCGTCGCACACGATCAGCAGCCGCGCCGCCCCGGCATAGCGCACGCTGCCCTCGCGCCGCCACCAGCACCGCAGCGCGCTTACCGCGAACGCCGCGGTGTTGCCGCTGACACCGACCGACACGAACCCGGTGTTCGCGGCGATGTCATAGATCCCGTACGGGATGATCTTCCCCAGCTCCTCATCAGGGAAGTCATGGTCGCGGACCCGTACCGGGCCGCCCCGGCCCCGCCAGCACCGGCCCGCCCGGTAAAACGGGCCGAGCTGCTCCTTCTTCTTCGCATCCACGCTGACCACCGGATCCCCGGCCGCGGTGAACGCCGCGATCATCGCGTTGATGTACCCGAACTGGGCGTCCCGGTCCGGATGCTGGCTGCCCTCCAGCACCTTGGCCATCCCCTGCAGGCTGTACCCCTCCGCGCGCAGCATCCGCGCGATCGCGTCCTTGCCGCACCGGTACCCCCGCCGGGCCAGCTCCCGCTCCAGCTCCCGCAGCGACAGCGTCGTCCAGGTCACCGCCGTCACCGGATCCCCCCGGGCAGACGCCTCCGCCAGCCCCCGCAGCACGGCCTCTAACTCAGGGTCCTTGTCCTCCGCCTTCTTGCGGCCCCCGCCCGGCCGCCGCGCCCGCCCCGGCGGCACCGCCCCCAGCCCGTCCTCATCCTCGGCCTCGGCGACACCCGCCGCCACCGTCAGCTCCGAGGCACCCGACGCCCGCGCCACCGCCGCGATCCCCCCGTACCCCAGCGCCCGCGCCTCAGTCCCCAGGTACACCCGCCACTGGCGCTCATCTAACACCCGCCGCATCACCGCGAACTTCGCCGCCAGCGCCGACTCAGCACCCTCCGAAATCGCCATACCACATCCTGGCACCCCAGAACGGGGAAGCATGACCTAATCCCCGACGGGTCCCC
>Ga0126381_100007137_pt1 | contig 12409 bp, 8 predicted proteins | sample PanSoiMetPlot_28_FD_96465 | JGI IMG/M metagenome (GOLD analysis project Ga0126381, IMG submission 96465) | Tropical forest soil microbial communities from Panama - MetaG Plot_28 | ecosystem: Environmental > Terrestrial > Soil > Tropical forest > Bulk soil | place: Panama | collected 2016-02-17
CGTCCTTTTGCCCGAGATGGTCGAGCGCCACTGGTATCACTATTTCCTGCACAACCAGCGCGCGGAAGTCCTGAAGGCCTGGCTACTCATAAAGGGCAATCAGCAGATCATTCTCGTGAACGTTCCCTGGTACCTCCGGGCCTGACAGCCAACTGATGGGGTTTTGTCACGGTTTTGCCATGGTCGAGTGGTTTTGGAGTCGATTCGGGCAGCCGCGGCAGTTTCCAAAATGTCGAAAGTGGTTTAAAATCAAAAGAAGTCCCCACATCGGGCGCGTAGCTCAGTTGGTTAGAGCGCCTGCTTCACACGCAGGAGGTCACAGGTTCGAGTCCTGTCGCGCCCACCATTATAATCAATCAGATACAAAGCAGTTGGATGACCTCCTACCAAGTGCGCAGGAGGTCAACCAATCTTATGCCAATGGAATCTGTGGCTTACAGAGTTGGCCCGCAAGTGACGATGATGCCCCAATGAGCATCAGGAGTCCCGGCGATCGTACAAGCATGCCATGGACGAATTCATCGAGTGGTACTGATCTCCTTTCCCAAACTCGAGTTCGGCTCCACTCTCCGTCCGGCAAACTGTGCTGTCAGCCAGCCGTGGGGCATCCAGGATCGGTTTACTGTGCTGCTGGTGAAAGCGCAGCCGTTCGGCCCAAAATCACGCGCTTCAGAAATGCTCGAGCATGACGACGTTCGTTTCCGTCTTGTGGTCGGTGAAGGCGATGCGGCGCCCGTCCGGCGAAGGCACACCCCATGTTTGGATGGGATCCTCGTGTAGAACCTGCGACCGGCCATCCTGGTCCACATAGAGCAACTGCAATCCTCCGCTGGAGCGAGCCGTGGCGAACCATTCCTTATCTCCCGCGGCATAAGCAACGGCGATCAACTGACCGTAACCCTTGACCGGCACCACCCCTTGTGGACCTCGATTGGACCCATCGAGATCGAACACGAGAATGTATGCATTTTTCGTGTCGCGAGCCGTCACCGCGATCCGCTCTCCGGTCGATGATATGGCCCAATCCTCCTGGCCGGTGTGTAGCTCCATTTCACCGGAGATCCGCGGCACACGCCGCAACTCGCGCCCCTTGCCCAGCTTGGGATCCAGTTCCCGGAAGACGAACTGCTCGCCCTCCGTGGTTTTGAGGACACAGCGGCTTCTTCCGGACTGGCCACAATGAAAATTGCTTGCTTCGGTCAACGGTCCGCCGACCGGAACCGGTTCGGGCGAACCGCCTCCGGCGGGGATGCGCGTCAAAATGTGCGCCTTGGGTGTGAACGAGAGGTAAAGAATCCATTTGCCATCCGGGGACATCTGCGCCAAAACCTCATCGGCAGGCGTGTTCACGAGCACCTTCGGCGAGCGCTCCCCGATCACCTGTTCATAGAGATCCCATGTGCCGGTCCAGTTGGCTTCGAAGATGATCGATTGGCTGTCCGGCGTCCAGGCATGCGGATACGCTCCATTCTTGTTATAGGTGAGGCGAAGCAGATTCATGAGGCGCGGGCCCGGGTATTCAAGATTGGCGACATCAAGTTCGAGCTCAGAGATGCGATGAAGCATCGCCAGCCGGTCGCCTGCAGCCGTGGAGCTAATGTTGGTGTGAAACCAATCCTCGAGTTGGCCGATAAGTCGCGCTGGCCGGCGAAGAGAGCCGGTGTGTGGATCGAACTCCGCAGTCCAGAGATCGCATGAGAATAGCCTCGACTGGCTCAGAAAGAACATCCTGCCGTCCGCCAGAATGCTTGCGGAATCGATGAGAAAGGATGAGAAGGCTCCAGTCAATCTGCCCGAAGTAAGATCTACCCATTGGTAATTCGAGGAGCTCGATTTCCGGTGCTGATAGCCGATGCGGCGATTATCCGGAGACCACAGGATCACCGAGTAGGATTCGTCCGGCCCGCCGGCTGCGATTCTTCTTTCGCCCTTATTGTCAATGCGGGCGATCCACACCTCCGAACCGCCGGGCGTTACAAACGCGATGCTCCGTCCATCGGGAGACGGCGCTGCGTCCATTGCGTCTTCCCGCACCAGGCGCGGCGGCGAGCCGGAGAGGGAGATGATCCAGATGCCTCGTTTTCCGTGCGGTCCCGGAGATCCGCTGGCCAGAATACCTGAGCCGCCCGGCAGCCACGCGAGCCGGTCGCACCGAAATCCCGGCGGCGCTTCCAGCGGTTTTTCCGGGCCAGGCTGGGTGTTTCGCAGGTATATCCCGTTGAGAGCAGCGTAAACAAACCGGTCTCCTTTGGGCGAGATGGCCGCGGCAGTGACGCGATTTTCGCTTGCCAGGGAGGTCAGGTCGGTAATGGATAGTGCCCTTGGAGTCACTGGCCGGCGCGCGATCCAAAACACCCCGGCGCATACCACGATGGCCATCAGGATGGCGGCTGCCATCCGAGACCGATAGCGCAACCGCGGGCCACTTTGCTGCAAAGAGAAAGAGGTTGGATCTCCGAGCGTCGCGACAACGCGCTCGGCGGAGGGCCGCTGCGCGGCATTCTTAGCAAGCATGCTCAGGATCAGCGAAGCAAACCCAGCCGGAATAGTGGGATTGACGTTATCGGGGCCCGCGACATCCCGGCTCACGATGGCATGAGCAATTTCCCATGCGAAACGTGACGCAAACGGGTGGCGCCCGGCTGCAAGTTCGTAGAGCACGACCCCGAGCGAAAAGACATCGCTAGCGCCGGTGGCGCGTTCGCCTCTCAGCTGTTCGGGAGCCATGTAACGCGGTGTGCCGGCAAGCAGGGCAGTGGTACTGTGGGACTCGGCGCCAGACTCGCCGGACACTTCGCGGGCCAGGCCGAAATCGAGGACCTTCACCAGGCCATCATCACGCGCGATGATATTCTCCGGCTTGATATCGCGATGTATAATCCCTTTCTGGTGCACCGCTGAGAGTGCCATTGCAACCTGGCGTCCGAAATGGATGACGCGATCGAGATCGAGAGGAGAGCGGCAAAATTCGCGAAGAGAGCGCCCCTCCACCAGTTCCATGGCGATCACGATCTCGGATTCTTCGTGAATCACGTCATAGATGGTGACAATGTTGGGATGGTTGAGCGCCGAAGCGGCTCGCGCCTCGCGAATGGAGCGGCGGAGAGTATTGCGTTCGCCGATCGAGGAGGGAAGCACGAACTTCAGAGCTACGGTACGGCCGAGTTCACAGTCGAGTGCGGTGTAAACCTCCGCCATGCCGCCCCGGCCCAGCAGTTCGATCACTTCGTAATGTCCGACCTTTTCGCCTTTTTGACGGCAAGCCGGCCGCCCGGTGGGCGTTGGTTCATTTGTATCGGCATCCAGCAGCGAGATCGCTTCGCGCGCGATCTCGTCATCCGTGGTAACCGACTCGATGTAGGCGGTGCGTGCGTCTCTGTCGAGTTTGCGGGCTTCCTGGTAGATCTCCCACACGCGTCTCCACTGTTCCGCGATCATCTACGCCGTTTTTCCTGCCCATTCCTTGCGGAGCCAGTTACGCGCGAAGTTCCAATAGGACACGACGCTTCTCGGTGAGCATTCCAGGCGTTGTGCGATCTCCTCCCCGGTACAGCCTTCGAATATTTTCATTTCGACCACCGCACGGAAGCGCGGGTTGATCTGTTCCAGGCCTTTGAGTGCACTCTCGACGCTGTTCAGGGCTGCCAGTCCGGAATCGATCGCCGATTCTTCCTCGATTTCGACACGCTCCACGCGGCGGGCTAGCGGCCGGGCGTGATGGATCAGCATGCGGTTCATGATCTCTCCGGCCAGACCAAGGAATGCCGCCTTTTCCTGATCGTCGGCGTAGTTACGATCTTCGAGCGGGCGAAGTTTCAACAGCTCCAGGTAGAGTTCGCTGACGAGGGCGGTGGGTTCGAGGGTGTGGTTGACGCGCTCCCGCTTCATCTTGAGGGCGGCGAGGCGTCGCAGTTCGGGAAACAGCGTTGCGACCAGTTCACGCTTCGCGTCCCGGCTGCCTTGTCGCAATCCCCGCATCAGCCGCGCGATTAGATCCGGGCTAATAGCAGCTCGAGGGCTCATAAAAATGCAACCCTACTACCCCATGATTTTAGCGAAATAACCTGCCTGCATGGGGAAATGAAATTTTTTTTGGATTCTGCTTGCGCAAATTCCCTGCGTGCAAGCCCACTCCACTATAGAGGACACTGACGAGCCATCATGATGGCTGCAACGGTTTTAACCAAACTGATGCTTTCAGCAATCTTCATCGTCGCGGGTCTGGCCAAGATCGCTAGTCCGGGCGCACTCCGGAGAACGTTAGCGGATTTCGGAATGCCGGCATGGATTGGCGCTCCGATCGCCGTTCTTCTGCCGTTGGTTGAACTGGCCGCCGGCGCTGGCCTGCTGCTTCCAGAATTTTCGTGGTACGCCGCCGGCATCGCGCTGGGCCTGGTGGCGACATTCATCGCGGCAATCACCGTGGCGCTGCTGCGAGGACGCAAGCCGGAATGCAATTGCTTCGGCCATCTTCACTCGAAACCGATCGGGTGGAATCCGGTGGCCCGCAACGTGGGCTTGGCCTTGGCCGCGGGTCTCATTCTGGATGCCGCCTATCAAATGGAGCAATTTCTTGGATCGACGGCGCGATCGCCGGCCACCAGCTTCTCTTCCTGCTTGGATTGGCCGGCGTGATCGTTCTGGCCGCACAGTGCTGGTTCACCCTGCAACTCGTGCAGCAAAGTGGAGTTATGGGTTTCGATCCCGGAAATTGCGTGTTGATGTGAGGAATAGTTGCTGCGTCGTGTTGCGCGGGGTCAATGGGAGGAATCAATGAACGAAGTTGACCTTCCCGAGTTGAAACTTAAGAACTGCGCGGAGGGTCGCCAGGCATTAAAAAGAGGTCAACGCATGAAGGTAACGAAGAGAATTTCAGAAGGACTGGTAATTCGCATATTATGGGCCCTGGTTTTCTTTGCGTCCGGCGCAGTCATTCGAAACGCCGCGGCACAGGCAGTAGTCTGGACGCAAACTCCAGGATCCTTGTCGAGTGTCCGCGCAGGAGGAGACGACTCCATATGGGGGGTCAACTCTGACCAAAACATTTATAAATGGAACAGAGTCACGCAAAACTGGGTTCAGAGCACCGGCAAAGCTTTCAGGATCGCCGTAGACCCAACCGGCCGTCCCTGGGTTGTGAACAACACCTCGGAAATTTTCCGAAAGGACGACGGAAATCCCTCTACTGACAACTGGCAACTCATGCCTGGACGCGCAAATGACATAGCGATCGGTGGTGACGGATCGGTCTGGGCCAGCATACAGGGATTCCTGTCCAAGTGGGATCCAAATCAGTCCACCTGGGTAAGACATGGTTCTGGGCAGCGCACGGATCACATTGCCGTCGATAGTAATGGGATGCCTTATGTACTTGCGGGCAACCAGATCTTGTGGGGTGGCGGCGGCTCCAACCCCTATTACCCTTACGTGTACGAACTGCCTGGGCAATTGCCTGCCGCGGGCAACCCCACCGATATCTCTTTCAGCATGAGCGGATCTTCTAACAGCGGTGGGCTTCTGATTGTTAATGGTGATGGCCTCGTTTACAGCTATAACTTCGCCGGTCAGCGCTGGGACCCGCTCTGGACCAAATCGTGGGTTATGACTGTAGCGGCCACCCCGGGCTTCGGCGCATGGATCAGCGATAGTCAGAACATCTGGACCAACACGCCGCGACCTGGTTGGACACAACTGTCCGGCCTCCTGTCCAATATCAGTGTCGGTGCGGACGGTTCAGTCTGGGGAGTAAATTCACAGGGAAGCATCTACAAATGGAGTCCCACGATTGCCGACTGGGTTGGGAGCACCGGCAACGCGGGTGGCCCGGGCAGGATCGCCGTAGACCCAACCGGCCGTCCCTGGGTTGTGAGGAACACCGGGGAAATCTACCGAAAGGGCGACGGGGATCCCTCTACTGACAACTGGCAACTCATGCCTGGACCTGCAACCGGCATCGCCATCGGTGGCGACGGCTCTATCTGGATATCGAACGCTGCCGGAGCCGTCTACAAGTGGGATGGAAGCTCCAACTGGATCCAGACCACGGCGGCAGGCGTATCGAGGATCGCTGTAAACCCCCAAGGGATTCCTTGGGCCATCAAACTCAGCGGCGAAATCTGGACCAAACAGGACGGCGACCCTACAGCCGCGAACTGGACACTGATGCCGGCACAGGCCACCGACGTCTCCGTAGGGCCGGACGGCGTGGTATGGGTTTCCGGCGTGGGGGGAAACGATATTTGGCGATACAACGGCGGAGGTTGGGATCTCGTTCGAAGAGGATCTGTCACCACGTTGGCGGGAGACCGGAATGGCCTCTGGTTTTCCGACGGCGCCAATCAGATTTGGAAAGGTACCGGGCTCGTTCTCCATCCGGCCACATGGATGACTGATGCCGCACCATTTATCGGAGACAGGCCTTACAACAAGCTGGTCATTCCCGCAACTCACGATTCAGGGACCTTTGGCCTGATTAACACGGCAGACCGTATAGCACAGGCTCCGGACGACTACGTGGCGCCAGATTCGAGCGAGTTCAATGCGTTGGCTGACCTGCTTGGAGGGATGACTCTTTCGTGGGCGCAGGCGCAGGACCAGAATGTGTATCAGCAGTTAAGTGACGGCATACGCAGCATCGATCTGCGTCCGTGCATCGAGAAAGCCGGCAATATCCGAGTCTGCCACGGTCTCTATGGACCATTAATGTCGGACCTCCTCGATGATGTCCGCCGGTTTTCGGATGAGCACCCGCAAGAGATTATTCTTCTCCAGTTCAGCGGGTTCCACGCATGGCCGAGTAACGATATGTCTGCGAGCCAGCATGCGCAGCTCATCCAGATGATCCACGACAAGCTAGGGACCCATCTGCTTACCGAGTCAACAATTGTGGCCAATACGCCGATGAGTGCGATATGGTTTTGGAATGCATACACCAATGGGAATGTCCTCGTGATCTATAAGGACCAGGACATTACCCACAACAATGAGTTTTGGACGGACCTTCCTTCGACCAGCACTTCGCCCACTGCCCCGGGTGAATATTACAACTCCTGGATCGGCACTTGGGATGAGGGAGCCAAGCACCAATCGCTTCTGGACAATCTCTTCGCACCGGCTGACCCGAATCGCCGCAATCAGGAAATGTCCGCGATGAACGACTTCTCCGCGCAGTCAACTCCGGACACAAACGCAATCTTAGCCTCGCCATTTTCCGGATACCCGAGCAGCCTCCGGGACATTGCCGATGGCACTAACCCTATTACAATGGGCTGGATCAAAGACGAGTGGGCAGCTCAGAGCGTGCTCAATATCGTTACCTATGATTTCTACGACCGAACCTGCATCGTGCCGCTCACGTACGTGGTCAACGGCTTGAGCACTAACCTGCCGTCAGGCTGCCAAATCGGGGGCAACACAAGCTGGTCCGGTTGGCATGCGGCGAAAGCCTGCCCAACCGGTTGGACGGACACAGTATTCACGTGTTGGAAGCCCTCGAACCAGATCACTTACGACCGCGGTCCAGGATACCCCTGGGAGTTCGGCGATCCCCTGGACTCGAGCGGTATGTACTCGCGCTGCGAAGCCGCCAATGGACAGGGCAACTGTGAGCAATGTCTGGCAATCGTATATCCGAAATGCAAAGCCGGCTATCACGCCGTCGGCGACGGCGCCTGTACGATTTGCTCTTTGAACTGTCCCTCTAACATGACCGACACCGGCGTTGCTTGCCAGAAATAGCAGACCTTTTCAGTACGGCGTCAGACCTGGGCCACGGCAGACTGATACATACGACTGTCGTGGCTTGCTGGTTGTGAGCAATAACTGATTTGGGGGGAAAGCCATGGGAAGCAGTGGATGGACACGTCGTGCGGCAGGTCCTGCGTTTTGGCAAAACTGGACATAGCGTTACGAATCCAAGTTGACGTGTAGTCGCTATGTCGGACATCTGCTCTGTCCGGATTTGTGGGTCTCGCAAATCCCGATCTGATTGATAAACTGGGAGTTGCCGTTCCCCTTTCGATTCCCTTTCAAACACCTATTGTCGGCGTTCAGGGCTGCCGTTTTCGCTTCCTTCCGGAGCCGGGCCGCGTTGCAACTCGAGATCCTGGCACTCCGCCATCAACTCGGCGTTCTGCAGCGCTCCGTCAAACGACCGAAACTGACTCCGGCCGATCGATTGTTGTGGGCTTGGCTGTGCGCAGTCTGGAAGAATTGGCAATCCAGCCTCTTTGTCGTCAAAGCTTCGACCGTCATCGGCTGGCACCGGAAAGGCTTTCGGTTGTTCTGGGCTTGGAAGGTCCGACATGGTAAGCCAGGCCGTATGGTCCGAATAATGGATCTGCCTGAATCTGCGATTGTTCCCAGCTGTAGCTCTGTGGCCGCGATAATGGGCTTTGAAGACCCAGAGAGTCCTTGACCCATTCCGATTTCTGCTGATCGCCGTCTCCGGCTGGATGAACCAACGCCAACTGGAGGTCATTGATTACCTTCGCGAGGAGAATCGCGTTCTTCGAGAGCAACTCGGCGGCCGGCGGGTGCGCTTCAATGATGACCAGCGCCGCCGATTAGCCGTTAAAGCCAAAACGTTGGGGCGGAGAGTTCTGGCCGAGGTCGCCACCCTGGTCACGCCGGAGACCTTGTTGGCTTGCATCGGAAATTGATCGTCCAGAAGTACGGCGGAACTGCACATCGCGCGCCGGGCCGACCTCGCATCGCCGGCGAGATCGAGGCTTTGGTGGTTCGCATGGCAGAAGAAAACCGGGATTGGGGGTATCGACGAATCGAGGGTGCATTGTCCAATCTGGGCCACGAACTTGCTCGCAGTACGATCGCTGCGATTTTGGAACGACACGGGATAGAGCCCGCACCCGAGCGGAGGCGAAAGACGACATGGAAGGAGTTTCTGTGCCGGCATTGGGAGCTGATTGTAGCTGCAGATTTCTTCACCATGGAAGTGTGGACGCGGCGAGGACTGCAGCGTTTTATCATTTTGTTCTTCATCGACCTGCCTACGCGGAAGGTGGAGATCGCAGGCATCGCACCAGCGGCGAACGGATGGTGGATGAGCCAGATTGCCCGGAATCTCACGGGCGCGGAGCAGGGAATCCTGACCGGAGGCCCAACTACTTTGGGATCGGGTGGAAGGAACGACCCAAACCGCATACTCCTCAGTCTTTCGGCTTCGACCCATAGAGGGTCTGGCCAGCGGACCTTTATCATAGGGCTGCCGCTATCATAGGCCTGCCGGGCGGCCTCCACTCGATTCCGCAAATGGCCGAGAAAAGTCATGACTTTTGAATTTTCGGATATAACGGGATGATGGTGAAACAGCGCGGCGCCCTTTGTCACGATGACTGAGTGTTCTCTCGGGCGCCATCCCAGTACCGATGCACGGTGGCTTTCTGGTTCAGGTCGCGCTTCCAGTTCTCCAGGCGCGGGCCAGCCAATCTCGACGCGCGTTTCCGGATCTCCGACATTTGCGACTCCGGCATCGGGCGGAATTGCTGCGCGATGCTCACATCATCTTCAATTTGCCCAATGGTGGTACAGCCGAGCGCGAGGCAATGGACTGGAAGGCTCAGCACATACGTGAGGCAGTCCTTCAGATGGAGATCGGCCAGCAGTCCGGCGTTGGCCGTACTCTTCATTGCTTGAATTCCCATCCCGCGCTCGACCGCGATCGGCAGGACCAGTTTCTCGAAGCTCAAGTAGGACGGGTCAGCCGGATTCAGCGGCATCAGGATCGTGTCGTATTTCGCGTAATTCTTGAGCATCGCGAGGTGGACTTCGGGATCGTGATGCCCGGTGAAACCCATGAACCGGCACCTTCCCGCTTTCTTGGCCGCTTCGAAGGCTTCGATGGCCCCACCGGGGGCGAAGATCTGGTGGACTTCCTCGATGGTGCTGACCTGGTGAATCTGCCAGAGATCGACGTAATCCGTTTTGAGCGCGCGAAGGGATTTCTCCAGATCGGCTTCCGCCCCCGTACGGCTGCGCTGCGGCGATTTCGTGGTGAGGAAGATGTGCTTGCGAAACGGTGGCAAAACGGCACCGTAGACGTCTTCCGATCTGCCGTTCCAGTAGATGCGCGCACAATCGAAGTAGTTGATCCCGAGCTCGTAGGCGCGCAGAGTGACGGCTTTCGCCTCTTCAAACGTGCAGAGCGGAAACCGCCCGCCGGCCTGGCCGATGATCGTCAGCTTCTCGCCGGTTTTGCCGAATACTCGCTTGGGAATCTCGCCTGGCGCCGCAACGGCGGCCGTTGCGGATTCCAGGGAAAGGCCCGTCAACGCGGAAGCGAAAGGAAGGTCCTGCGTTGCATTCGCTCCTCCTGGTTAAGATTCTTCTCCTGTCCATCTAGAATACTTCGATACCGGGTGCCGGTTGACAACCTTTTGGGATTCCCAAATAATCGAAAAGCTCTGGAAAGGTCGAAGACAATGAGGCGGCGGAGTTTCCTTGGACTCGGTGGTATGGCCGCGCTGGGGCAGATCGATCAGGCCCCTGCGGCACCACTTGCTTTTCAAGACGAAAAGAGCAAATTGAAGATCACTGGAGTGCGCCTGGTCCACACGAGGCCAAAGCGGCCGGTTCCGGCGTATAAGCCGGCGCCGGGTTCGTGGTCCACCGGCGGTGTCGAAGTGGCGAACCCCATGTCGATTTATCCCGAGTACAAAGCAGAACGGTCCCTGTTCATGCCGGATCCCGGAAAGCTGGAAGCATTCACCGTCGAGATCTCAACCGACAAAGGCGTCAAGGGCTATGGCAGCGGCGGTGTTGCCGGGGGCGAGGTGGTGAGAGGGCATTTCAGCAAACTGCTGATTGGCGAGGACCCATTCAATATCGAGCGGATCTGGGACATTCTCTTTCGTTCGAGCATGTACTACGGGCAGGCGGGTGTCGTTCCCAACGCCATTAGCGGGGTGGATCTTGCAATCTGGGATCTTGTCGGTAATGCCTTGGGCATGCCCGTGTACAGACTCCTGGGAGGCGAGACGAAAGCGCGCATTCCCGCCTACTGCACCGGGAACGATGTCGAGCAGCATATTCAGTTCGGCTACCGCCGGCTCAAGCTCGCCGTGCCATACGGTCCCGCCGACGGCAGGGAAGGCATGCGGAAGAACACGGAGCTGGTCAAGCGCACGCGGGAGTTGCTGGGGCCTGACGGCGATATCATGCTCGACTGCTGGATGGCCCTGAACGAGCAATACACGATCGAGTTCGCCGAGATGGTGGCGCCGTATCGCGTTTATTGGATGGAGGAATGCCTGCCACCGCACGATTTCGAGGGCTTCGGCCGGTTGAAGGCGGCCATCAGGTCGACGCGCATCGCAACCGGCGAGCATGTTTATTTTCGTTATGGTTTCCGGCACCTGCTGGAACACGATGCTGCCGCCGTCTGGCAGCCCGACGTCCACTGGTGCGGCGGCTTGACCGAGCTCCGGAGGATCGCGGCACTGGCGTCCGCGTACGACATTCCCGTCATTCCCCACGCGGGCGGCGTGCAGGACTGCGTGCACTTCACCATGGCCACGCCGAACGCCCCCTGGTCGGAGATGTTCATGCCGCCTCCGGGCGGTCCACCCCAAGTCTACCGGCTGTTTGAAGAGGACAATCAGATCACCCGCGGTCCGGAGGGAATATACATGCGACCCTCGGAACGGCCGGGATTCGGCTGGGAGATCGAGGTGGCAGCTTGACGCAGAAGCGGCGTGACTGCCGGCTCCGATCTGTCCAGACACCGACCCTGGGGTGGACAATGGCGCAGGCATCGTCGAATAGCCGGATTCGGTTCCCCGCAGGCAGATACTCTTCGAAGACGCTGTAACGGAGTGTGTTGAATTTAGGCTGTCGTAGGCGGATCTACGAGTAGTACCGCCTCGAAACCGGCTTGCTGAAAGTGCCTATCGGTGGTCAAGGCACGTGGTATCTGGTGTTGCTCCATGACCAGAAACGAAAGGCAGTCGGTGAGACTCCAATCCTTGTCCGCTCGCCCCTCGTAAATGCGCACGGCTTCGGCGATTCTATCTGAAGCGAACGGTACAACCTCGATGTTCGGGTCCTGGTGACATCGGCGGTAGCCTTCCGCGGTCGTACGCCGAGTCCCGGCGGCTGCCAGCGCATTCATCCATTCCCACAACACAGCCTCGGCCGTGAGAATGACGGCTTTTTGTTGAATCAGATACTTGCCCCAAGCCGACGCCTGGGTATGGTGCTGATCATACCTGTGAGCGAGGGCAATCCAGAAGGCAGTGTCCGCGAAATAAGCAGGGGTTGCGTTCAAGCATCCCTCTTGGGTACGCCGTACAAATAGTGGTCGTGCTGGTCAGCCAAGTCGGAGGGCACTTCGGCATCATCAATCGCGTTCGCAGCAAGCCACGCCAACGCAGACTCGCGCGCCACCGATTGA
>Ga0126381_100007138_pt1 | contig 12409 bp, 16 predicted proteins | sample PanSoiMetPlot_28_FD_96465 | JGI IMG/M metagenome (GOLD analysis project Ga0126381, IMG submission 96465) | Tropical forest soil microbial communities from Panama - MetaG Plot_28 | ecosystem: Environmental > Terrestrial > Soil > Tropical forest > Bulk soil | place: Panama | collected 2016-02-17
ACGATATTTGGAGTATTCCGCTAGGCGTCAGGAACAAGCCGACGAAGGCGGACAGGTTCATTTCCTCCACCTGGGACCAGGCGAACCCACGGATTTCGCCTGACGGCAAGCTCATCGCGTTCGATTCGAACCGTTCAGGAAATTACGAGGTCTGGGTGTGTGACCGCGACGGGTCAAAGCCGGTGCAGCTAAGCTTTTTCGGGGGGCCGCCAACTGGCAACCCACGCTGGTCGCCAGACAGCCGTCAGATCGTTTTTAATTCGCAGGTTTCCGGACGCACTGAGATATACGTTGTAGCTGTGGACGGCGGGCGCCCACACCATGTCGCCACTGGAACCCCAAACGCCGTATCGCCTTTTTGGTCGAGCGACGCTCGGTGGATCTATTTCTACACTGAAGCACCGAATGGCGTCTGGAAGATACCGGCTGAGGGCGGAGCTGCAGTCCGCCTGACCAAAGATGGCACATATCCGCAGGAATCAATGGATGGTAAACGCCTGTTCTATGTGGCCGGCAGCGAGCGGGATGAGCTCTGGTCGGTCTCGGCCGACGGCGGCGATGAGCACCGGGAAGAAGGAATACCCAAGTTCCAAAACCCCCATTCGTGGATTCCAACTCAGAACGGAATTTATTTTGTCGATGGTCCCCCTTCACAGCATTCTATTAAACATTTCAACTTTTCCGATCGGCGGATCGAGACGATTTCAGATGTGCCTGGGATCACCTTTATATGCTGTGCAATTGCAGTTTCTGCAGATAACGGCGTTCTTCTGTTCTCAGGGCTCGATCACCTCGAATCGGACATCATGCTCGTGGAAAACTTCCGCTAAGACTGCTTTAAACAGATTTCTATGGACTCAACCGCCCTGCTTGTTGTGTGTAAGCGCCTTTCCTACGTGCCCGCAGGAGTATCCGGGTTCGATCGCGACCTTGCCCACGACAGGGGGCATCGCCGTCTCACCAGAACATCTTTATTGGGGGCAATCGACCAGCCGGAGGATGGCATTATGCTGGCTGAAGGTTTCTTGACGCCTAGCACCGCTTCCACCGTGGATCGTATGACACCGCGACCGGCACCTCTCACCCCATCAAGCCACAAAAGGCCAATTGACCAGCCACGGGCTGCTTAACCTTTTCATCAGAAGAACAGCTCGAGCGCAAACTGGAGCCGCCGTGGGATGTTACAGTGCTGCCCGTCTTACCAAAGTTACCATTGCATGGTAATCGAAAGCGGTTTGCCTGCCGAATAACTTCCTCTCCAGACACAGGTCGCAACGCAGCGTGGCCATTTCCCAGAAATTTGAATTGCAACATCCGCTTATGGCTTTCCCTTTTTTCCTGCCACCGCCTTCATTTACTAGCGTCCCTTCTCAACAAACAAGCTTAGGAACTCTGAGCCTTCAGTTTCGCCCTCTTGCCGTCGTAGTTCCTCTTTTTCGAGTTTCTGTTTTCCGCGTACTCAGGCGCTTGGTTGACGGGGTGTTTTTGGTGTTCAAGAAATAGGGCAGGATGTGGGGAAACGTGCATCCGATGCTAAGTGCCTTCTCCTGCGTGATCGATATCTTCCGGTGTGAGAGCATGAGCAATCTCATGGAGAATCTTCTGCCGGACGGTGCTCTGCCGAGCATGCCAAGTCCACGAGATCGCCCGATTAGGTGTGTCGCAGTATCCCAAATCGCCGTCGCAGTCTGGACCATACGGCGCGTGCACCACTACGCGCTGCTAGCCTCCCTATTCATCCGCAGGTGCTCGGCACAATGCCGAAAGCCGTCATGTGGCTCCCCACCCGTAAAGTCATGCGGCATCGGCAGAAATGTGAATCGCTCGCAGAGAATGGCAGGTTTGATTTGAGTGATCATTTGCGCGACTCTGATATTGACATACTAATCCAACCGGCGTAATTTGTTGGCGGGATTTCCGTCTCGTCTAGGGTGCTTCCAGAGAGCATGGCTCGACAATGTACGCAATCAAGGGAAAACGGATAGCCCGCGCCTCACGTCCCCGCCTCGATCTCCTTTGCGCGCTACGGTGCTAGATCGTCGACAATCACACTAGACCGTTGTTTCTCTGCGCCCCACTTAGAGCGGCGCCCCTGCTCGCGGAGGAGTATTCGTCGATACCAGGCTGCAGAACTGATCGATAAGTCAAGTGAGAACCAGAGGAGGTTTTCGATGGCACCTCCAATTAGCGGTACAGGCGGCGCAGCACCTTATGCGTGGCATGACAGAACCGAATGAGAGCACCGAAGTGGGGGGGCAGGCGAGACCAAGCTGTTGCAGGTCGCCAAAAGAATGAAGGTGGATCCGGATGCACTGTTGCAAGCAAACCCACAGATCGCCGATCCGAATAATCTGAAAGGCCATGCAGGTGATCTACAAACCGATAGGCCAAGCGGGACCCGAAGGAGAGGATTATGGGCCGGTTGGGGCGATCGAGGACCGGCAATCCAATCTGGCTCCCCCGGAGTTTGGAGACACCCTTGTCGCAGGGGCAATGAAGGCGCTAGTGTGCACTCGCCCGGCGCGGCCAAAGGTCACTGCTGATGATGTGGGTAAGTTGGACGGATCGATCGCTGTCCCAAAGAGCCATTGATGTTTGGGATACATTGGGCCTTGCCAACATCACCGCTACGGCCGTCGGTGCCGTCGCTGACAAAGTCGCCGAGCAGCAGTCGCAGGCACGGCTGAAGCGGCGGGTGGTGATGCCGTGGCTACCACTGCGGGCGTTGTAATTGCGCCAGTGGCAACTGTAGTCGCCGGGGCTCACCGCGGCTGTCCGAGCCTTCAAAGCTGGGGTCGATATTAGGGAACATCTTGATGCGCCCGGCAAGGCTCGTGACGAGGCTGCGACGAGAATGGAAGCTGATATGACAGCACCGCGATGGATCTCGTGAGGCAAAAACTTCCCGAGGTCCACGGGCTGAACGACCGTGGCAAGGCACTGGCAACAGACACGTTTAACAAGTGGAAGGAGCACCAAACGAACCCGATACTAACCGCCGCAGTGTCTCTGTTGTTTGCGCTGCTTGCGTTCAACGGACAAAACCTCCACGCCCAATTCGCGGACCGTGCCGTGATCACGGGCGTGGTCACTGATAGCAACGGTGCGGCAATTCCCGACGCGATGGTGACAATCACGAACGAGGGAACTGGTGCCCGGACTCTGGTAGGCACAAACGGCGCAGGCAACTACAGTACTCCGCCCCTTATTCTCTCGACGTACCGCGTTGATGTTGAGAAGCCGGGCTTCAAGACTTATACAGAGACGGGCATCTGGATCGCGGGCGGGCAGACGGTTCGCATTGACGCGAAGCTCGAAGTCGGCGCCGCCAGGGAAGTGGTCGAAGTTCGGGTCGGGGTGGAAGAGTTGAACACCGAGGATGCGACCGTTGCACATACCGTCGGCGCGACTTACTACCGCGATCTCCCCGCAGTAATGGGCGCCGATATTCGCCTTGCCGAGTCGTTGTTGCAGCTGGAGGCGGGGTATGTGCCGATGCAGCCGAACGGAGACGCAATTTTCCGTGGCAGCCAATTCATGTCGCGGATAAATGGTGGCCAGACGATGGCTACAGAAAACTGGTTTGATGGCGCGGCTTTTGGCTATGCGGAGGGACACCAGCAAACGCAAGAAAGCTCGCTTCCGTATCCCTCTGTGCAGGAGATGACGGTGGTTGAGAACACGTTCTCCGCACAGTACGGACATACCAGCGGTGGCTTCATCACCTACGCGACCAAGTCCGGCACCAACCAGTTCCACGGCAACATCTACGACTACTACACCAACAACAAATTGGACGCTTCAAACTACTTCTTGGGGCCAGTGCTAAAGGCTGGCGGCTTGGGAACAACCCTGCCTCTCGGCCAAAACAATTGGGGATTTGCCATCGGCGGACCAATTCCCAAGGCGAAGAGGACCTTCTGGTTCTTCAATCTCGATGGACTTGACTATCACAGCACCGTCAACACAGGATTCGTGAACACCCTGGCAACGCCGCCGCAGAGGACGGGCGATTTCAGCGAGTTTCTGGACACTGCAACTATCGTTGCCCACGATGCGCTGGGCCGACCGATCTACCAGGGTGAAATCTTTAACCCTGCCACGACGAGGTTGGCGCCCAACGGAAAACCTGTACGTGATGGCTACGGATTTGCCCCCACCACTGGTCAGCCGATCACGGGACAATCAAATATCATTCCAGCCGGCGACCCCTTGTGGAGCCCGCTGGCGACCGCGGTTATTCCCAATATCCCGGCGTTGGACCGCAACACACTGAGGGTGAACGGCTTCGGCGGGACCTCGGGTGACAACAACAAGATCAACGTCCGGACCTGGCTCATACGCGTTGATCATACGTTCAATGACAAGTTTTCCCTCGCCAATACCTATTATGAAAACATCCGGCCGCGCATTGCGAACTGCGGCGGGCCGCAAGGTTGCACTACGGTGTATGACGGAGAAACCGCCTCCGCACAGAACAACACTTACATCGGCCAGGGATTCTATCAGCGCATCACCAACCATTTCGAACATTTGCAGATGAACTGGGTCATCAAGCCCAATCTGTTTAACCACACGACCTTGGCATACGATCGCTGGAAGATGCTTGGCCACCACTTGTCCGGCGGCGTGGGCTGGAACCAGAAGCTAGGACTCGGCCTGCCGGATGAGCCGATATTCAACAACGCTGGTTTTCCGCAACTCAACTTCAATGGCTCTGTCGGCTACACGCACTTCGGCACACCTTGGGCCAGCGAGGGAGCGGACATCAATAATCGCTACCAGTTCCTCGACGACGTGACCTGGAATAAGGGCAAACACACCATCAAGGCTGGTATTGAATACCGTTACATGACCTTCCCGCAAACGGGCTGGGCAGTAAATACCGCAGGCAACTTTAACTTCAACGCGAGAGAAACTGCGGGTTATGACGCGGCTGGTAACAATCTGAGTGGAAACACCGGAAACGAGTTCGCAGCCTTCATCTTGGGTCAGGTGGACGCTGCCAATTTCTCGGTTCCGCTCAAGTACATGCCCAAGATGAAATACATCTCACCTTGGTTCAACGATGACAACAGGGTTACGAGGAATTTCAACATCACCATTGGGCTGCGGTTCGACTGGCAGTCGGGTCTCTCGGAGGAATACAACCGCTTCTCGACCTTCGATCCCAATGCCCAGAATCCCGTGGGGCACCTGGGCGCTACAGTCTTTAATGCCTCCCTGGCGACGGGCAAGAGCAGTTGGAGCGTAGGGCCGCGCTTCGGTTTCGCCTATTCCCTGAACTCCAAGACTGTGATCCGTGGCGGGTACGGGATATACTATGCCGGAGTTCAGGCCGATTCCTGGGACCCTTACCCGGTCGATGGTTATCAAACCAACCCGACTGTGGCAAATAACGTTAACGGGCTGTCTCCTAGTTTTTATTTCAACGGGAATGGAGTATGTCCCGCAACGCTGACACAACTGCCGAACACAAAGATTCCATGCGGCTGGCCGGCGGGCTCGATTACTCTTCCCCCAGTGTTTGAAGCCGATGTGTCAAATGGCGGAAACCCAGTTGGCGTGTGGCCGAAGACTTATACCATGCCCAGGTACCAGAACTGGTCGGTATCGTTCCAGCGTCAGTTAAGCCAGAATATGGCGATCGATCTTGCATACGTGGGGAATCACGGAACGCGACTGATCGACGGGCGTAGCTCCGCCGGCGTATATGACAATATGAATCCGGCCAGCCTCCTGACCGCAGTTTCGAACGTGAGCGATCTCACGAACGGGGGATTTGTCTGCAATAACCCTCCTTGCTCGGCTAGCAACCCTACCACTGCTAATGCGATCGCTGCGGCAGACGGGTTCAGGACCCCGCCGTATCCTACTTTCGTAGGAGACTTGGCCCAATCCTTGCGGTCTTGGCCGCAGTACCAGCAGATCAATTGGCGCTTTTTCCCGCTTGGCAACAGCCACTACAACGCATTCCAGGCTGCGTTCGATCGGCGCATGAGTGCGGGGTTGCAGCTCAAGGTCTCCTACACGTATTCCAAGCTAATGAATAACGGCTCGGAGACAGGCTTGGGAGCCGCCGGGCCCGCGGTGCAGAATCCCAGCGATATGAAAAGCCTGTACAGCGTTAGCTCCGACGACGTTCCGAGTATTTTCTCATTCGGCTGGGTCTACAAGTTGCCCTTCGGCAGAGGCAGATCGGTCTTGGGCAACTCGTCGGGAGTTGTGAACCATATCGTTGGACATTGGCAGATCTCCGGGATTCACAGTTATTCGTCAGGGAGACCGCTCTCGATTACGACGGACAACTCGGCACTTGGTGCGGTTCTGTTCAACTATAATCACTTCCCCAATAAGGCTGGAAGCGGAACCACCGGGCACTTTAGCAACGGCCATACCGACGTCTACTTGAAACAAAGCGGATGGTCTGATCCAGGCCCGTATAGTTTCGGTAACGCTCCCCGGGAAGATGCCGACGTTCGAGGGTTCAGGTACTACAACGAAGACATCTCTATCATAAAGGACACTTACTTCGGCGAGGGGAGGTTCGTTCGCTTCCACGCGGATGCCGGTAACGCATTCAACCGGGTTTTCTACTGCCCAGTGGATCAGTTCTGGCTGCCCAACGGGGGCAACAGCGACTTCGGAAGAACCAGTAGCCAGTGCAACATTCCGCGGCGTGTCCAGTTCGCGCTGGAGGTGTTCTTCTAGAAGTCTGACGCGAATAACGCCGAAATTGCCAGCATCTCTGGTGCACCGCGTATCGACGCGTTGGATACCAGTGTGTAGCCGTAGCGCCAGCACCCGAAAGGACAGTCACGAGTCGCGGTGAGATTCCGACAGAAGTCTGGAATCGTCTTGGTCGGACGCTCATCCCCAAGCTGAAAACCGGCAACGATCGCGTACTCAAGCTGGATGTCTCGGTTCAAGTCGAAAGCGACACGGCTCAGGGCTTTCAGCAGGAGCTTCTGCAAATAATCCGCGACCTTATCTCAGCGAGACTGTGAGATTGAGACCGAGTAGGCAAACCTCCCAAGGCGGAATAGAGAGCGTTGATGAATCCGGAAGAGCTGCTCATGCTTTGCTGCAGGAGCACAAGTTCGATTTCGTGCCGGACGCATTGGCGTTCCGCGCCTTTCCTCTTCGTCCTTCTTGCTACCTGTTGAAGAAGCCCGCCCCCTGCCAAAAACAACTGTTTTCGGCATGGCCAAACTGCCAGCTTCAGACGACCGAAAATTATGGATTTGGCTGGCACATGAACGAAGAGGTTTTTGGCACACGCGAAGTGCCCACTTGAATTGCCGCCAGGACAACCAGACGCCCTGTGCTGCGTTTCCTGCTCGATTGCCTCGATTGTTCTGGACTTGACTGTCAGCTTCTGCGCGTACAGACTTATGTAAAACTGCTGTTTGAGGAGGGGCGTCGTGACAAGACTGACTGCTGCGCTTCTCACCATTAGCGTATTCACTCCTACTGTTTTCGCTCAAACTGTTGAGATCATCAGAGGCACTAAGAGGGACTACCAGAGTTTCGCCCAATCTGCCGAGCAAGTAGAGCAACAGAGGGTATTTTCCGCTTGGCGTGAAAAAATCGAAGGCGCGGAAAGGGACTATAAGAATAAGCACGGTCGTTACGGGGACCTCACGGCTCTCCGGAAGGCCCGCCTTTTCCGCAGCTTGGTTTTCGAGTCCGGTTCTTCGTTGGGCGCCAGCCGTAAGGCAACAGCCAATCGAGGTAGCCATGAAACCCGAACTCAGCAAGGAACAGGAGGCAGTCCTGACTCGCGCTCATTTCGAGAGCGGGACTTGTCGTGCGGCGACAGCGTATGCTGCCCTGGTCGCTTTAGGCGGCACTTTGAAGGAATCAAATGAGGGTTCGATTCTCGCCAGCGCCAGCAACACCATGCAGTCGCTGGTAGAACGCGGCTTAATGGTGAAAAGCGGGCCAGGAGAATACCACCTGACGAAGGAGGGTTCTCGAGTTGCGCACAGCCTTGCGGGGAAGCATCCGTTCGTATGACAAAAGAACCCCCTATAAGCTGGGACGGCGTGTCGCTTTTCACCTCTTCCGCCCGCAACGCTGTGACTAGTGTGGTCCAAGCAAAACCTAGCCTCTGCCAAGAGATGTTTTGCCCGTCGACCTATCTTTTCATCAGAAAGGAACACGCAAAGCCTTCGCTGCCAGTTCGCAGCAAGCAGCGAGAACGAAAGAGCGCCTGAACAGATGCAACTCCGGCGCAACTCCGATCTGGAGAAGATCCAGGCTTCTACTAACACCACATGCCGCATTGCGGCACTCAGATCGAGCCGAAGGACTATAAGCGCGTTGATTGGGAGCACCTGGAGTGCCTGTATTGTGGCAAACAGCCGGGGCGTGCAGGCTAGATTGCGTAACGAATAAGTGGTAGGCTTGTGAACATTCGCTTTTTCACAACCCTCCGCCGCACCCACGGGGCGACGGTCTCTTGTGCCAGATGATTAGTGCGACAGGGGGCCGCTATGGTCGACAAAGCAAAAACATCATCAGACAAACAGGTTCGCTTCGTCTTCATCGCAGATTCACGGCGCTCGCAAGTACGATTCTTCTTATTACTTCTCATTTTGCTACTGAATGGGCCATTGCGGGCGCAACAGGGTAACAAGGAGACCAGGCCCATAAATCCAGCAGAAGGGCGTTTCCCCTCGCCTTATGTGCCTCCAGCGGACATCTCCAGCCGCGCTCAGAACGACGCATCTCAGTCCTCCAAAATGATGGCCCACATGAACGAGATTCAACTCCAGAAGGACGCCAAGGCATTGGGGGAACTATGTGCCTCGATTTCTGCCGAGATGAATGCCGTTCAAAATGGTGCACTGCCAAAAGACGTTGTTGAGAAGCTTAAGATCGTCGAAAAGCTTTCCAAGCGCGTACGGGAAGAGTTGACACGATCCGCGCAGGCGAATCAGCATTAAGGTTAAGGCAGTGTTCCCACAACGGCGTTATCAGTAATCAACGGAAACCTTCGGCGTCGATATATGACTGCTATGAGTTCTAAGAACAGCCCCTCTGAGAGCAACACCAGCACGCTGCCTTCCGGGCCGTCGGTGCCGATAGCGACTTGCACGGGCAGCACGCTCTCATGGCTAGCTCAACAGGGCGATCTCACTTCGACTCTGGGGACTTACCGGCTGACTAGAACGGTCGTCGATTCGCTAGCGCTGGAGGGCTGGTTGGATGAAGCGGGCATCGGCTGACCCAAAATCAGAGTCGCGATCGAATCTCTGTCCCGGTAGAGCAGCACTACGATGTGGACGAGTAGGGCAGCAGCGACTGCGAAGAAAACCCAAAGGTAGACCTCCTTCATGCAAGGCCAGGCACGCGTCGCCGGCTTGAAGTCCGTGTACGCAATTGCGGCGGTAATCACAAAAACAAGACTGGCCGCCATGGTTCCTAACCCTGGGATCGCAGCAAAACGACTCAAGAGATAGGCTCGCAGTTCGATTGCAAACCGAACCAGGACTGAGAGCAACAAGGCATCGACCACGATGACCGCCCCCGCCACTACTGTCAGCTTGTCTTTTACGATCCATCCTGCTTCCTGAAACATGGGAAGGTTGAGAACAATCAGGCGGACAACCACAAGACTAGCGACACCAATCGCTAGGTTCGTCGCCACTCGCGCAAATTGCCCGTCCAATTTCGGTCTCACAGTCATCGTTACCTTTGGTAATCTTCAGCTCCCCGAAACTCAATGTAAAGAACGGGGTGTGCATGTACGCTCGTGCCAAATTAAGACGCTCGCAACGCCGCTGCCTACTGTGAAGATGGCAGACTCCCCAACGACGCCAAGAAAGTGCCTTTACACGCGTGCATGAGGCAATCCCATGACACAGGAGACCGGGAAAATGAGGGAGGGTTCGCACGATACAGGCGTTGCCCCACCCGCTAACAGATGACCGAAGCTACACACCGTTTTATACTTTGGCAGTTCACGCCCATGCCGCTCAATCGGAGACACGTATGACTCTACATCGAATTTTCCTAGTGCTGATGTGTCTCGCGACCTCGAATCTGCTTGGGCAAACCGTTCAATTTGTAGATGATTCGCCTAGCGGCAGTCCAGTGTCGTTCCACGGAACGATAACCTTTCCAGCCAACTCGGATGAGGCTACGTGCGAGGTCACCGGACATTCTGACACCGAGAAAGGGCCAGGAGTCGGGGGCTTTAACTCCTGGCCTGCTTGCGCCCCAAACTTGACAAGCGGCTTCGCTCTTAACCAGTTTCTCTCCAAAAGCGCGTCCTTCGTGGCGAACAGCCGACTGCGGCCCGATTTAGCGCCAGTTGCTCCGCACAGTACCATTTGCTCTCTTTGCAAACGGGATTCATCCACAACATCAGTATTTGGCGCGAGGCACATGCAAGAAACAGGCAGCAGCCAGGAGTCCTCCATGCGGCCAAAGCAAGAACCGTCCGCAAACGCGGAAGCTCATTCAAAAACTGCGTTCGCGGGCTCGACCAGTTTCACCGCGAATGCGTCTAGTGATGCGTTATTAATACTGCCAGTGTACCTGTAACCTGCGGTGTATACCTCAACGTTCCTCAGCGCCAAAGGGAACCGCGGGGCTCGCAGATCTACAGCAATTCCGTTGATGCTGGCCCCGAGAAACGTGGTGTAGTAGAGCGCATTCAATTGCGGTGCGAGCTTCACAACCCAGCCGGCAGTTGGATTCGGGGTGATCGCGGGTGCCCCGGGGAAGCTGGTCGAGCTAGTGTTGCCCGCGACGTAAACATTTCCACCCTGCACTGCAATGGCCGTGGCGAGCGTCACTCTATAAGTTAAGTTGTCGTTGCCGCCCAGATAACTCAAGTACATGAGATCGCCAGAAGTGCTGTCGAGCTCGGCGACGAATGCCACCACGCCCGAGGGAGACGGCCTTGCGCTCTGGAAGGCCCCCGGGCTGGTCGGCAAGTAGGCGTTCTGGTACGCAATTCCAGTAACATAAGTATGAACTGGGTCTGCCCAGATGGCCGTTCCGCCGTTATCGCCACCTCCTATCACATTCGAATAGTCAATGCTCAACGCGCTATTCAGCTTGGTCACAAAGGTGTTAGCGGTAACCATAGCTATAGGCATGGTATGCGGGAAGTCCACAGATTGCGTCATACCGGTAATGTAAACGGAACCGGTTGAGTCAACGGAGATGCCGTTTGCCCTATCGTCACCTGAGCCGCCCACATAAGCAGAAGCAATGAGGTTTCCGGTGGAATCGATTTTGGCTACGTAAGCGTCCGTTCCGCCATGATACCTGCTCATGGGGACGACCCCTGGAAAGTTGCTCGAAGAGGTTACTCCAGCTATATACGCCTGGTGCAACGAATCTACAGCAATGGCACTTGCGAGATTGAGACCTGAGCCCCCCAAAACCAGGGAGTAAATTTCCTGCCCGGTCAAAGAGAACTTTGAAACAAAAACATGGGCAAAGTAGGGATCGTACGCCGGCACAATCTGCTGGCCGGGAAAGTTGTGAGAAGTGGTATTGCCGGTGATGTAGACTCCAGTCGAATCGACGGCGACTCCGGTCGCGTAGTCGTAACCGTTCCCGCCCCAGTAGGTTGAGAACAAGATAGCCCCTGACGGGGACAGTTTGGTCAGAAAAGCGTTAGACGAGCCCTGCAAACTACTATGCTGGCCAAAGCCACCGGGAAATTGCTGGATTTGGTTTGACCCGCAACATATGTGTTGCCGGCGCTGTCGGTGGCCACAGCGTTTGCCTCGTCTTCACCGCTTCCAGCCAAGAACGTCGTGAAGCTTACGCTGGGACTGCTGGCTGAAGCGCTGATGGCAAAACATATGATCAGTGCTGCTAGCCCTAGAATTCTGTTGCGAATTTTGCTCTCTTTCATAACTCCTCCTCACACGGTTTCTCTCGGAAACCAGATTCAATTTCGCGTCGACCTTCGATCTCTTGCACCGTGGGCATCGCGCGGAAGTGCCTTGGGCCTCCCCTCAATGCAATGCGTTTGCCATGGCCAAAAACTACGCATGATCTCTTGTGCGCCGTAGTGATTTGTTGTGTGTGCGCAAACATACGAGCGCGAAGGTTAGCATCGGCGCCGTGGGTGCCAGCCATAGCGGCTCAAGCCCTATCTGAATGGATAGCAGTCAGTAGTCTTTCAGATAGCTCTGTTCGCCTCTTGAATGCGAATCTCGCCAAACCTTGATGATTTGCGTAGTTTCACTGCGAAATGCGGCCCCGCACTTCCAGCGAGATACGAACTCCCTTTTCGAAGGGTCGGCAGTCCGTTTATAACTCTGATATGGCAATCTAAGTTCACAAGAAAGTCCTTTCCCAGGCCGTACAAGCGTCGCATTGCTTCCCCAAGGTCTGCCCATTGAGGGTAAGTAGCTGAAAGCTTAGTATTCACACG
>Ga0126381_100007139_pt1 | contig 12408 bp, 9 predicted proteins | sample PanSoiMetPlot_28_FD_96465 | JGI IMG/M metagenome (GOLD analysis project Ga0126381, IMG submission 96465) | Tropical forest soil microbial communities from Panama - MetaG Plot_28 | ecosystem: Environmental > Terrestrial > Soil > Tropical forest > Bulk soil | place: Panama | collected 2016-02-17
CCCGTGGAGCCGCTGAAGAAAGCCATGGGCAGGAATACGGCCGACAACACCAGCCAGATGCCCACCAGCGCTCCGGTGATCTCGCTCATCGACTTGCGGGTGGCCTCCTTGGGTGAAAGTTTCTCCTCCTCCATGACGCGCTCGACGTTTTCCACGACGACGATTGCGTCATCAACCAGCAGGCCGATCGCCAGCACCATGCCGAACATGGTTAGCGTGTTGATGGAGAATCCTGCCGCGGCGAGGACGGCGAACGTGCCGAGCAGCACGACGGGCACGGCGATCGTCGGAATCAGCGTGGCGCGGAAGTTCTGCAGGAACAGGTACATCACCAGAAACACCAGTACGATCGCCTCGAACAGCGTCTTCACGACTTCATCGATGGAGACGCGCACGAACGGCGTGGTGTCGTAGGGATAAATGAGCGTCAGACCCGGCGGGAAGAACGGCGCCAGCTTGTCCATGGTGGCGTGTATCGCATCAGCGGTCTCCAGAGCGTTGGCGCCAGTGGCGAGCTTCACGGCGAGGCCGGCTGCGGGGTGACCGTTGTACTCCGTGTGGACCGAGTAGCTTTCGGCGCCGAGGCCGATGCGGGCCACGTCGCGGAGGCGGACCTGCGAGCCGTCGGTATTGACCTTGAGCAGGACGCGGCCGAATTCATCGGCACTGGTCAACCGCCGCGGACCGATGATGGTGGCGTGCAGGCGCTGGCCCTTCACTGCGGGCAGCCCGCCCAGCTCGCCGGAGGGTACCTGCAGGTTCTGCGCCTGCAGCGCGTCGTTGACGTCCACCGGCGTCAGCCCAAAGTTGTTGAGCTTGTCCGGATCCAGCCACACGCGCATGGCGTACTGGGTACCAAACAGCTGAAAGTCACCCACTCCGGGTGTGCGGCTGATCGGATCCTGCACGTACGAGGAGATGTAGTCGCTCACGTCCTCGCTGCTGAACGAGCCGTCGGTCGAGTAGAAGCCGATCACCAGCAGGAAATTGCGGGTGGCTTTGGTGACGCGCAGACCCTGCAGTTGCACTTCTACGGGCAGCAGGGGCGTGGCCAGCTGCAGTTTGTTCTGTACCTGCACCTGGGCGATGTCGGGATTGGTGCCCTGCTCGAAGTAGAGCGTGATGGTCATGCTCCCGTCGGCATCGCTTTCGGAGCCGAAATACAGGAGGTGATCGATGCCGCTCAAATTCTGCTCGATGACCTGCGTGACGGTGCTTTGCACGTCATCCGCGGATGCACCCGGATAGATCGCGGAGATGGCGATGGCCGGCGGGGCGATCGCCGGGTACTGCGAGACGGCCAGGGTCCTGATGGCGAGCGCGCCCGCCAGCATGACGACGATGGCCAGCACCCAGGCGAAGATCGGGCGGTCGATGAAGAAGTTGACCATGGCCCGAGCTTATTCAGCGGCTGTTGGAGGGGTGACGCCCGCCTGCCGCACCGTTTTTTCCGTCGCCGGCGGCTTGTACTCCTCCGCCACGACTTTGGTACCGGGCTTCGCCGACTGGATCCCTTCGACGATGACGCGGTCGCCGGCATTCAGTCCCGTGTTCACGACCCATTGATCGCCGATGGCGCGGTCGACCTGCAGAGGCCGCAGCTCCACGACGTCATCCGGGCCCACGATCAGCGCGTTGGGCTCGCCCCTCTGATTGTGGGTGACGCCCTGCTGCGGCGCGAGGACCGTATTCTTGCGCACGCCCTCATCGATCTCCTCGCGGACGAACATGCCGGGCAACAGCAGCCGCTCGGGATTGGGCACCAGTGCGCGCAGCGTGACGGAGCCAGTGCCCTGGTCGACAGTCACTTCGGAGAATTCCAGGGTCCCTGGGTGAGGGTACTCGGTGCCATCTTCGAGTCGCACCCTGACCTGCGTCTTGCCCGCCTCGTTCTGCTTGAGCAGCCCCGCCTCGGCCTCGCGCCGGAGGCGCAGGAGCGTAGTGGTCGGCTGAGTGACATCCACGTACACCGGCTCGAGCTGTTGGACCGTGGCGAGTGCCGTCGGCTGGTTGGCGGTCGCCAGCGCGCCTTCAGTGACGAAAGAGCGGCTGATGCGGCCGGTGATCGGCGACAGCACCCTGGTGTAGACCAGGTTGATGCGCGCCGTCTCCACCGCCGCCTGCGCCTGCAGCCAGGCGGCCTGGGCATTGTCGAAGTCCTGTTTGGCGACCAGACTGGCTGCGACGAGCGCCTTATCGCGTTCTGCCAGTGCGCGCGCGGACGCATTTGCCGCGACGGCGCTGTCGTAGGCGGCCTTGTAGGGGGCCGGATCGATCTGGTAGAGCTGCTGGCCGCTCTTGACTTCGCCGCCCTCGACAAACAACCGCCTCAGAATGATGCCATTCACCTGCGGCCGCACGTCGGCGGTGCGGTAGGCGTTCACGCGTCCGGGCAGCTCAGTGACGATGGGCACCGACTGGGTTCGCAGGGTGACGACCGAGACTTTGGGTGGTCCGGAGGGTGGCGGCGACGCGTGGTGGCCGCAGCCGGCGAGTAGCACCGCCGCCCCGACGATCCAGCGACCGCCTGGATGCTGGAGGCCACTGCGGTAGCGGAAAGTTCTTACACCGGCCGTTACTGCAGTCATGGGCGGCCTCTCCGTGGAAGCTGGATTTTTGTGCATTATGACCCGAACGTTTGCGGCGGGACAGTTTCCAAAGACGGACCTCTGGCGTGCCTCTGACGCGGCAGACACGCATCGATCGACATTCGACGGCGCTGCCGTCGTGGAGCCTGCTTCGATTCTCATCAGAGAAGCTCGAGTCCAAGATTGTTGCGGCCCCAGCCAGTGCGGGACGCAACTTTTGCCGTACCACCCGAAAACCAACACTGCAGCGCGGGTGGCAACAGCTGAACGCGCCGTAACCCTCCGTCTCGGAGCCAGGTGCTGGAGGAGTGGTCTACCGCTTCTTGCTGAAAGTGGCTCTTTACGAGTTTCAGCCCGGAGCGGGTAATACGGCGCGTGAAGCTCGTAGTGCAAGCCCGCGCGTGTCTGCTGCTCGTTGCGTCAGGCTCGCTCACCGCTCCATGCTTCGCCGCGGAAACCGGCAACAGTCACGATTTCGATTTCAATTTCGGAGTCTGGAAGACCCACGTCTCGCGATTACTGCACCCGCTCGGCGGGTCATCGACCTGGGCGGAGTACGATGGCACCTCGGTGGTCAGCAAGATATGGGGTGGCCGCGCCAACATCCTCGAGCTCGAAGTCGATGGACCGGCCGGGCACATCGAGGGCGCGGGGCTGCGCCTCTACAACCCCCAGTCGGGCCAATGGAGCCTCAACTGGACCTCGAGCTCCAACGGGCAACTGCAGCCGGTGATGCACGGCCAGTTCCTCAGGGGGCGCGGCGAGTTTTTCGACCATGAAGTGGTCGACGGCAAGAACGTGCTGGTTCGCAACACCTTCTCCGACATCGCACCGGATTTCAGCCGGTTCGTGCAGGCGTACTCCAGTGACGGGGGACGCACATGGGAGGCAAACTGGATCATGACATTCGCGCGGGCGCCCGATCACGACGCAGCCGCGCGGCAAGCCGAAGCGCCCCTGCAACGGCCTGCCCGATCAGCGGCGTCGGGCAGCGTTTCCGGAGAGCCCGGCCTGCACGACTTCGACTTTGCCTTTGGGACCTGGAAAACGCACATCAGACGACTGAAGGACCCGCTGAGCGGCTCAAACGACTGGGTCGAATACGATGGCACTCACACCGTCAGGAAGATCTGGAGCGGCCGGGCCAATCTCGGGGAGTTGGAGGCGGACGGTCCCGCAGGCCATATCGAGGCGCTGTCGCCACGATACTTCAACCCCGAGACTCGTCTGTGGAGCGTGAGCTACAGCACTCCGCGCGAAGGGAACCTGAGCGGAACTCTCGTCGGAGAGTTCAAGGACGGTCGTGGCGAGTTCTACGGTGAGGAGACCTTCAATAAAAGAGTCGTCCTGGTGCGGGAGATCTACACGCCCGTCGACACCACGACACGCAAGCTCGAGGTCGCGTATTCCGCGGACGGCGGCAGGAGCTGGGAAACCAACTGGATCATGACTGATACGCTCCTCAAGGGTCCGTGACCGAAGCGAGTCAGCGTCGCTGAGGACCTGGGCGGACCAATCGGTGTGTTGTGCTCAAAGAGACGCTGAGATCACGGGATGTCAACCGTGGTTGTTTGACCCGCCGTCACGACGATTCCTGTCTTGATTGGGCTGAATTTCACCACCGGGTCGGCCTGATCGGCATTGTCCTGGGCGGCTTCGCAGGTGAAGGCCACCGTGTAGTTGCCCGGTGCGAGAAAAGCGAACTGGTAATAGTAAGGTGGCTGCGAATTTGCGATGGGTGACTTCGAGGCGACCGGCTGGTTAAGATCGCCCGGGGAAGCCGTGCTGTTCATGTCCTCGGGCGCGGTCACGGTGCCGGCGTACAGGTAGACGCCGGGCGTACATCCCGCGGTCACCAGAGTATTGCTGACTTGACCCTGAATGTTTCCGACCGTCGTGTTGTCCACCAGCCGCTCCGCTGGCTTGAGGGTGCACGCGGGGCTTTGACCCGGTGGGCAGGTGATGGCCTGGCGCAGATCGAAGTCGATGGAGTAATCGACCACGCCGGTCTTAGGGACGGTGAATCCGGAGACGAGCTTCAGTCCCGTTTCCGAACCGCTGGGCACTTGCAGCCCATGCATCGTGCCGTCCGAAAGGATGATGTACGAATTCCCCGGATTGCCGTCCGCCACCACCATGAGGCGGATCTGGCCGTAGGACCCGGCTGGAATCGGTTGGCTGAACAAAAGCGCCGAGGCCGTTCCGCTGTCCTTCAGCAGATCTATTGTCTTCGGCGCCGCGAATGTGATCGTGACGGGATTTCCGCTGTCCGGAATGAGTTCGACGCCTGTGAACTCAACCACCACATTGTTTGCTCCGTCTACCGGTGCATCCGCCACCGAAAGGCTCATGGTGCCTGAGCCGTCGCTGCCACCACAGCTCGTCAATCCGAGCAGCACGACCGCAGCTGTGCCGATAGCGATCCTTGCGATCAACTTGTTCACGCGACTTCCTCCCGCTGGCCCGTAGTTCTCCGAACGTGCGCGCTAATTCCAGGGCAGAACTACTGAACAGGGGCTGAATGTTTGCAGCAGTGCAATCGGGGTGGTCGCAGTGGTCTAAAAAACACGAACGGATTTCGAGCCACTCCGGTTAACATAAATTCTGACGACCTTGATCAGGCGCTTACGCAGCGCGATCTTTTTCCGTCGTTGCTCTTCGCGGTGGCACTCGCGGTCGGCTGACTCCCGAGTTCTCACCGACGATCGTCACGGGGAGGGCAGCTACCGGAAATGTGGCGAAAATTCCCTACCGCCTCGCGCGCCGCCGACGCGATGAAAGTCCACGACCAGATGAATCAATGAGTTACGACGTATTCTTCAGAGACTCATCGCTCGGTGGTCTTCAGGTGCGCTCCGGGATCCGGCTGGCCTCCAACCTCGAATCGCAATAAATACACCGCCACAAGCGCGGCGAAACCGCAGGCGAGGAGCAGCGGCAGCACGGAACCGATCTTCGACTCGACCCAAGCGAGTACGGCCAGGGCGACGGCCGACAGTGCGGCCGCAGTATCCAACCGGGCGCGCGACCATCCCGCCGCCTGGAGCCGGAGACTGAAGTGATCTGGACTGCCGCGCCACCATGGCAGTCCCTTACGGATCCGAACGGCTGTGACGAACACGAGCTCAAAGAGAAACACACCGCACACGAGCGCGCCGCGCAGAATGTTGTGTGCCCCGCCCGAGGCGATGCCCTCGATCCAGGCAGCCGCAAGCAGGAATCCGATGAGATGGCTGCCCGCGTCGCCGAGAAATATTCGAGTCGGTGGTCTGTTGCGCAGGAGGAAGCCGGCACACGCACCGCTCCCGGCCAGATAAATCGCCGGGCTCGGGGGATGGAGCACGAGCGCTGCGGCGCAAAGCGCGACCGCCCCGAGTGATGCCACGAGTCCGTCACATACGTCGGTGATGTTGACGGCATTCACGAGCGTTAGCACCAGAATCACCATCAGCGTGTCGTCGACCAGCTGGACACCGGTCAAGGTGGCGCGCAATCCCAGTACGACCGTCAGCAAGGCGATGGCGAGCTGCAGTGTGAACTTTGCGGCGGGTCGGAGCGGCCGGGCATCGTCTACGAGGCCCAACAGCGTAAATAGCACCATCCCCACGAGCAGTTTGCTGGAGCCGATCGGGTGCGGTCCGACGAGCGCGCCACAGAGCAGGCCTGCAAGCACCGCGACACCGCCCAAATACGGCACGGGCCGCACATGCTGAGCGACCAGCGGATTCGGCGCGGCAACGAATCCGGTGACTGTCGCCACCCGTTCCGCCAGCCGTGTGAAGAGGTACGCGGCCGCCAGGGCACACACGTAGACCAGAGTCATCACGCCACCGAGGCGGTGGTTACATCCAGACTCGAGGCAAGTGAATGGCCGTCGCGGAGAACCTGCGCCATCGAGGAATACTCCCAGCGTCCGAAGCGGCCGACCGGATCGATGCCGTGCGATCGGAGCCAGGAGACGATGGCTTCAATTATCATGGAGCTGTCTGGACGAAATACGACGTACGCGGGATTGGCCTGCAGTACAGTGACGTCCAATACCCGGTGTTCGGGCCCCAGAGCCCCGACAGCTCGCGCCTGTGCCACGACCTGTTCTTCCAACGCCGCCGGCAATGGCTCATCAGTCCGCCAGGGCACTTCGGCCAGCAGTGGCCAACCTTCCGGCGGCGCCATCAGAGGATCGAAAGCGTGCAGGAAGACCAGGCGGGTGAACAGCACACTTGCCGAAGGATAGTAGTGCCACAACCCTACGTTCGGACGTGGCCCGAGCACGCGGATCGCGACCGAGAGCACGCGATTGTATTCAAGCTCCTGCGCGGCCCTGGCCAAATCGCGGGGCACATCCTCGCAAAGCGACACCAGCCATGGCAGGGGCAATGTTGAGACGCAACGCTGCCTCCATCTGAAGGCGGCCGCGCCCTGCTGGTTGCGAACCGATACCGTGCGTGAGGCGGCGCGAATAGCAACGACCTCGTGGCACACTCGCAAGTCATGAACTTTGGCTGCCAGCGCTCGCGTCAGGACTTCCATGCCACGCACCGGAGAACCCATCGGCGGCCTGGGATACCAGCCGTCCCGGTTGTATGAATTCACGCGACCGGCGGGCCGGCTGGCGCCTTTGACCACACTTCTCAAGTTGGGGCGGGCTATATTCCAGACAAAGCCCGACGGCGCCAGCCCGGCCAGGTCGCGGCGCCACATCTTGGTGTTGTACGGGAAGAAGAACAGCTCACACAGCGACTTGCCGAAAGTGTGCAACAGGAGTTCGCGGTAGTTCGCCGGCGGCGTCCGCGGCGCGCCCTCGAGCTCCGCGACGCAAGCGGCGGCGGTTTCGTCGCCAAGCTCCCCGAGATTCTCTTGCACGGGATAGCGAACCACGCCGGCCGACGTCATCACGTAGGCCTCGGGAGAGAGCGGCGCCAGCACATCGCCCAATAACTTGAAAATCCTCGCCTTGGTGACTTCGTCCTGAAAATGAAGCAAATGAATCACATGATCGAACCACCAGCCATCGATACTCAGGCTGCGAACCAACCCACCAGGTTCGTGGGCACGCTCCAAAAGAGTGGCACGCGGGCCGAGCTGCGCCGCAGTCGACAGACCTGCCAGGCCGGCGCCGAGAACAAGAACGTCCGCCTCAGTCATGACCGCCTGCTGTCGATGACCATGTCCACGATCTGCTCAATCGACGGCCAATTTATGGGGCCTATCAGGGAAGTGAGGCGCGCCGTGTCCGGCGTACGCGCTGCGACATCCCGACTGTGCGGAAAGACGGACTCGTAAGGCACGTGCACGATGGTCGATCTCGATTTTGCGCGTGCGATCACCAACCGGGCGAGGTCGAGTATGCTGGTTTCGGTCGGTGCACCAATGTTGAGAGCGCGATCGGAGAGTTGCCACGCCGCGGGAATCGACATTGCGTGCAGCAGCGCGTCAACGAATGTGCCGACAAAGCTGAAACTACGTGTCTGCTGTCCATCGTTGTACACGATCAGCTCTTCATTGGCGCAGGCGCGCTCGACGAAGGAGGGCAGTACCATTCCCCACGTACTCACCTGACCCGGGCCCACGACGTTGAAGGGCCTGACGATGATAACCGGACGATCGGCTCGGCGCCCGAGCACCTCCATGCGGCACTTTCCGGTTGCGTAGCCAGCCAGACCTCCGTCATAAACCAGCGCCTTGTCTTCGCAACCACCCATGAATTCGTTGGATACGCGCGACGAATTCACTCCGTAGACCGCAGACGATGAGAGCAGCACGGTGGGTATTGCCGGACTGTGAGACAGCAACGTTTCCGTGCCTTCGACCGACACCTCCAGTGCGCGTTGCCGTTCGGCTCTCGCCAGTCGCATACCCACGATACCCGCCAGGTGCATCAGCACGTCGGCACCGCGGGTTGCCTCGTCGACGGCACGCGGATCCAGCACTGAGCCTTGCACGAACTGCAGACCCGGCGCCAGTTGAGGCGCGGGCACGCCGCTCGAGAGGGCGTCGAGGACGACGACCTTGTGGCCGAGTGCGATCAGCTTGCTAACCAACCAGGAGCCGATGAAACCCGCACCGCCGGTAACACAGACGGTGAGGCGTCGGGAAAACAGGTCTGACACAGACATAGCGCCCCTTCGAGTGTGAGTTTTAGTGGGTGAGCTCGACTGCCGGACCTGAGGTCTGGACCCCAAGCCCGACTTTTCGGTAGAGAGCAAAAGTCCGTTCGACACAGCGCTCGATGGACAGCTCACGGACTGCGAAGTCCCTGCCGAGTGCTCCCATGCGCTGCCGCAATTCGCGGTCCGCGAGCAACTCGGCGATCCGGTCCGACAAAGCCGCACTGTCCTTCACCGGTACAAGAAACCCGTTCACGCGGTCGCGGACCACTGCGCGGCAACCCGGAATGTCAGATGCAACGATTGGCTTGCCTGCCGCGGCTGCTTCGGCAAGTGAAAGGGGTAGTCCTTCGACGTACGAAGGCAGGCAGACGATGTGCGCGCGCGCGAGGAGGCCCGGAACGTCAGCGCTCTGGCCGATCCACGTGACGATGCCTTCCTCACTCCATGCCCGCAGGTCGGCTTCGGAAATGCCGGCTCGCTGCCCGTCCCCGGCCGCGCCGGCCAGGACGAATCGTGCTCGAATGCCCCGTTGCGCGAGGCGACGTGCCGCGTCTACGAACTCGACGACTCCCTTATCGCGCACCATCCGTGCGGCCAGAACCACGACCGGGTCACCTTCGCATTCCGGTTGCGGCTTGAATTTCTGACAGTCGACGCCGGCGCCGGGAACGAGCGCGGTTTCTGCGCCACGGACCAAACCCCTTTCCAGAAACAATTGCCGATCTGCACAGTTTTCGAAAATGAGCGGGGTGGGATTGACGACGCGGAACAGCCGATAAAGCACCCGTAGTGCCGCCTTAGCGGTGCGGGCCTTTGCGCCGCTGGTTACATACGCGTAGCCCAGGCCCGGCACGGTTCCGACGGCTGCGACTCCGGTGATTCGCGCAGCGATCGCGCCGTACACGACGGGTTTGTGGCCGAAATGATGAGCGAGGGAGGGCCTCACGTCGGCGTACAACCTGACGAGTTCGGCTATGGTGGCGAGCTCGCGCACCGGGTTCATTCCAAAACGTTCGAACGCGACATTGCGGAAGAGGAATCCCTCCTGTTCTATCGAGGTAACACTTGCGTCCCGAGCCGCACCGACGACAACCTCGAAGCCCTGGGTCCGCAGGACCCGCGCCAGACCGATCCAATGACTCGCGAAGAAACCCGCGTGCGTCGTCAGGAACAGTACCCGGGGCTCGCGGCCCGGGGCGGCCCGCGTGCGTGAGTCAGCCATCCAGCCTCCTCGCAGTGAGGACGGCAACCTGTTTCGTGACGGTGAATCCGTGAGGAAAGCCTTGCAGCAGCTCAGCGCCCCGAGCCAGTACGCCATCGACGGAGGCCGGCGATACCGTCCGGGAAAACAAACTCGTCGCTCGCCAGTATTCGAGGAACCGATTCCCCGGAAATACCACAGGGTTGCTCAGCACGCTCAGGTCTTCAGACAGCAACTCCCCCGGCAGGTGCGACGCGACTGTTCCGTCCACGTAGCCCAGCGCGATCCGATCCGCATCCGAAGGATGCCTGCCGGCTGCTTCGAGGTGAAAGCGATAGAGCTCCGCGTTGCTGTTGGCCGCGGGACCCGTGATGACGATCCGACCGCCCGGTCGCACGAGGCGCACCCATTCGTCCAACACGCCTTCGAGATCAGGCATGTAGTAGATGGCGTAGTTGCAGGTCAAAGCATCGAGCGTGTCGTCCCCGAGAGGAATCGCCCCGCCCGACGCCACCATCGCAGTCAAGCCCTTGTCCTGGGCCGCTTTCACCGCCGCCGCGGAGAAATCAAATCCGAGGCTCCGACCTGAGGGACCGACGACGCGCGCGTAGATCTCCAGATGCTCACCCGTACCGCAACCAACGTCAGCGATCGAGTGACCGCGCGCGAGCCTGGTTCTGCGCACAAGCTCGGTGCCCAGGTCCAGCTGCCCGAAACGCGTGTTGAGATCGCACCGACGCGCGGCATTCTCGGTACCGCCGGCCAGGTACAGGCGCTCAGCAATGTCGCTGCGATCACTGCCAGACACAGCGGAGGCACTCGTAGGGTTCCGCGTAGCGTGTGCCCGCGTAGGCACCCCAGGCAGCCGCGTTCTGCCTGACTGCCTCGAGACTGCGCGGGTGCGGCGGCTCGCACAGTTGCGATTCATAACACGCAAGTGCGCGGAGTTTCGTATCCATCACATCCGTGATGTCGATGAAGAAATTGGGCTTGAACTCCGGCGTACCGCCCCATCCGCTCGCCGCATGCCCGTATGCGAGGACAACCGGCACGAAGGGCAGGGTACTTTCGGGGGCCGGGCGCAGTGCGGTCAGTGCGGCATCTGCGAAGGCGCGGTGATCCTGGTGATAGTGGCCACGACACGGAATGACGACGATGCTGGGGCGCGAGGTCTTGAGGTACCCCTCTATGAACGTGATCAGCTCGAGTTGTGGCACGCAGTCCAGTTTCAGATGCGCAGCTGCCCGGCCGTTGGGCTGATTGAATGCGACAAAGCTCCGTGCCCCGCTTGCCTTCATCGCCCGCTGCACTTCCGCGAGGCGTGACTCGTCTGCGGAGTGCTCGGCGCGTTGCAACGAGCTATAGCCCGAGACAGTGGCAAACAGCAGGTCGATTTCCCATCCCGCAGCGCGAGCCTTCGAGATGAAGCCGCCCGCGCCGAGAATCTCGTCATCGGCGTGCGGCGCGAGCACGACTGCCACTTTGTGCTTGAATGCGCTGAAAAGCATTCTTATGGCTCACTGAAGACCCCGGAGTCTCTCTGAAGAGTCCGGAGTCGCCCCCCCCGATCGCAAGCTCTCTCGGTCCGAGTCTTTAACGGCTCTGCCCACGCTTATGTAACAGTCTTTTACGTTCTCGGCAATCCTTGCGTCGTGTAACGCCTGTCGGGGCGAGGTACAAAGCCTGCCGTCCGTGTAGGCGCTCGCTCGCTGGCGGGCCGCTACTCTTTTGCGCGGTCTGGTCGGTTCCACCATGCATGAGTCCACGACACGTGTGGTTGAGCACGAACGGCTGCCATCCGGTATGCCCCCTTTGGCTCGGTCTGTAATTGGTAAAGAGTCGGCGCGCTCGCAGTCGGGTACCACAAACTCGCGCGCCGGGAGTCCGAGGAAATCGCCAAAGCAATCGCGCGGCCATGCGAGTAAGAACGCGCAGAGGCGCTCGGTTCAGAACCATCTCCGCGATCGCGTCCATGCAGTCCTGGCTGAAGGAGAGCTGTCAAAACAATCACTTAGCTGCGCTTCGGCAGGTTCTACGGAGCCCGGAGGCTCTACGGAAAATTTCGGGCAAGTCCCGGAAAGGTGCCCCGATTGCCATCCCTCCGAAGTGCGCGCGGGCACGAGAGAAGAAGATGAGTGTCCCTGAGCCGCGCTCAGGCAATCACCGCCGGTTCGGAACGATATCGAGTACGTCAGTCACGCAGCTCGCGACGCTGCGTGCTCGAGGAACGCGTCGCGCCAGATGAGTCGAGTGCCACCCTGCGCGTACGTGTGGAACCCAGATGCAGCAGGGCGAAGAGTGCAAAGAGAACCGCGACCGCACTCAGCAGATGCTTCATGGTATGACCGCTGAATCCGACAGCGCGATAGATGGGAACGTCGAAACGCTCTGCCACCTTGGCCAGGAAATACATCAGGAACGACCACCACAGCCACCCGGTACTCTCGCGGCTGCCCGGGTAAAGCCACAGCATCAGCGCGATCAAAAGAAACGGCAGAAATTGCACCAG